>Ga0228700_1000265_pt1 | contig 50989 bp, 63 predicted proteins | sample McNCre317_Aug_MG_FD_178019 | JGI IMG/M metagenome (GOLD analysis project Ga0228700, IMG submission 178019) | Freshwater microbial communities from McNutts Creek, Athens, Georgia, United States - 3-17_Aug_MG | ecosystem: Environmental > Aquatic > Freshwater > Creek | place: USA: Georgia...
GTTCGGTATGGAAAGTGCCGCCGAATACGTCGGGACCTTCAACTACGAAGGCGCTCAAATGTATACGCTCGGAGGCTTCCCCGGCATCAAGTTGACCCCGGATGATCGGCAATCTATCATCGTCGGTGATCTGTATAAGGTCCGTGATCCCTCACTTCTTCTGTCTCTGGACAGTTATGAAGGGTATGATCCAAGGTACCCGGAGCACTCTCTTTATATTCGAACGGAGATTGAAGTTAATGGCTGTCCCTGTTACGTCTATGAATACAACCGAAGCCTCCCGGAGACGGCACGGATCAGGTCCGGTGATTGGGCAGCGTAAGCGGGTATTCATCGTCGGAAATCAGATCAAAGACTATGCTCTGCTTTTTCAAACCCGCAATCTCCAATTTATGGGGACGCGAAAGATTGAAGAAGCCGATGTTGTTGTCTTTACTGGTGGTGCAGACATCAACCCGAGACTGTACGGGGAACGTGCTATTCCCTCTACAGCGTTTTCCGAGACCCGTGATACCGCCGATATGGCCGCATGGCACGCCACACAGAAACATCAAGTCTGTGTTGGTATTTGTCGTGGGGCTCAGTTTCTGAACGTCATGTGTGGCGGAACTCTTTGGCAAGACATTTCCCATCACAAATACGATCACCACATCATCGACCGAATGACTGGTACTCGTGTTTGGGCAACAAGTACACACCATCAACAAATGATCCCAGGAGAAGGGGCACGTATAGTGGCTACGGCTGGCGTAGCTATGACCAAGAAGTCTGATGGAGCTATATGGACTCGTCCAGTAAACCAGATGGGAGAAGTTATTTCTATCGATGGAGATCGTGTCGACTACGAAGTGATCGAGTACCCAGAACGCAATGTTCTGTGCTTCCAACCGCACCCGGAGATTGACCGAGCGTCGCTCCCGTTGCGCAACTATTTCTTCAACCGCCTGGGCATCATGCTCGCAAGTGTGAAAAGGGATTGATATGTGTGGACATGTTGGTGTCGCTGGCACCATGGCTAAAGTAGACATTGATGTCTTCAATGATCTGCTGTACTTCGATACGCTGCGAGGTCCTCACAGCACTGGTGTTGCTGCTGTCAATCGCAATTCAACGAATCGAAGCTGGGACCTGCTGAAGCGGGTTGGTCCGGCGTATCAGCTTATGGAGAATAAGCGGTACGATTCGGTTGTCTCCCTCGGAAATTCGGCCATTATCGGTCATAACCGACATGCTACGGTCGGTAAGATCAACAACGCTAACGCTCACCCGTTCGAATTTGAGCACATTGTCGGTGCTCACAATGGAACTATCCCGTGGGACGAGCGGTCCTCCATTATCGGGGGCGACAAATTCGATACCGACTCCGAAGGTATCTTTAACATGATCAATGAGTTTGGGATCGAACAGACAATCCCCGAACTTTATGGGGCTTGGGCTCTGGTCTGGTATGATAAGCGTGATCACACCCTGAACATGCTTCGAAATGATCAGCGCGATCTTTTCTATGTCATTTCGAAGTCTGGTAGGACAATCTATTGGGCATCTGAATCCGCTATGCTTCATGCCGCTCTGATGCGTCGTGGTATTGAATATGAGAAGGCAACTTATATTCGTCCGGACGTACACTATAAGTTCAGAATTCCGGACACTCATGGTGGTGAGTTTGGTGATCCTGAACAGGTGAAGCTTTGTGGGCGCACAGAAGCGACGAAAAGAACGTATCCGGGGTACACTCATGGCTTCCCGAACCGGGGCAAGGAAGAGGGTGACAGTGGCCTCCCTTTTGGTGCGAGGGGTGGTCCGACGACTCCGACTATTGGTAAGCAGCTTACGGACTCTAATGACGACGAAGATTGGGCACGACCCAGTGTAGCAGTACAGAAGAAACGGAAGATCAAAACCCCTCTTCTTGTCTGCTACAAAAACGAAGTCATGGGAGAAAGGGCCTACAAGGCTCGTACGGGACAGACGTGCTGTCAATGTGACAAGGTTGTCCCGTTTGAAGAAGTTCATGAAGGAAAGGAACGGGTCAAGTTTATGACCAAGGATACCTTCCTCTGTGAAGAATGTGCTGAAGACGATTGGGTCTCCAGTTGGTTTGGTGAAGCTCAAAGGATTATGCAATGAAGATTCTCGTCGGTGCCGATCCGGAACTGTTTCTGTTCAACCGGAATTCAAACAAGTTCGTCAGTTGCCATAACATGATCCCCGGCACGAAGTATAACCCTCACAAGGTAAACTTCGGCGCTGTTCAAGTCGATGGCATGGCGGCTGAATTTAACATCGATCCTGCTGCGACCGGTGAAGAGTTCGTCCGCAACATCAATGCGGTTCGTGAGCAGCTTCAGAACATGGTGCCTGGGTATCAACTCATGGCTTCCCCTGTAGCTGACTTCAACGAAGAGACGATGAAGTCTCAACCTCCCGAGGCATTGGAGCTGGGCTGTGAACCAGATTATTGTGCTTGGACTGATGACATTAACCCTCGTCCTGATGGTGCTGTCAGCTTCCGCAGTGGCGCTGGCCACATCCATATCGGATGGACTTCAGACGTCGATATCCGCTCTGTTAACCACCGTGCCGACTGCGTGGCTGTCGTTAAGCAGATGGACTATTACCTTGGTCTTCCTAGTCTGCTCTGGGACCCTGATAACCGTCGCCGCTCTCTGTATGGTCGCGCTGGCGCTTTTCGTATTAAGCCATACGGTGTTGAATATCGTACACTTAGCAATGCTTGGGTCGGTAATGAACGACTCATTAAGTGGGTATATGCTGCAACTCGTCAAGCGATGGCAGACCTCTCGGCTGGTGTGAAAGCTGTTGACAAGTACGGTGATGCCGCTCGTGACATCATTGACAACAACCGGGTTGACTGGCCCACGACCAGTAACATTAAACTTCCTGTGTCTCTCCCTGTAGCTGCATAAGAGGTAAACTATGGTTTCTCCGTATCAAACTCCTGAGGATGCTGCACAACATCTGAACCATACGATCATTATGTACGATGATCGCCCGGTGTACGTGCAAGAAGTCTTCAGGGCCGGGGGCGTTATTCGTCTCAGCCTGCTACCTGTTCCTAGTCTTCGTGACCCGTTTGCTGTCGATCTTTTCGATCCGCTGATCGATGCGAAGATCATGGGTCAACGTCTTGGTTACTGCAATCTTGGCTCAGGGCTGGGGGCCACGTGGGTCAGCCGAATCCCGGCACGACAATATCATCAAGGCCTTTGTGGACAAAACCTCTCCATCGGTAATGTCAATGGACGAGGAAATGTTCTCCGTTGGGACAGCTTGATGCGTCGAGCCGAGTTTGCTGACATGCTGCGCCGTCAGTACCCTTCGTACAAGGAAGTGCTGAAGCAACTCGAAAACGATCATGACATTCCGTCTATCGCCTTCCATCCTCACCTGGCTATTGAACGTCAGGAGCTTGGGTACTATCTGCTTCTTTACAAGGCCGAGCGTGTTGCGTGGGGCGACCCTCTGCAATTCAAGCTTCCAAAGAAGTTCGAGTATCTGAAAGAGACCCTCAACAAGTGTGGAGTTCCGTATGTCGCTTAAGACCGATTGGTATAACCGTCCGTTCGAAGATTACTTCAACAATCAGTACGGTGGTTTCGGACGTAATGTTCCTGAAGGAGCTGAAGTTGGAATCGAGATCGAAGTCGAAGGCCGAAATCTGCCCCGAAACGGGATTACCGGTTGGACTGTCGTTGAGGATCACAGCCTACGAGGAGAGTCGGCGGAATATGTCTTTAGGGCTCCTGAACCCCGCACCCGCGTGCCAACCCGTCTGGCAACACTTTCGGGACATCTCGCGCGTGAGGGCGTCGAAGTAAACCAGAGCTATCGGACTTCTGTCCATGTCCACATGAATGTGCGTGGCTGGCAGATCAAGAAGATTTACAACAACATCATGTTGTACATCATCTTCGAAGACATTCTTGGTGAAATGGCAGGCAAGGACCGTATCGGTAACCTGTTCTGTCTTCGGGCTAAGGATGCTGAGTTCTTTCTCGATCAGCTTCGACAATCTATCATCACCGACAACATCGGCCTGATGAATTCTCAGAATCTGCGATATAGTGCTGTTAACCCCTTGGCTCTCTTTGTCCACGGTTCCCTTGAGTTCCGGGCCTTTCGGGGCACTACGGATACGGCCCTCATTCAAGAGTGGGTAGACACTTTGTTTGCCATTCGTGATGCGGCTCAACGGTTTGACAACCCTATCCAGATTGTCGAACAGATGAGTTCAATGGGTGCTCGTGACTTTGCGCGGTCGATCTTTACCGATGAACAGATCAGCCGTTGGACAGGCAATTGGGAAGAACACATCTATGAGGGTATTGGTTTGATCCAGCACGCCGCTTACGGTCATGGTTGGGTTGTAACCGATATCAATCGAAAGATTCGTGCTAAGTCTCAGGACACTATGGCATTCACTCAGGCTATGAGAATTCTCCGTGATCCGGACGGTCTTCGCCCCGGTCAATGGGTTCAGCCAGCACCGCCTGAACCGGCCGTACTCCATATAGATGAAATCGATTTTGACGACATGGCCCAAGATGAGGAAGACTTGTAATGACACTCCACATTTACGCCTGGAACCAAGCATCGGAGGGTGCCCGTGAACTCGCAGAAGCTCTTGGAATTCGACGCATCAAAGCTGAACGCTCAACCTATGTTGGTCGGCCTGACAAGACAGTTATCAATTGGGGAGCGTCCACTGTGCCGGATAATGTGGCAGCAGCGACCCTACTCAATGCGCCTTCTAATGTGGGTGCGATGTCCAACAAAAATACTTTCTTTGACCTACTATCCATTGGGGACGCACGTCTTCCGGAGCACACGACGCAATCTCAAACTGCGTCTCAATGGTTGCGTTCCGGTGACAAAGTTGTCGAACGTCACGTTCTCAACGGGCACAGCGGAGCCGGTATTCGAATTGTCGAAAATGGACTTGACTTGCGTACCGCGCCGTTGTATACTAAGTATGTACCGAAGAAGTATGAATATCGTGTCCACTTCGGCGGCGGTGAAATCATCGACGTACAGCGCAAAATCCGTGATCCCAACCGTGAGCCTACGGATTGGACAGTTCGGAATCACCAGAACGGGTTCATTTACGTGCGGAATGGTGTCCGAGAGGCAATGCCTCATGATGTTCTTGAGCAAGCAACCATTGCTTTCCGAGAGAGCGGCCTGGATTTCGGAGCAGTTGACGTCATCTATAACCAAAGCCGAGCGGAAGCTTACGTTCTGGAAATCAACACAGCACCCGGCCTGACGGGAGAAACGGTCAATAGCTATGCAAACTACTTCCGGCAGTTCCTTTAGAGGATTTTACAATGCCCTGTAGAGATCAAGAATCTTGTGACTATTATAATCAGGAGGAACGGCGCAAGATAATGCAAGATCGTATTGATGCTCACGCACAGAAGTTGTGCCGCGTCTATACGGTTTTGGAGAAACAAAGCCTTCATCATCTGATCCCTCCGGAAGATCGTCTTTGGTGGGAGAATCATAAGGAATTCGACAGGAAGCGTCGGAAAGTGGAGCAAGAATCGCTAAAGAAACGTAAGGCAGATTTGGAGCGTCAACTTCAAGAAGTAAACAAGAAGATTCGATGACACCCTGTTATATCTGCGGAGCACCTATCAGTGAACTCCGCCTTGATGCACGAGACATGAAGACCCGTCCGTGCATGACGTGTGAGACAATCATCGCTGAGACCGCTAATGAGCGCGTCCGAGAGCGACAAGAAGAAGAAGATGACGAGTTCATGCAACTCGATCTAGAAGAGTATCTCCATGACCTTGAGTCTATTTAAGGAAGTTCTCGACCAAGGGCCTCCCGGTGCTATCATCGCCGGGGGAGCCATTCGGGACCTGTTCTTTGGAAAGTCCTTCAAAGACATCGACGTGTTTTATGTTGGTGATGGCTATACATGGCCGGAGAGTTTTACCTTCGCGGAAGGCCCTAAGTGGACCGACTATGGTGATCTCCACAGTGTTGTCGAAATTACCAACCTGAAGTACAAAGGGAATGATGTTCAAGTGATGCGTCTCACTGAGCACCCTATCCCATACGTTTATCAGTTCGATATCGATCTGTGTAAGGCGTACTACGATGGTGGTCTGTATTACACGGAAGACTTCGTAAAGGATGCCGTTAATAAGACACTGACGATCAATGGTGGACACGGTAAACGCGCCGTCGAACGTGCTAACCGGATCAACGAAAAGTATAACTTTATTATCAAGGAACCTGACTATCTCTAACGTAGAACTTGTATCTGTAACTCAAGGTGTCGGTCGCTGGGCTAAGTACACCGCAGATGATATCATTGCTTACCTTGCTCGGGTAAGTAATCCGTCTAACGAGAGCAACACTGAAACTGCACCTAGGCTCCTTCGGTACCTGATCCGTAAGAAGCACTGGTCACCTTTTGAGATGGTGAACGCCTGTGTCTATATTGAGTGTCCGCGAGATATCAGCCGACAGATACTTCGACATCGCTCTTTCAGCTTCCAAGAGTTCAGTGGACGTTACGCCGCGTATGACGACCTTCTCTCCGAAAGAGAACCACGAGATCAAGATACGGGAAATCGGCAAAACTCACTTCCTATTGTGGACGACGCGAAAAGGCTCCTATGGGAGAAGCTCGTCGAGACGGTTCGAAGTGTTTGTATCGGAGCCTACCGATCTGCACTCGATATGGGGATTGCTAAAGAAGTCGCGCGTTCGCTGCTCCCCGAAGGCCTAGTCCCGACCCGACTGTACATGAACGGAACTCTTCGTTCATGGATTCACTTTTGGGATGTACGGTGTACCCCGGAAACTCAGAAAGAACATCGAGAAATTGCAGAGAAAACTCGTGAAGCTATTCTCAAAGCCTACCCCCAAATTGGAGAAATCATCAATGAAGCGTCCTGAAGAAGTTGTAGGTAATGAACTGCGTAATGCGTTCAATGAATATATCCGACTGAAGAAAGGGATGATCGACCTTGGGTATTCAGTGCGTCATCCTTGGAAAACGTATGATTATCCAAATGTTTACGCTCGGCCAGGACCTGATACGGATCGCCTTGAAATTGAAAAGACAGTCTCGCGGACGTTCAAATACTGATGGGTAGTAAATTTGTCAGACACATGGCATGTGACCACTGCGGGTCATCCGACGCAAATAGTCTATACGACGACGGGCATCAGTACTGTTCGGTTTGCAAACACTATGTACCCTCAAGTGGAGAGAAAAAGCCTGAAACTTCCGGAGAGCGGCGACCTGATCGTCCTTTCAAGATTCGGGCGGTACCGTCTAGTGGTTTTCAGCCGCTCGAAGACCGATCTCTATCTGCTTCGTCTACACAGAAGTTTGGAGTTTCCAAGCTCCCTGACGGCGGACATGTCTATCCGTATTTCAATGCGGACGGGCATCACATCGCAAACAAGATACGGCCCGGTGGTCCTAAGTTCTTCTTCTGGGAAGGTGATCACACTCAGGCAACGCTTTTTGGACAAGCACAGTTTCCGGTTGGCTGTGCTAAGGCTATCACTATTGTCGAAGGTGAATGCGATGCCATGGCTGCCTTCGAGCTTACGGGCAGTCGTTGGCCATGCGTATCAGTCCACTCTTCAGCGGCTGCTACAAAGAACGTCGCGGACAACTTCGAATACCTGAATAGTTTCGACAAGATCGTCATCTGTTTCGACAAGGATGAGGCTAAGGTACGACCTGATGGTACGACCTTCTATCCTGGTCAAGAAGCTGCTCTAGCGGTTGCAGCTATGTTCCCTATTGGCAAGGCGTTCATCATGACGCTTCGGGAACACAAGGATGCAAATGACTATCTGATCAACAAGAAGCAGACTGAATTTGTCAAAGAGTGGTATCAAGCTCAACCTTACACGCCTTCCGGGCTCAAGCTCGGTAAGGATATGTGGGACGAGATCAGCACCCCTAAGAACTATGAGACCTGTCCTTATCCGTGGAAAGGGATCAACGACAAAACGTATGGCATCCGTCTCAGTGAGCTTGTCATCGTCACCGCAGAGACAGGCGTTGGTAAGACGTCCTTTCTGAAGGAGATTGAACATTACATCCTCAACAATACCGACAAGGGTGTGGGTTTTCTCCATCTCGAAGAACCCAACGCCGACACCGCCTTGGGGCTTATGTCTATTACTGCTAATAAGCCTCTGCATCTACCTGATGTTCGAGAGAATGTGACGTCCGATGAACTTCGCAATTATTATGATGCTACTGTTAACAGTGATCGTGTGGTCATCTGGGATCACTTCGGCAGTAATTCTGTACACGAGGTCTTGGCCAAAATCCGCCACATGCATAATCTCGGTTGCAAATATATTGTGCTTGACCATCTTAGCATCGTGGTTAGTGATCAATCTGGCGACGAACGGAAGCAACTAGATGAAATCTCGACTAAACTCAAGACTCTGTGCATGGAGCTTAACATTAGCGTTATTGCTGTCATCCATCAGAACCGGCAGGGTCAAATCCGTGGCACAGCCGGGGTTGAGCAACTGGCCAACATTGTGGTCAAACTTTTCCGAGACAAGGAAGACCCGGATGACTGGCGTCGTAATGTCACCAAAGTCGTCATCCAAAAGAATCGTTTTTCTGGTATTACCGGCCCTGGTGTCTACCTCTGGTACAATCCGGCCACTGGTCGTCTGGTTGAGCTAACCCCTGATGAAATCAAAAAGTATGAGTCCGGAGCTTCTGTCCCAAGTGAAGAACAGTGGTAGTACACCGCACGAACAGGGATGGCTAGCGTGTCACCGGGCATGGCCTAAAGGACGAAACCCTTATGATCCTCAAACTGAGGCGATGGAGTTCATTGCTTGGCGTGAGGGTTGGGAACGGAGATATTATAATGAGTAGGACTTGGGTAATCAGTGACACTCACTTCGGTCACAAAGGGGTGACACAATTCCTTCGTAAAGACGGTTCTAAGCTTCGTCCATGGGATCACCCTGATGAAATGGATGAGGCTCTAGTTGCTAATTGGAATTCTGTTGTAGAGCCCCGAGATCGTGTATATCATCTAGGTGATGTGGCTATTAACCGCCGAGCGTTGCCTATACTGAATCGGCTAAATGGGCGTAAGGTTCTCGTAAAAGGGAATCATGACATCTTCAAACTGTCGGACTACGTGAAGTACTTTGATGATATCAGAGCCTATGTTGTCGGAAAGTTTGGTCCAGATAAGATGTATGTGATGTCTCATGTTCCTGTGCATGAAAGTCAACTATATCGATTTAACATCAATATTCACGGACACCTTCATTCAGACACACTAGACGACCCAAGATATATTAATGTATCAGTGGAGCAGATTAACTACACTCCAATTGAACTAACAGAGCTTTGCAAACGTGTATTTGCTACCGACTAACAAACACTGGATTATAGACATTGAAACAGACCCAATTCCAGCCACACTCATTCATTGCATCGTACTCCAAAACGCATCCACCCGAGAGCGTCTGGTCTTTGACAACCTTCATCTTGCTGGCTTTGTCCGCTGGCTTGCTGACCATCCTGACATTTATCTAGTAGGTCACAACGCTGTCTCGTTTGACGTTCCTACTCTCAATCGCCTGCTTGATTTGGGTTTCCCCCTTGATCGTGTTGTGGATACTCTCGTCCTTAGTTACCTATATGATCCTGTCATGCCTAGGCCTCAAGGATGCAGAAAAGGTCCACACTCCCTAGAAGCTTGGGGTATACGTCTTCGTATGCCTAAAAGGGACTTCCATGATTTCTTTGAGTTCACTCCGGAAATGCTCACGTACTGTATTCAGGACGTTAACATTTCTACCGAACTTTATGACCGTCTATCTGCTCGAATGCGTAGTAGAGGATTCAGTGAGAAGTCTTGCGAGATTGAACACAAGATCAGGATCGTCGTCGATGAACAGGAACGTAACGGCTTTTACTTCAACCGAGGGGACGCTGTTGCGCTGCATTCACGACTTGTCGAACGTCAAGAGCAGCTTGCAGCACCTATTAAGGAACTCTTCCCACCTGTCCTCGTCCGACAAAACAGCTATCAATATCGTCCTAAGAAAGATGGAACCCCTAACTCCCATTATCTCCGACATTGTGAGCAATACCCGAAGATCGAATGGGACGAAGATGGAGAGACATATCACGTTCTAGATTGGCAAGAGTTTAATATTGGTTCACCACAGCAAAGGGTCAATCGTCTGCTATCTCTCGGATGGCAGCCGCAAAAGTTTACCGAGGCCGGGAACCCCCAAGTCGACGAAGAAAGCCTTCTGGCGTTCGCTGAAGAGTCGGGACAGGCGGAGGTTAAAGCGATGGCTGAGTGGCTTGTCCTCCAAGGGCGAGCTACCATGGTCCAAGGGTGGGTCAATAATTGTGGTCCTGACAGCCGAATCCATGGACGTGTGCTCACTTGTGGGGCAGCCACTCGACGGATGACGCATAGTTCTCCGAACACAGCTAACATTCCGAAGGCGAAAGCGAAGGTACCGTATGGGATTGAATGTCGGCGTCTTTGGACGGTTAGTGACCCGGAGACTAGACGGCTCGTGGGTTATGACGCTGCTGGATTGGAAATGCGGTGCTTTGCACACTACCTTAACAATCCGAAAGCGTTCGAACTGTACACCACTGGTGACCCGCACCAATTTAACGCCGATCTTCTCGGTATCGAACGGGACCCCGTTAAGAACGTATTCTACGCTTTCATTTACGGTGCCGCTAACGAGAAGCTTGGCTGGACAGGTAACACTAAATTGGTGGACCCTAAGGAACAGAAAAACTTTGGAGCATCGATCAGACGTAAACTCATCAAGTACACGCCCGGACTCAAAGAACTCACCGATGCTATCGCAGCAGAAGGGGACTGGCTTCAAACTATCGACGGAGGATATGTTCGCTGTTTTTCACCGCACGCTCGGATCAACTACAAGCTCCAGAGTGCCGGTGGTATCGTAATGAAACAGGCTTCCATCTTCATTGAAGAGCGGATCAAAGCCAAAGGATATGATGCACTAAAGGTTAATGACGTACATGACGAATCACAACACGACTGCGATTATCGATGCGCAGAGGAAGTCGGAAAGCTCAAAGTCCAGGCCCTACAGGATGCCGGAGAAGAACTCGGATTCAGAGTCCCTCTCGATGGCGAGTACAAAATCGGACTCAACTGGGCCGAGACACACTAATGGGGATATCCTTCCCTGGTCATCCTAAGGGATATTATACACTGAAATTTGAATTTGTCAAGGAGATAATTCATGTCTGTAACAGGTGTTAAAGACGGATACCCCGTAACGACTGGACCTAATCGAGCATCAGCGACCCCTGATGCAGACGCTCAAGTCACGTACTACTATGATCTTGGGACGACCGATGCAGGTGCTCAGGCCGCAGAGTTTCAAGCTCTGTACGGTGAGTATACTGCATTCAAGGGTATGGGGCCTAAGGCAGCTTATGATGCTGCTCTCCGGGCTCTTGGTATCAATCCTGCTGATATCTTCGTCTACTACACTGATGACGATCACGGTTGAAATTAGTACTTGACATTCGCATCGTCGTATGTCATACTAATGTTTAGATAGGGAACTATCTAGCTAGCCACTCTAGCTCCAATTGGTAGAGCGTCCGTCTTGTAAATGGTTGGTTCTCAGTTCGAATCTGAGGGGTGGCACCAACGCGGGGTAGCTCAGGTGGCAAGAGCACTTGGCTCATAATCAAGAGGTCGTGGGTTCGAAGCCCACCCCCGCAACCAAACTAAAACTCAATGAGGTAACACTTTTGACTATGATTACCGGGCCGATTTACTGGCCCAAGATTCTTGGCGAACCGCAACCCGGTTACGACAAGCGCATTCGGGAATGGTCCTTCGACTTTGGTGTCGACAAGAAGACCGAGAAGCAACTCAATGATCTCGGTGTTGGAGACTACATCAAGACCAAGGATGGACACGTCTCTAAGGGTCCGTTCATGAAGTTCACCCGTCGTGAGAAGCGGGCGGACGGTACCGATGCGACCCCGATTAGTGTTGTCGGGCCTGATGGCAAGCCTTGGCCGCAGGATAAGCGTATCGGCAACGGGAGCATCTGTAACGTTAAGATTGCTCTAAACGAAAAGGCAACAGGCGGACTGAAGCCGTCTGTGATCGCCCTCCAAGTATGGGAATACGTCCCGTATGAGGGTGGTGATGCTTTCCCGACGCGGGAAGCTGGTGGCGAAGAGGCTTGGTAACGGCCTGATTGCCAAGGGCGCACAGTATATCGTCTGTGCTTGCAGGGTTCAGCGGATATGGAAGGGGCTGGCCCTGCTCCAATTGTGTCACCGGTTAAGTCTACTCTGTAGGTACCCTATGCAGATAGAAGGTTCCGGATGCGGCTCCCGAAAGGGGTAACCGGGCTCCCGTCAGTCTAATAAACGGGGATTAAAGCCGAAAGATTAAAATGCGATTCAAGTTTGTATTTGAACAGACGGTCAGTGGTACTGAAATCTGTGAAGCGATCATTGAAGGTGAGACAAAAGAAGAAGTCTTCGAGAAGTTTTACAATCGAGACTTCCGTACATACCTAATTATGAAACAGGATTTCGAAAGAGTTCTTAGTCCTGATACCAACCCTAAGGTGGAAATTGTCAGAGAAGTCGATTGAAACTCTTGTCGATGATATCTATGGTCTTTTCTCCGGACATGAATGTGATCCGGCAAACGTGGACCAATTTGCAGCTAGCCTTTCTCGCATTGTGTCGGAACGTCTGGCTGAGCACCGTGGAGACGGTCCTCGTACTCTGCGAATGTCTAATCTTGGTAAGCCTGATCGTCAGCTATGGTATGACATCAATGATCCGGGCGATGCTGAAGAACTATCACCTAGCACGCGCATCAAGTTCCTCTTTGGGGACATTCTTGAAGCGCTTCTTCTTTTCCTTGCTCGGGAGGCAGGACACCAAGTAACTCATGAACAACAAGAAGTAGAGCTTGATGGTATTGTCGGACACACTGACGCCGTAATTGACGACGTTGCTGTAGATGTGAAGTCGGCCTCTACTTATGCATTCGGTAAGTTCAAATCGGGCACGCTCCGAGAGAACGATCCGTTTGGCTACATGGAACAGCTAGCCTCCTATGCTACCAGTCTTGGTGGCCGTGAAGGTGCATTCCTAGCCATTGATAAAACCCTTGGCAACTTGACACTAATGCGTGTCCCCGCTGAGGAACTGCAAGCCCTGGACATTCGCGGACGAATTGAGCACATCAAAGAAGTCATTGCATCCGACCGAATGCCAGACCGCTGCTATCCCGAAGAAGAACACGGGAAGTCGGGTAACATGAAACTCGGCGTTAATTGTTCTTACTGTCCACACAAGTTTAAGTGTTGGGCAGATGCCAATGACGGCGAAGGTCTTAGAAGCTTTATCTATGCTAATGGACCTGTCTATCTGACTAAAGTAACAAACGAACCGAAAGTGTTCGAGAATTTTCCAAGGAAGTAATGACTGATATTGTAAATCTTCGGGGTGAAACTGTTAAGACCCCTGTGTACTACGACTATGAAATCACTCTGAAGGATGGCACGGAGCCCCTTCGAGACTATGGTTTCCTGATCGCTAATGGTGCCTTCTGGGCTATTGGTCGTGGACCGAATGGTGCAGTTGAACTGATGACCGCAGTTCCGTGGGACGACGTTAAGTATATTAAGTCTGTCGGTGTCCATGAAGAGCGGACAAATACGCTAAACTAATGGCGTTCAAGAGTGGCTTTGAGCGTACTATTGCGACGAATCTAAAGAAGCGCAAGGTAGGCTTTAAGTACGAGTCGTTGAAGGTCCCTTATACGATCAATCACAACTACAATCCAGATTTCATTCTGGACAACGGAGTGATTATTGAAGCTAAGGGACGCTTCATGAAAGGTGACGCAGCTAAGATGCGAGCCGTTAAGTACCAACATCCTGAGCTAGACATACGATTCTGTTTTATGGCAGCTCACGCTAAAATTCCAGGACAAAAGACAACCTATGCCCAATGGGCTGAGCGCCACGGTTTCCCTTGGTGTGAAGGTGAGATTCCTGAGGAATGGACTCAATGAGTACACATCTAATTATTCCGGATAGTCATGCACACCCGGACTATAACAACCAACGTTTTTCTATGCTCGGGATGCTCATCCACGATCTTAAGCCCGATGTGGTCGTGGACATCGGAGACTGGTTTGATATGCCCTCTCTGTGCTCCTATGATCGGGGCAAGAAGTCCTTTGAGGGACGCACCTATCGTCGAGATATCGAAGCGGGCCTTGATGCCCAAGACAGGATGATGCATGAAATCCGTAAGTACAAAAAGAAGCTTCCGCGCTTTGTCCGAACCCTCGGAAATCATGAAAACCGTGTTAATCGGGCGGTTGAACTTGATCGTATCTTGGAGGGTACGGTGGGGACAACTGATTTCCTCAGCAAAGAGTACGGCTTCGAAGAGTACCCGTTCCTTCAACCTGTAACTATTGACGGTGTAGACTATGCTCACTACTTTGTTACTGGTGTCTCTGGTCGCCCTATTGGTGGTGAGCACCCTGCTTACAGCCTCCTCACCAAACGCTTTCGATCTAGTACTTGCGGCCATGTTCACACTTTTGATTACTGTATCAGGGCTAGTGGTGCTGGCAAACTTCATAGCTGCGTTGTAGGCGTTTATCAGGACTATCGCGCAGACTATGCTGGTCCTGCTAATGATATCTGGAATCCCGGTGTAGTAATCAAGCGTGATGTAAGTAATGGGGCATATGACATCGAACACATTTCGCTCAAGCGTATCGAAGAAGCATATGGTCGATTTGTCAAGTGAGGATCGTGATCTGATTAAAGATCATTATGACATCTATGATCTGATCGAACTCCTTGACGTTTCTGTCGAAGAGTTCATCGATGCATTTGATTTCAAAATTCTAGAGTCTGAAGAAATCTTGGAGAAGATCGGATATGACACCCGATAACGGCGGCCTTCGATTTAATGATGGTAAACCTGTCTTTAGTCTAATCCCTCCGGAGGCCATGTTTGCTCTCGCTCAGCATTTCACTGTTGGTGCGACAAAGTACAAGCCTCGTAATTGGGAACGGGGGATGGATTGGGATCACTGTTTTAATGCCATCCAGCGTCACAGTTGGGCTTGGTATAACGGTGAAGACCATGATCCCGAAACAGGGACGCACCATATGATCTGCGTTGCCTGGAATGCTCTTGCTCTTTTTGTCTATTTTATCCGAGGAATTGGACGTGATAATCGACCCCAAGGCTCGTCGAGCACAACGTCGGAAGCGCAATCTGATGGCACGCGAGTTGAATCGACCGATCTACCGCCAACGGATTAAAGATCACAAAGATAAGCCGCCGCCCGAAATTCAAGACTGGGAAGACGACGAATGCGAGTACTAGTTGCTTGTGAGTATAGTGGTACAGTAAGAGACGCGTTCAACGCGAAGGGTCATGAGGCAATGTCTTGTGACCTTTTGCCGTCTGAAAGTCCGGCTGGCATTCACTATCAGGGTGATGTTTTCGATATCATTGACAAAGGTTGGGACCTGATGATTGCGCATCCACCTTGTACACATTTAGCTGTCAGCGGTTCACGGTGGTTTAAGGACAAGAAGGATGAACAGGAAGAAGCACTCGATTTTGTTAGGCGTCTGCTCGCTGCACCCGTACCGCACATTGCCATCGAGAATCCAGTCAGTGTTATTTCGACACGCATCCGAAAGCCAGACCAATACATCCAACCTTGGCAATTTGGGCATGGAGAGACTAAAAAGACTGGCCTATGGCTTAAAGGACTTCCGAAGCTCGTACCTACCGATATCGTTGAAGGACGAGAGCCACGAGTTCATTATATGTCGCCGGGACCGGATCGGTGGCGAGAACGTAGTCGTACTTACACTGGAATAGCTGCCGCCATGGCAGAACAATGGGGATCAATTGAAGACTAATTATCAAGAGTTCATTGCGCTTAGCCGATACGCACGATGGATCGAAGAAGAAAATCGGCGAGAGACTTGGGAAGAAACAGTACGACGTTACGTTGATAATGTGATCATTCCACGCTTGGGTGAAACAGGAAAGGTCGATAGTTCAACAATTGTCGAAATTGAAAAAGCTATCATTTCCCTAGAGGTCCTGCCATCTATGCGGGCTCTTATGACTGCTGGCCCGGCCCTAGACCGTTGCAACGTCGCTGGTTATAACTGTGCTTATCTGCCGGTAGACAGTCCCCGAGCCTTTGACGAGGCTATGTATATCCTTATGTGTGGTACAGGAGTTGGGTTTAGTGTTGAAGAAAAGTATGTTGGACAGCTTCCCACTGTTAACGAGCACTTCGAAACGTCTGAATCAGTTGTGCGAATCTCAGACAGTAAGTCCGGATGGGCTAAAGGACTTAGAGAACTTATTGCGCTACTGTATACAGGCCAAGTGCCCTCTTGGGACACTTCCGCCGTACGTCCGGCTGGAGCCCGTCTTAAGACATTTGGAGGACGCGCGTCTGGACCTGGCCCGCTCATTGACCTCTTTGAATTTGTCTGCGAGACATTTAAACGCTCTGCTGGTCGGAAACTAACGTCCCTTGAGTGTCATGACATCATGTGCAAGATTGGTGAGGTCGTCGTTGTCGGTGGCGTCCGTCGCAGTGCCATGATTAGTCTTAGTAACCTTACCGACGAACGGATGCGTAATGCAAAACACGGAAACTGGTGGCAAGAAAACGTCCAACGAGCTTTGTCTAATAACAGCGCTTGTTACACCGAACGACCAGATGTTGGGGTCTTTCTCAAGGAGTGGTCATCTCTATATGAGTCCCGAAGCGGTGAACGTGGTATCTTCAACCGTCAAGCCTCACAACGACAAGCTGCCCGCAATGGCCGCCGCAATGCAGAAATTGACTTCGGAACTAACCCATGTAGTGAGATCATTCTTCGACCCTATCAATTTTGTAACCTCACCGAAGTCGTTGTCCGAGCCGAGGACGACCTTGACTCCCTACGGAAGAAAGTTCGACTAGCTACGATCCTTGGGACGATTCAGTCGACTCTGACTGATTTCAAGTATCTGCGAAAGGTCTGGCGTGACAACACTGAAGAAGAGCGCCTGCTTGGTGTGTCTCTCACTGGTATTCTGGATCATCCTACCCTATTTGCTGATCCCGATAGCTTGGCTAATCTACGTGATTATGCGGTTGAAGTAAATGCTGAGTTTGCTAATATTCTCAGCATTCCAGTGTCTACTGCTATTACTTGCGTTAAGCCTTCTGGCACAGTCTCACAGCTTGTTGATTCAGCATCTGGGATTCATCCTCGTTGGTCTCCTTATTATCTCCGCTCTGTAAGGGCAGATAACAAAGACCCACTCACCCGCTTCCTTATTGACCAAGGTGTCCCGTATGAAGCAGACGTCACGAAACCAGAGACTACTACTGTCTTCTACTTTCCTCAAAAGTCTCCAGACAATGCAAGGGTTCGCCGTGAACTTAGTGCCGTCGAGCACCTTGAAATCTGGAAGACAATCCAAGAGCATTGGTGCGAACACAAGCCGTCGATCACGGTCAATGTAAGGGAGAGTGAGTGGCTTGAAGTTGGTGCTTGGGTCTATGAGAACTTTGATGTTCTTAGTGGTGTATCATTCCTGCCGATGGATGAACATACTTATCGACAGGCACCTTACCAAGAGATTACGGAAGACGAGTATAATGATTGGGTTTCAAAGATGCCTCAATCAATTAACTGGTCATATCTTTCACAATACGAAGTGGAAGACACTACCTCCGGGTCTCAGGAACTCGCTTGTTCTGGGGGAGTGTGTGAAGTAGTTGAAATCGGACGCGTAAGTTAGACAAAGAAAAACCCCCTCGGAGTAATCCTTGGGGGTTTCTTTTTAATGCAGCCAATCAGGAAGGATTGACTTTGATTTCTTTTTTGGAGGTTCTGTGGGTGGCCGCCCAAGAGAGCCTGTGGCCACACCGGCGACCTTCTCGTAGGTTCTCATTCCGGCAACGCCAAGCATCGCCAATACAACCGGAAGAATTTGGTCCGTGGGAACAGCAGGTAGCTCTGTTAGACGGAACACAGACTTCGCAATCGGAGCGATAATCCAGGTGTAACCTAGGGCCGAAGCGCCTACCCATCCAATAGCAGGACGCCAACCGGCGACAAAGATATTACCCGATGCAGCCTCAATTTTATTTACCTCGATCTGTCCGGACAGAAGTTCAGCATTGCGCTCGTCAGCTTTATCTGCTAATTCAGCGAACTTCAGATCAATATCCATACGCTTGTCGGCATCTGGTACCAGCTCGCGCACAGTTGCTCCGACTTCTCGAATCACATCACCCAAAATTGGGATAGTCATCCTAGGTACTCCTTACCTTTTTCGAACTTTAGGCGGACAGCATTTGCTGCTTCCGCTTTTGTTATATAACCGTTCTTGTCCCTATCAAGGCCAGCGTTTTGTCGATATGTTACTCCGCCCCTTACGAACAACTGGTACGTGTCCGGTTTTCCGATAGCACTTGGCCACAAGATTGCCATGTAGAGATCAGAGAGACTATTTATCCGCCCCTTGTTGGGTTCGAAGTATTTGTAGACGAACTTGAGTTGATCCTCCGGAGTCAAGAGGGCGAGTTCCGGACAACTGGTCCCAAGAGCTTTGGCGGTGGATGGCATAAATTGAATGAGCCCAACTGCCCCACTTCCAGCAGCATTCTTGACGCTCGAACTGAATGTCTCTCCAGACTCGAACGCCATACATGCCATCAACCAGTTTGGATCAAAACCAAGTTCGTTCGCAATCCATTTCACACGGTCTTTAAAGACTGTCGAAACTTTGCGACCCCAGATTAGCTGATCACTGGGTGAACTTGTATCTGTCGTCTCGTTTTCTAACTCATCTAGGGCAGCTTTAAGGAGCTGTTTTAGCCGCTCAGTGTTCATCATTAGGCTTTCGGATAAGCACCAACAGCGTCACCGGTGACATAACTCGCCCCATTCAGACCTTTCGGGAATGCCAGAAGATTAGTTGTAGTGATCATCCCAATAGCTCCATTCCCTGTTGTCGGGGTATACGTTCCATCGCCAGTTTTCGGAGAACCAAAGAACGATTTATCTGCTGTAAAGTTTCGTCCAAGAGGTGTAACGGATGTCGGACGAAGATCATTCTGTCCCCAAGCTTCTCCGATGTTATTGCCCGGACCTGCGTTGTAGTTGAACGATCCTGCCGTTCCGGGAATGAAGTTGTAAGACCAATCGACATGGTATCTTAGAAGCAAGTTACCAATCTTCGTCTCTGAAGACGTGGTATCATCCCGATAATCTCCCTTGTGGTTGATATCGTCCATCCAGTTAAACCCGCCGAAGAGATACTTATAAGCGAATCCGGCATTGTTATAACCGATATTAGGTCCATCACCAACAATAGTGTTCCAAGCAAAATGGATTTCACTGATGGGTGTGGCATTAGAGTCACCACTATAAGTGCCACCCTTGGCAGACCCAGTGCCGGGATTACCCGTACCATCAGTAGAGTAAGCCTCTACCAGATTCATGATGAATGCACCGCGTTCAACGCGTTCCTTAGCAGTACCAGAGCTAGTACCATTAAAGCAACTAACACCGGTAGATAACAGACACCTCGGCCAAGTGTTAAACATGTAGCAGTTGAACTCATTCTCGACCAACGAACCGGTAGCTTCACCCCAAGCACGGGCGTCTACAGCACCAAGGTCAGGTGAACTGAAGGTGCTGGTACGTGTAAGCTGACATCCAATAAGAGCAACAGGGGCAATTTGTGCTTGACGGTTGACGCTTCGAATAGAACAACCGGCCATGTACTTTGTGACGGTACGGCCAGACCCAGCACCAAACTTAGTGTTAACGTCGTCAAGTGTACAGTTTGCAAACCACATCATCCCAGGACGGTTAATCGGGTTCTGGGCTGAAGTACAAACTAACTGACAATTCTCATATCGTTGCTCGACAGCGAAGTCATTAGTGCCTGCAGTGGCAATACCGGTAGCAGCAACATTGTCAATAGCCGGAGACGAAGATGAAGCAGGTGTGAACTTAATGCCACGAATGATGGCCCTGTTAGGTCCTTGTTTGTCTGCTGTCGCCACACCCGCTGTCGGCTGGAAATTGACACTACCGGGAGTAGCCAGAGGGTCAATTTCAATGATGAGAGGTGTACTGCCATAGGTCAGGCCCGACTGCATATTACCAGCAGATGCGGTGTTTCCCCATCCAGTATCATACGCTGAACCTTTATCCTTCACTCGAATAATGCAAGTGCTATCAACAACACTACTATTTGCCGATTGAAGCGCTAGAGCCGCCTGACGAATTCCAGAGTATGGCGTATTTCGGGCTGTAGCAGCGTCTGTGCTGATTGCCGGAGCGGCACCAACCCCGTCGACATAAGCATAACGGATTGTCGGACTAGATTTTCGACTGAACGGAATGTACTTACCAACATTACCGGTTAAAGATTTGTTAGTTGCTAGGGTAGAAGTGCCGTAGCCATTTGTCTCAGTTGTATAAGCAGCACCACGCCAAGGATAAGATTCCTCAAACAGATAATAGTCAGCGTTGTCTGTAGTACTCGACAGATCAATATCAGCAGAGAATACTTGAACAGTGTTTCCGCCAGTGTACAGTGTAGATACTGAAGTACTTGTTACAACAGTTGTAGATTGTACAGTTCCGCTGCCGTTCTTCACAATGAACTTGTGACAGGCGACTGGACGAGAATACCGAGCCGCATGGTGCCAGACAGCAGTTTCGACATGAAGAGTATTACCGACAAGTTGGCGACTAATGGTAAGAGGAACCAAGATAGGTTTTACAGGGGCTAGCGTCTGCGAGTGGGTTTTAGTCGCATTAACATAAACAGACGAGTTAGATGTCCCGTATGTATTTGCTCCAACATTGTGCGTCCTGATGATAGCACCGGTCGGGATACTATGAGACAAAACCCCATAGATGGTTGTATTGCCTCCGCTTGTTGTCTCCATATAAGTGGAGAACGCATCTTCTGTTACAGACGTATTATCTGTAGGGTTACCTAGGTAGAGCCATTTGTACCCATCAGACAAGATACCAGTATCGGTAACCCCGGCTGTACCTCCTGTCGTCGGAGCAACAGTAGACAACGTAGGGGCCGCAGACGTCAACAGACGATACATATAACCCTTGGATGAGACACGATTAGAGCGGATGTCACCGACACTAAAGGTTGCTGAGGCCCAATCTTTAGGGAAGGGCATACGCAACCAACCGTTTAGATACACAGTCTCAGTTACAGTTGTGCTGTTTCCCGAGCTGTCATAACCGGGATAATCAACTTGAAAACTGACCTGAGTGTGGTCTCTCGATAGACCTCCAGCCATGCCCTTAAATGTAAGAGCAACAACTCGCCCGTTGGGGTCTACGTTATTTGTGGGTGCAGTGACAATAGGTGTTGACCCTAGGACTTCAATAGTCATAAGGTCATTTGTTCCAGGATCACGATAGACCGGCCCCATAGGAGGGGCCGACATCATATAACCAACGCGAGAAAGTTGAGGCATTATTAAGTAGTCGGGATAATGTGGACAGAACCGGCTGTAGTGTCTTGAATAGCGGCCAGCTTATGTGTTGGATCAATGCTGGCGTGGAACAAAGCTCCGGCCTTAAGCAGAATATTTCCTGCCGTATCTGCTGCAGCAGTCGGAGAAGTCCCAAATGTAATCCAAGCATCTTGAGTAGCAAAGATCAGTACTTCGCTGTATCCAATAGCGTTGGTTGTCGCTGCACTTGTGCCCGATGTAGTCCTTTTAACTGCCGCAGCCAGATTGTACTGACGGGTTGTAAGTTCACGAGGATTAGCCATATTTTATAATTCCTGACTTAGCATTATGGATGATTTTCCGGACTGTTGAGTAATGTCTTCCACTCTCCGGATAGAGCAGTTGAAACAGTTGATGCTGATTGAATATACCCTCAGACATCAACTGTCTTGTTTTAACGTAGAGTGAAGAATCGGGTGTCACCGAAGTCTACTCCTGTTCCGTTGTCCCACGAAGGCTTCTCACGACCAAGGGTGGCTTGAGCCTTAGGTGCATAAAAGTGCGTATATGGGTCACGCTTTGTGTCTCCTGTAAGCAGTGGTGCAATCATTTGCATAACTCGTAGGTACTCCTTGCTGGTAGGACTAATAGACAACAGACGGGCCCGAGTTTCATTATTACCCCACGGCTCAAATTGCCATGTCTTGCCATCGTTGGCTAGAACCACATCAGGGACCTTATTGATATCACCACCGGCTCTATTAAGGACCACAGAGGCGATCCGTGTGGCGTTCTTCGGGTCTTCACCGATTACAGTACGGACAAGAGCATCGACCGGAGACGAGAACCGAATATCACTGATATTCACCGGTTCAACCTTAGTTCCATCCTTCTGAAGTTGAGTGCGGAACTTGTCGACTTCTTGAGTAAACTGTTCGTCACTGGTCAGCATAGGTTTACCATTCACCTTAGCAAACGGGGTACCGAGGGCATAGTGCTTGTACAATTGTTCAGAGGTTACACCCTTCGGTACAGACTCATCGTACTGAGCAGTATGGACAAGATGCGTAAGACTAAGATTAAGAATGTTCAGCTTGTCTTGTGTTGCCTTAGAGGGTGTAGCGGCATCTTTATAGCTTTGGTAAAGACGACCACCGCCCATTTCCATTTGACGAGTAGAACTTCCACGCCACCGTTCCCAACCTTGTCGATCAAAGACAGCTCGATAACCAGAACCAGTAAACTCAATCTTCATAAAAGGCTTGTCAGTTGTGGTGTAGTCTGCACCTTTAGCTACCGTCAATGCTGTAGCAGCGGAGCCACGGGATGCAATTGCCATGGCCTTACCTTGTTCTGCATAGTCCGGGGAAGCAATTAGACGTGCAAGCACTGTGCGCGCACCACGAGAGGCGATGAGCTGCGTACCCTTGGACAAGGATGATAGATTACGTTGACCCGGCTGAACTTCGGAGGCTGCATCAAGCAGAACAGTATAGGCATTAGACCAATTACTGACCGTAGTATGATCTAGGTTTTCGCCATTAGTAAGAATGGCACCCTGAAGATTAGCGACAGTAGTAGCCATAGCGGGCATCTGAGCAATCGCTTCTTCTTCGGTCAGGTCCTTAAGACCAAGTTGTCCTTTAAGAATCGCTGAAAGCTTTGCCAAGTGAGCACGTCCACGAGACGCATCCGGAGTTTGATATCCTTGAATCTCGGCTGTGACCTGTTTCATGATCTCGGGCTTGAACGGAGGTTGCCCGGCGGCAAACCAACTATTAACCGTCTCTCGACCAAACACTGTAGACAAATCAGTGTAGGTTCTCATCGACGTAGCAGCGTTGACCTTGGCGAGATTGCCGATGTGTTCAACCGCCTGTCGCGTCTGATTATAAGACGTAAGAGTGCCGCTGAATTGATCCTCAAGCATCTTCTTAGCTCGGTCATACTCTTGGTTGACCTGACTAATAGTGTCCTTTGTAGCCGCAGTTCCGAGTTGACTTAGAGCGTTCTGTCGATCTGTTTCGACCTTATTGAGCATCAAAGGCGCGAGTTCAGAAAGCTTCTTTTCTTTTTCTGAGTCACCAACGGCTCCGCCAACCAGACTATGAAGAACAGGCATCCACTCATTCATTTGAGTTTGAATACGAGCGTTGATAACACCGACCGCATCACGATCAAGTTGACCTTGGTTAAATGTTTCTTCGGCTCGACCCTCAGCAGCAGCTTTTTGTTGAGCCTCAGCAAGTGCCCTGATCTCTTCTAGACGTTTATCTTGGTATCGGAGAAGCATCCCAAGGTCTCGATTGTGTTCGAAAGACTTATCAGGATTACCTAGACCTTGGTCGAAAGCATACTTATAGTCTGCTGTTCCAGCGGCCACCTCAGCAGTTTGTTGAGCTTCTTGAGCAGCAGCAGCAGCTTTAACTTCTCGGAATTGCCAATTATCCCAACCCTTTGCGTGCATATAGTCAACAATATCGTTCTTGTTCTCGGGGAACTTATTGAACAGTTGACCAACAACAGCATCAAGATGGATATCAAGACGACCACTAGGGGCTCGTCCTTGATCTACAGCAGCCTTTGTTTTAGCTAGGTCCGCCGTAGCTCGTGACATTTCGTCATACCACGCTTGAGCTGTAGCATTCTCGGCAGCCGTTTTGAGGTTTGCCTTCTCCTCCGTACGAGCTGCACGTGCCTGAGTATCGGCGCGGTACGCACGAATTGCCTTATCATCCAACCCATCAAACAGGCTCGTCGCAGCCCCGGCAATCATACCGAGGGGCGACGGAGCATACTGCTTAGGTTGAGCCTGCGGTTGTCCTCGGCCAATAGAGTCTAGTGTACCAGTAAGACTAGCCATTATTGCATGTTCTCAATCATTTGTTGTTCTGCTTGTTTCTTTTCCACTTGTCGTGCAACACCTTCATAAAGGGACGGATCGATCTTCTTGTGAGCTGAACGAACAGCTTCAGCACGAATGTCAGCCGGAAGAAGGGATGTATAAGCCGCCATCTCACGGGAATATTCGTCGATCTTATCTGTGTCATTCAACATACGAATACGATAATTCTCGATCACTTTTGAAGCATCGTCGACTTGTTTCTTTCGATCCTTCAGATAATTGATCTTAGCTGAAAGGTCATATTGCTTACCGGGCTCTGCACCAAACAGCATGATTTCCCATGCAGCATTAGTCGGAAGATCGCGGTATAGTGTTTGACCTTTAGTGCTCTCGATTGTTCCTTGTTGAGACACGAGCCAAGCTTTGTGGGCCGCACTAAAGGACGAGATATTGGAGGCTAGACGAATCCAATCATCTTTTGAGACCGGTTCGCCAATGTCCCCAGCATTCTCGGCAACACTGTATTTAATCAGCTTGTCCATGATATTCCATCCGTCCCCGAAAGCACGGAAGACAGTAGAGCCTGTGGCACCAGATGCCATGTCAAGGACCGACTTCTTATCACCGTATGAGCTGAATCCCATGATCTCTTTGACGGTATCAGCGATCCAGTTACCAGACGCATAACGCTTACCGAATGTCGTATCAGCACCAGTCACGTTATACATGAAGGTGTCAATCATGCCGCGATCAACGGAGCCCCAGAACGTATCAATAGCAGGGGCTTCCCCCCGGTGCTTAGCAATCTCAGAGGACACTAGACCAGCTAACGGCAGGCCCGCTGATCCGTACATTACAGTTTGACCAATAGCCAATCTAAGACGTTGAGCAGGGGTGAATGTGTTACCGAGCATCGCCTCCAACATACGCGCCTGATAGGCCCAGAATTGTGTCGGAATAGACATAATCCCACGCTGCCACCAAGCTTGACTTTCACGCGACATGTTCATGCCGTACTCTTCAGCACGACCTTCCCATCGACGAATAAAGTCTGCACTCTTAGTCGACAGATTCGGGAACATTTCCCTTGTCTCTTTCCAAGCGACGTGCATGGCCACCGAGCGGTTCCAGAGTTCACCTTCATTGAAGAAGAAGCGCATCTGTTCACGGAGAGTCTGTACAGAGTCACCCAAATTGCTGAGAGCAGCGTCTGGACCCCACTGATTGACCATACCATGAGTACCACCAATGTCCAAGAAACCGGACTGCTTAGAGGCCTTCATAAATGCCTTGAACTCAGCGGGATCACTGAAGCCAGAGATAGTGTGAATACCCCGTTTAACATATTCGTCGAGCAGGTGATCGGTCCCAGATTTAGTAAGATATTGTCTCAGCCAGATCAAATTACCCATAGCATGTGCCCCATATTTAGGGGACAAACTAAAGATCGACGCCATAGTTGAAGCCTGAAGCGGAAGCTGGGCCGCATTAAAAAGACCAAGCTTAGCATCAAATGCTAGAGCACGGATAGCGGCCACAGGGTTATTGTTGTTAAACCAATTACCGACGTTCCTAGCAGCCTCATTACGGAAGCTCGTAGGGTCGTCCCCGTTCACCCATTCAAGGATAGAGCGGATACGGAAATCATTGGCCATATCCTTGTCTGTACGCCAGCCTATAGTCCGCTTGATCAGTTCACGTTGCTTACCGGCAGCGTTGATGATTCGTTGGTTTGTACCCTTCTTCCATGCACCTTCAGAAAAGACAGTTAGATCAGAGGCACCGCTTTTGTAGTCTAGATAGCCACCATAGGTCTTCACCCACCGTTCAACCGCCGAGACTTTATAGTCCGCAAACGATGACAGGTTAGCCACGTTCATAAGAGACTTATTGATGGCCTCATACGGATCAATGACCTGCGCTTTGTCACCAAGCCAGTTCGGGAGGTCTTCACCCTTAGGGCTGTAGTACATACGACCATTCGTGCGAAGCCAACTGTCTTCAGCATCGGTACCCGAGAAGGCATCAACACCTGTATACTCGGAAGGCATTTCTCTATCGTACAGAGTCTCGAACGGATGATCTTTCTCAAAGACACCCTTTTCGATATTACTAACAAATTCATCACCTGTCATATTAATATCGTTCAAGATATTATCAAGGGTTTCTGTGTCTACGAACCCGTCTTCGTCCAGCATACGACTATACTCAACACGAGCCGCTTCCATCCGGCCAGTCCAAGCATCTACCTCGGCCTTAGTGCCGTTGATGTAGGTATTAGGATTGTCAAGGAATGAAGCACCAGTATCAGGTTGACGACGACGCACAGTTTGCTTAGCGAAGTACTTGTCCTTATAGAATGTGTGGCCACCCGGACGATACGCCAGTTGATCACGACGAAGAGGTTCGATATCAAGACCACCACCCTTCACCAAGAAGTTCTTGATACGTGTCCCGTCATGAAGTACAATGCCGCGCTCTGTAGTAACAAGGATGTAACCCTCAGACTTCAACTGTTCGAGCATAGTCGGACTGATGGACCCTTCTAGGTGATGTACACCACGAGTTACGTTGTAGATGCGATCATTAGGTAGTTTGTCCAGAAGACGGTTGACTAGAGCATTCTCTCGCGAAACTTCTCCGATACCTGTGTCGAAAGAAACAGTGGAGAAACCTTTGATGTGCTTTTGCATGTACACATCGTCGTTGCGGAGACGCCACTCAAGGTCGAGTGAATCCTTCATCGCATTGTAAGCGTTATGCTCACGCTCAGACATAGGACGCCCAAAGGCACGCTCATAGAGCATGTCACGCATCTCTTGGTCAAACCACCCACCTTCTGAACGACCACGATCCCAGAGAGCCCCCAGGCGTCCCTTCTCTTTAGCATTAAGCTTGTTGATCGTATTAGTGAGCGGTTCAATAATCGCCTTAAGGTTCTTATTGAGAGCATTGGTAGCGCGTTGAGCTTGGTTAGCCAGGAGCTTGTCACCGAACAGACGAGCATTGACAATGTTCGCCATGATCGGATCATCAGTCTTAAGACCAAGAACCTTGCCTTGAGCCGGATTCAGCTTTTGGACATACCAACCCGTCTCCGGCATATTGACCCGAGTCTTAACAAAGAACAGACCTGATTCGTCTCGGATGACTTCACCCTGTTGGGACAGCTTAGCGAGGTATTGCTTAGCGGACTTCTCAGTGGCAAAAGCTTTACCGTCGCCACGACCGAGGACAATCTCTAGGTCACGGACCTTTGAACCGTTAGCGAGTTGGACTTCATTGACCTTGACGTCAACTAGAGGTCGTCCGAAGTTGTCGGAGATTTGTCCCTTAACCTTTTCAATCGCCGCATTAAGTTCTTCTTCGGACGCAAAACGGTCGGTCGGAAGTTGCTCAGGGAGACGCTTGAGAAGTTCTTGGGTACGATCCATCGCCGAGACAATCTCACTACCCAGCGGGATGGAAGTTGTCGGTGTCGGATTTACAGCAGACGGAAGAGACGCATCGATAGCCTCTTCAGCCGTGATGCCAGTCTTCTCTGCAACAGCTTCTGCGCCTTCTTTGGCCGCGACATCAAAGGCTCGTGTAAGGGCCTCAGCGGCTTGCTTACGAGCCCCGTTACGGACCATCATACCGGGAAGAGACGTGAACCCTTTGCCGAGACGTGTGAACGGAAGACCGCCAAAGTTGTCCAGAGCGTTCCAAGTATTTGTCTCAAGGACCGAAGGAGTATCTTTAAGGCCAGTGAGGATATTCAGTTCCTCTGTGCGGTCGTGATAACCGAAGAGAGTTGAGTTTTCGTTTACAGCCGGGATGACATGATCACGGATATATCGCGCAAAGTCTTCCGCATCCATGTTCCAGAGAGACGATGCTTCTGCGCGCCTACGGCCACCGGCGAAGATATTGTCGTACCAATTCCTCATTGTCTTCGGGATGTCGACGTTACCAACTTCACCAGCCGAATAGTTAAACGGGATCATACCGGCAACAAAGTCAGTGACATCACGGAACCAAGGTTGAGCTTCCTTGGCAATACCGGCTCGTTCAATCTCGCGCTGAAGGATCATCGACTTCACATTGATGTCGGTAATACGATCATCAGCGGTACCAAGTTCCATAGTATTCAGCATCATCTTGGCCTGCACCGGATCGGTCAAAGCCATGTCTTGAATACGTTGAACGGTTTGCTTCTCTAGGGCAGCCTCTTTACGGCGCTCAATATCATCATTGATAACTGCCGCAGCCGCAGCCCGAGCACTGTCAACAAGACTAGGGTCACCAGAAGGCCCAGCAATCTTAGCAAGGTCGTTGAGCCTGAGTCGATTTTGATTGGTAGCAGCTCGCGTACGAATGACGTCTTCACCTGTAGTCTCAATCATTTGACTATAGGTTTGGGTCAGTTCTTCGATCTTACGCCCTGAAGCTGCCTCCATGACATCTACATCACCAAGCGCAGCCATACGGGCCGTACGATTGATATCAGCACGAGCCGTAGGCGCAGGAGCTTCCTCTAGTCCTTGAAACAGATCAGGCTGTTGATCTAGACCTTGAAAGAGGTCAGCCATTACCCAAATACCTTTTGAACTTGTTTAGCAAGTGTATCACTATTATTGAATGCACTGAGGGCAATCTTGGAGACACTGCCAAACGTATTTGCACGGTTCTCATACTTCTGAGCACGACCCATAGCGGTTGTAGCTTGATCACCAAATCGGTTGAATTGATCCAAGAATGACAGCTCCCCACGAAGTTGAGATTGAATAGACCCGAGACCTCCGATAGATGAGGAGCTATCCATAACACCCTGAGTCGCTGAACTATTAGTAGCTAGGGCCCTTGCAATACGGGCTTGACGAACAGCATCACGCTTTTGTCGTGCTTCAGCAAGGTTGTTCTGTTGCTTTGTGTACTCAGAAGCCGCGTTAGCTTGTTTAATAGACTTACGTTGGTTCTTATACGAGGCGTAGCCTGAACCAGCGGAGACAGCGAGAGAACCCACAGCGATAATTGTTTCAATACCCATTACGTACCATTACTTCAATCTTATCGTTAATTGTAACTTCAGCAGCTTTGAAACCTAGGAATTCACACCACCGGAACTTTTCGAATGTGTCAACAAGAGCGAAGTATTCATAAATACCCTTTTCTTTGAATTGACTTTCCAATTCATCACGAACTTTTCGCCAATGCTTGTATGTTGACAACGTAAACGGACCAGCCAGATAAGTATCGACAAAAATCATGTCATCGAAAATCCAGAGATACATAGAGCCGGTCGGGTCAGTTGCAATAAGCTTCCGACCCATCATGGCCTGTTCTAGCTTATACTTCTGTGTTTCCGGTGTAGCTGACAGCCCACCCCAAGAGGTCATAATCTTTTCCGATGGCGTCAGATTCAAATCTGAACTGAATTGCTCTACCACTACCACGTACCTTGTGTTTTGTCGCGACAACAGGGTACCCTGTATCGAACGTGAGATTTGATTCGTTAACTACCGGCATACGCGTATGTCGATATGCTTCACGCTTAGTTGAATACTTGCCAGACACACTAGACGAAGACCAATTCCATTTTACTTGGAAGAGACAAGAGCTTTGACGATCAGACGTATAATCTCCGTCGCCATTGTCTATGAAGTTTTCTTCTGTGCGTTTAAAGTAGGTGATAATCCAGGGGGTCTGCTTATTACGCATAGCATCTTCAAGGATTTCGTAACCCGTCTCTACAAACGACGAATAACTCAGGCCGGTGCCGAAGAGAGGGTCGCCTCTTGTCTGCCAATCTTGAAACTCAGCGTTGTTAAACTGAGCGAAACTGAGGCGCATCCAGGGGCTATCAGAGACTCCACAGATGTATTTGATAAACGTCTTTCGAACAGTAATATCAAACGGACCATCATACCCTGAAGTCTTAGGTGTTGTGGTGATACCGATCACAACCGGATAACCTTCGGCCAGACTAATAGTCCAAGGATAAAAGGCCTGAAGAGTTAAGTCGAGATTCAGAATACGATTTGACTCGTAGACCGAAGCCCCTGCTTCATCTGCATAGAGCCATTGGATGACGTTAGTCAGAGGGTCGTATACACCCTTAGCGTACTTCTTCCCATTCTCGGGAATGTCATTGTAGAAGCTCTGAATCGTCTGCTCGGTAATATTCTGTTTGTCGAACACTCCTTCCACAGTACCAAAGACCCCTTGCTTCTGAGACATAGCCTGAATACCAATCTCAGACCACCAGAAAAGTTGGTCGACTACCTTGACGATAGAGTTCGGGCTGACAGTTCCAATACTAGAGATATTAGAAAGACTAATGTCAGTAGCGGTAAAACCAGCGGATGTACCGCTGACAAACCAAACACCGTTGGTGCCAAAGACAACCATGCCAGAGCCAACAGGAACAAGTTTAACCGCCTTGGCCATGTCAGGGATCGGGATAACCCCACCGTCTGTTGCGATGAGGTCACTAATCGACTCCGCCGTAGGATCGGCTTCTTGATAACAGAAACCAGCTTTTCGTTTATCATCTAGGACCTGGGAAAAATAGACAGTGCTATTAACAGCATACCAGACCCGACTGTTAGCGAAAGCAACCGTGACGGGCCGTTCAAGAGTAGACTCAACAGGTAGACCAACAATCCCAGATACAGCAGACCTATCGATATTGAAGGCATCGACAACGTAGTGCCCTCTAGGGGCAAGACTGGTTCCGAAATATTGCTTTGTAAGGAGGGCTGGGTCAAAGTCACCGGTTGTTGTATCCTTCGCTACCCACCATTGCTTATTGTTTCCGGGGTATCGACTTGTCGAACTGAAGTAAGATGAGATCGGCGTACTAGCGGCCTGTGTTGTCGTATCGGTCGTCCCGAACGGCGTGAAGTAGGCTACGCTGTTACCTGAGCCATCATTAGCCGGATCAAACCATCCTTGATTAAGAAGGTTGTATTGGTGAGCATCTGAGAGAGTCGCAGGCTCTTCATCGTTAGCCAATCCATCAGCCAGACCTTTGAAGTCTCGAATTTGAATGTAGATTCGTTGAGCAGTTACTGTCCCACCAGAATAGGTGACCATAATCGGTTCAAACTTTTCACCGACGACAAACATTACACCCTTACCAGAAGCCATCTGCACAGGGCACGAGGCATGATCCGAGGCAGCAGCAACTTTAAAAGATGTTAGGTCGATCTTAAACCCTTGCTCACCATCCAAGATCGTATCATTACTGAGATCATAGAAGTGAAGAGTCAGACCGGTCTGGACAACAAGAAAACTCAGATTAGCATCATTGGCTACTGAGTCCCAGCGAAATTCGGAGATAGCTTGAGTGGAGTATGTCGACAGATCGGTGTAGCCCGTGTTACTGGCCGCATATTGTTCTGTGTCAATACCGAGACGACGACTGCGGTTACCCTTACGGTAAATCACGCAATTGTCTTCGTCGATTGAAGCATCCTCCGGGTATGTAAGAGGACCGGCTTCGGTGATCAGACCCTTAACAAAGGTCCGATATAGCTTTACTGTTTTTGCTTTGGCCAAATGGCCCTCCCACCAAATTTATCGGTTGCCTCTAGACGGGCAATGAGACGTCGTTCACAGTCGGCAAAAGAGATGAATCGACCTTGTAAAGATTCGTGAAGTCTGCCACCCTTATAGAGTCGTATGTAGTAGTAACCAAGATCATCCCTATCGATGATGAATTCTTGTAGTTTGGCTGACACATACTTAGCGTCTGGTCGAACCTTTCGCTTTGCATTAGGGTGAACCTTAGCTAGTCTTTCAGCGACGCGGTTTTCCATAGTTGGGTGTCCGGTTATACGGAGGCCTGCTCTTGTCTCGATACTGATCGTTCTGCCAACGGACTAGCCCTCTTCGTGCAGCGGACTCTTCAGATTGGTTGGACACCTGTTTAAAGTGAACAAAGCATCGAGCCTTGGCACTGGCCAGTAGAGTTGGGAACAGATGGGGAGGAAGATCAGGTACAGCATCATCATTTAGGTCAAGCCTCGGGATCGTCTGAACCCATGCCATAGACTTAGAAGATAGAAGAGTAGAGCCGTCGTCTAGGTCAAGTGAGTCAGTGACGATGTATTCGTCATCAAAGGTTGTCCAGTAGGTCGGAGCTGTGTCAGTGGCAATCTTAAGAGTTACACCACCAAAGTCTACGACATCGACACCTTCATCACGATCAATAACATGCTTCACAAATTCTTGAGGAGTCTTGTAGGTGATATCCTTGCCGTCGTACTTTACCCAATGAATCTTTTTCAGATCATCAGGCATTCGAAGGTAGTTCGGTCGATCAACATCACTAAGACTTTCAAGAGTCACTAGGGCGTCACTTCCAGGGATATCAAGTTGCACGATCATTTCATCGTACACGTTTTGAATTACTTGAGCGACTCCTTGAGCCGAGACAGTATCACCAATCGAGTTGACTTCATCGTCTTCAGTGGCACTCAGGATGTCTTGAGTAAGTTCAAGTAGGGTTTTCTTCGTCATGCGAAACTACCGTCGTAAATAACAATTTCAACTTCAACCTCAGCGGTCGTACCAGCAGCATCAGTAACTACGCACTTATACACCGCTTCTTTAGAACCACCAAGACCAGGGTTAGCGCTAAATGTCGTAGCAGCAGAAGTCGAAGCACCAATAGTCAGAGTATCACCAGACACTTTAGACCACAGATAAGTGAAGCCGCCAATGCCGCCACTAGCTATTACAGTCGCTGTATTTGTAACCACAGTTCCTGAACCGGTCCCAATACCAAAGACATTAGGTGGAGACACCGAAGCTTGGACAGGAACGTGGCCGACTGACATAGAGGCGACTACACCAGTCATTAGGAAATACCTGTACCGTTAGCGACCCAGACGTCTGTGGCCTCTTGGACCAGAGTAGCCATACCCCACTGAGCAAGAGTCTTATTACCTGTCGTAGACGCCCCGGCAATTCGGAGTGTCACCCCAGAGCCCTGAGCAAGTGTGACAGCCCCAGAACCGATATTACGAACCACTACAGCGGTACCGATTGGGTAAGCTACAGAACTGTTCGGAGGAATAGTCCAAGTGTGTGCCGAACCAGATGTATGACGGACCATCTTACCTGAGTCACCGATGACTAGGGTGTATGTGTTGTCCTGTGTTGTTAGCGGAATACCACGGAAACCCGCAGAGTATTGGCTAAGGGTGGCCGGAGCAGACGACAAGATAAGGTCGCCTGTAAGGGTATCACCAGCCACATTGGCAGGAGTGTACCCAAGATTCGAGAGAGCCACACCGCTGGCCAGTTTAGCGGCAGAAATACCTCCATCGACAAACGCAGCAGTCAATGTGAAATTGGCGGAACCGTCAAACGATTGACTTCCGCTAAGAACCCCACCAAGGGTAATTGTTCTGGCACTGGTCCAGTGGTCAGCAGTAACCGCTGCACCAATATAGTTGGCCGCTGCCTCAGCAGAAATAGCTGCCTCTACAGCAGCCGCTTGGGCCGCTTCAGCAGCATCAGGGGCCGCGAGAATTGCATCAATAAGGTCTTGATCAAGGCTTCCTGTCGCCGCATCGAGATCACTCTTACGGACGGCATCAGTAGCCGCAACAGGTTCACCCAGATTAATGAGCCGATAACCTCCGAGATCGAGAGTTGTCTGCATAGCATTCGGTGTAGACCCGTCGAGTGACAGAGTATTCTCTAGAGCATCTTCAATCTTTTGATTGTTAGAGTTAATGCTCTGAATAGCGCTTGTCTCATTTTGCAGACTAGTTAGGTCCGCAAGAGCTTCGATCTTCATTCAGCGTACTTTCGATCAATCTTGGTTTCGATACGAATAAGAGCGTCTAGAAGTTCCTTCTTAATCTCTTTTACGTCATCGCGTCTTGCGTATGTCTCAGGCATCGCCGCCTGATACTTTTGAATGTCGCGGATATCATCAATGATCATTTTCATGACCCAAGCCCCGAAGGCTCCGGCGATACCGGCAACGAAATTAAATGCAGCTTGCCAATCCACCACACTTCAATCTCCCTATTAGAAAAAGAGGGACACCAGACATATTTCCAGTGCCCCTCTATAGTCCCCCACGGATAGGGAAATGTTAGGCGGACGTCACGTTCGGGAACGGAGGAATGAACCGGACAAGAATCCAGCCCGTACCAGCAGTCCACGTACCCGAGCCGGTAATAGCCGGGAACGCCGCAGCCGAACCGACCGAAGCCGTTTCAGCAGTTGTCGCTACACCCACACCAGCACCGTAAGTACGGGCACCACGGGTGTCGAGATTCGCCTTCACACCTTCGGTAGCGGTGACCATAAAGTCATCGTCGATAGCTGTACCAGCCTTCAGGAAGGTACCAACCTTAATCGACGTACCGCCAGCCGCAGCCGTATCGGCCACAACCACAGTATCCAGAATCGAAGTGTAGGCGGGGAAGTTGAAGTCACCTTCAGTGAAGCCGTCTCGCGTGCCGTCGTTATCCAGATCGGCAGTGTACGTGACCGTACCTGTCGGAATCTGAGTAAGATCGTAGTAGCACAGGGCGTGCCAAATGGCACCCGATGTGTCTACCAGACGGAAGCGATTAACATAGTTCTTCGCGTCCTTGACGTACGAGGCGAACTTAACACCAAGGCCATCAGCATTTTGCCACTTAGCAGCCATAATAAGTTCTCCTAATTAGGAAGCAATGATCGACGGATCAGCGAGGACGGTGACCAGGTTTTCCGGACGGTAAATCTTCAGACCGTAACGGGCTGTAGTGACGTACTCGTCGCGCTGGAAGTCCTTGTTGTATTCGCCATCGACCTTCGGCATTTGACGCCACGCACCGATGAACGGCAGGACATCTTGCGAAGCCGAGAAGAACAGGTTGCAGACGGCGTTAGCACCGCTAGCGACCGAGTTGATTGTCTCCGACGTACCCGACTGCGAAGTACCACACAGAGGCAGGTAGTTCGAAGTGTAGACGTCAAAGCCAAAGATGTTCTTAACGAATCGACCGCCATTGGCCAGACCAGTCGCCACGACACCTTCCCACTTGGGGTTGTTCGAAAAGTTGGTCAGGTTGGTCAGCGTATTCAGGTGGTATTCCACCGAGGGGTCGACCAGAGCAATCAGGTTCTCTTGCGGGACGTTCGCCTTCTTCAGCGAGTACAGAGCAAGAGCAAAGTCGTTAACACCGATGGTCTGCTTCGAACTCGCAGTATCCGAACCCACCCAACGGTGCGGAGCGGCATTGATCGAGTTCAGGGCACCAGCCACTTGATAACCAGCAGGGTTGCCAGTCTTCGGCTGACCTTCCTTCAGGACGTCGATCTCAAGGCGCTCCTTGATCGCACGAGCCTGCTTCGGAACGAAGGACGACACAAGCTCGTTCATATAGAACATATCTTGCTTGGCCTTGTTCGTGATGTAGGTGCCGCTATGCAGGTACGTGTTAATAGTGAAGTTGAATTCACCAGTATCCAGCGCCTGATAGGTAACCGGGGTGTCTTCGGTGTAGTCATGGGCATCCAGCACACCGATGCTGGGGATGGTCAGTTGGTTGCCATCGCCGAATTCAGACATCCAACGAACGTAGCCAGAGGCTTGCAGTTCGTCAGTAAGCACGTCCTTAAGTTGGTTAGACCAAATCTCAGAACGAATAAGGGCGTCCGAATTGCCAGTATTCATACCAGCCATTAGTTCTCCTTACGGATTAGTTGTAGAATGCCTCCCCCAATCGCTTAGCGTCGGCAAACATTTTGTTTTGTACTTCGGCGGAGAAATAACGCTTCGGATCAGACTTACGAACAGTCTCGTAGTACTTGTACGTGCCTTCTTTCACAGCCGTCGAGTTTCGGGTATCTGCCAGTGCAACCGGGTTAATATCACCACGGGTAGCAGCAGGTGTGGTCGGAACTTGATCGGCAAGACCAATCTGAGCATAGAAAGCTTTAGGAGATTGAGCAGCAATATCTCGAAGCCAAGTCACGGGAACGCCAAGTTCACCGGCCTTAGTCTTCATAAATTCATTAGCTCGATCACCGTAAACCTCTTCAAGACGGTTAACGACTTGGGAAAGGTTCTGGTTTCGAATGTCTTCTTGGGTTTGTCGGTTCAGTTCTTCACGGATACGCGTAGCCAAATCTACAGGCTCTTCCTCGACGGGGCGGTTCGCTTCCCTCGGGATAGTATCAGCCGCAGGCTCGCGGGGACGCTCCAGCTCAAGGATACGAAGGCGCAGACGTTCTTGTTCTTGTCTGCTCTCTTCGAGTTCCCGATTCCGAGCTTCGATGGTACGATCAGCTTCGATCTTACCAGCGGCCAGGTCTTCAGGAGTCTTGAACTTCTTACCTTCCCCTACAAGTTGTTCGAACGGGTTGGAAGGGTCGGAGGGAGTGTCACTAAATACGTCGGACATATGGTCTTAGTCTCTTTTCTCTTTATTGGTCTTTTGAGAGTTTGAGCAATTCCGCAATTTCACGGTATGCTCGTAGGTAACCGTTCCTATCTGCTTGTCGATAAGCCCAGTTGGGTTCATCTAAGTAAGACTCAGGAGGTAGTTCCCTATTCTGAATAACATTATAGCAGATTTCTTGTAGCCTGTCAAGTACTTTCGCACTCCCCAGGATCATTTTCTTGAAATCTTCTTGTTTATCCTTGGGGAGATGGTTGAACCATTTGGTCTGCACCGGGGATACCTCCTTGTTGTTGTTCACCAGCAAGCTGTTGGGCAGATTGGAACTGTTGTTGAGTCTCATAGCTTTCAGCAATACGGACGTTATCACCATACAGCTTATACTTACGAAGACCGAGCAGTTCTTCCATCAATCGAGCCTCAGCCTTACCACTAATGTGAGCCATGACAGCCTGATCAGTACCAAAGGCTTGTTGGAATTGTGTCAGGTTCTGCACCATGTTTGCATTATGGGCAAAGTGTCGAGCACCAACCGGACGAATCTTACCACGAGCAGTGATATCTTCTTTAGTGATCTTCATGAAGGAGACAGCACCATATTGGTCGTCTACCACACGAACCAGATCGCTCGGACTCAGATTACGACGAGCCAGCTCAAGCATCGAGTTGATAATGGGCTCAAGGAAGATTTCCTCAAAGTAGGAAGTCTTGTTGATGAAGATACGATTAGACCCGTTCTCAAGGATTTGCATTTCGAATGCTGTTTTTTCACCCGGCGTACGGAATCCCATAGCTTGCTTAGGGGCACCAGCCATTTCTTCCATCTTCGCTTCGTACATGGCGATCTGAGTATCAGCATTCAGCATCGTCGTATCGGGCGGCATGAATTCTACATCACCATCATCACCCATAAAGATACGCTCGCCGGGGCCGTAATCAAAGTCTTCGACGTAGCCTTTAACCTTCATAACCGGATGGACAATCAGGTCAAAAGCGTCGGCCTTAGCATTCTCAAGGTGATCAATGCGGTATTGCATACCGACAAGATTGTCCAGAGGACCCATGGCGTAAAGATTATCGGGACGAAGACGCCAACCAACATGGAAGATATTAGGCTTACCAAACCAAGAAGGATTAGTCTTTTGTCGAATAACCCACGACCGATCTACAACTGTGATGATCTGATTCTTATAGAGCTTGTTGGCTTCCTTATCGTAGATGTCTCCATACAGTTCAAGAATCTCTACGTAGTCTCCTGTAAAGTAATCAAGGAACGAACCGAACCCATCAATCAAGAAAGATGTATTACGACGGAAGTCCTTCTCAGCGAGACCAAGGAACTGACCACGCTTCTCCATCATCTTGTTGAAAACCTCAGCCATGTAACCCATCTCAGGGTGATCTTCAATATCTGCCTTCAGAGACGCGAGAGTCTTAACACTACGAATGATCTTCGCACTGTGGTCAAAATTAGTAGCCACAGGATTAAAGACAATATCCATGGGACTGATACGCACTAGACGTGGACCCACGTAGGCTGTGGACGATTCCCCGGTGATTGGATCAACCACCTTCTCTGCGACGAATTCAGTCATGGCGAAAGCGTTACCATAATCAATCCAGTCGTAAACTAGTCGACTAACTTCAGTCCAGAATTGAGACTGACGCAACTTATTACTAATGTAAGATTGAATGACTTCACGCTTTTGAAGCGACTCAGACGATTCGTCATCACCCTCCCATGTGATCGCATCATCATTAGGCTTCAGTGTTGACATGTAGTTGGCATGAAGATTGTCACGAATCTGACAAAGCTTCGGAACATGTACAGAGTTCTTCCACGGAAGGACATTGTTAGTTGTCGAAGATGTATCAGTCGCAAAAACATAATCACGAATCTCTTGGACAGCATTCATCCAAGGTTGTCGTTTCATGTCCCAATCAGCATAGAGTTCGGCAATTTGAACTGCGAGTTCGTCTTGTTCGAGTAGCTCACAAATTTCGATGCCACGAGCACCAGCAGGCATTCAGTTATCCTATCCAAAAGCGACACCACCAAAACGGCGGTGCGTAAAAACATTGTTACCACGTTGACGGTCACGACTTGCTTGACCTGTGGGCGGAACCGCAATTTCGACACAAGACGCCAGGGCGTCCTTACAGTCGTCATGCGGGGGGTGTTGCATCATGAGTTCATCTTCTAGAATTTCGCAGTTACCGCCGCGATAATGCCAGATACTCATGTTGTCGTATCGACTCGTCAGAGCAGCATCAATACGCTCTTCCTTCGTTCCTTCGTTCTTTGTGTGTTTGATATCCTGGACAGACAGAAGAAGACCATTAGGCCTAATGTACATGTCTTTTAGTTCTTGTACGATCATCCGTTGACCAGAAGTAATTTCACAGCCGATCTTCTTGAAGTCCCACTTAACATGCATCGCAAGGATGTGTTCGTAGATTTCACTAATTCGTCCGGTTTTAAATCTGTCGATCTCTAGGACGTAGATATTATGTTCATGATCAATACCGATAACGACAATAGCAGTATAGTCAGAGCGCTTAGTGGCTGTATAAGCAAAGTCAGCAGCAGCAAATACGTTCAGACGACGATCTTTATGATACCAATGAACCCCATCGAAGTTCAGATTTTTCTTATCGTAGTACTGAAAACTGTCTCGGTCAATCTTATTTTCACCAGGATCGTTCGGATCGTTATAGTACTGCGCCCGGAACTGTGTCCGGTCTAGGTATTGGCCGCGCTTCTTGGCAAGAACCTTACGATCAAACCCAAACCACTTACCATCCGATCTTTGAGAGCGGGGCCAGAGGAATTCACCAGTACCATCACCCGCATCTTCAACTTGACGTTCAAAAACCTCATAGATCGGTTCTTCGTCTACAATCTCACCGTCGTCGTCAAAAATTTCCTCACGCATGGCCTGTAGCTTGCTGTAGAGGTCCTTTGGATGATATCGGGTACCACACACCCATTCGTCCGCATCAGCGCCCTCAATCGAGCTGAGAAGGCTGTATTGACCTTCTACCTTTTCACGTCCCTCTTCGGTGTAGGCATTTTCGTAAACAACCACATCGTCAAGTACAGCAACGTCGCAGTGCAGACCAGTAAGACTAGTAGTAAGGCCTCCTGTAAAAATCGAAGGATCGCGGATGCCCTCTGCCTTACGCTTCGGGTGATCGACACTAATTTCACTGTTTGTCCATTTCTCTCGTTTACCCTCTTCGGGATGAACCATCTCAGGCCAGTATCGACGATAAATCGAACTTGTGAGAATGTCCTTCATGAACTTCAATTGCTTCTCAGCAAGGTTTGATGTCGCACTGATATACAGAATACGGGCATCAGGATTACGCGTCAGGTACCAGACAGTTCGAAAAGCAATAAGACGAGATTTACCGTGGTCACGGGGCATCAGAAGAAGCTGGTGACTTTTACGGTCTTGTCTTGTCCACCACCGACAGATATCTACGTGTACTTGTCCGAGTACTTGTTTAGGGGCAATGAGGCGGATGAAAGTCTCAAGGTCCGCCTCGGCTGCTTCTCTGATTTCGTCTTTAGTCACGAGGATTCTTTTTATGAGCCCCGCGCGTACGGGGATAGGATCGATTAGAGTGCTTTGAACCCATACGAAGATTCTTAGTGCCTCGTTTGGATGTATGCATCGCGTTTCCGTCTACATGTTCAACATCTTTGCCATCACCTTTACGGGCTTTCCCGGCCTTGATCATGTTACGACGAGCACGATTGCGCATCGCTCTTTTTTTCTTTTGTTCGGGCTTACTGTTGTATCTAGCTTGTGCTGCCGCTCGCCCACCCTTGAAAGCACTCATTTCACTAGACCAATTCTCTTAGCGTCTTCTTCCTCTTCAGCAAGGATATCGACATTTCGTTTAAGTTCACCCGCGAGTTCTTCCTTAGAGGGTCGACCACGAGTTGAAGGCCTCTTTTCCCAACCTTGTTCAGCAATATAACGGGCTGCCACAAGGGCTTGCTTATCATCACTCGCTGCAATCACTCGGATGGATTCAATGGCTTCAGCTTTCTGCTTCATTCGAAGCTCTTCGCGCCAGATTGCCAAAGCATCCCTGAACCACTTACACTTCTCTAGGGCCAGCCAGTGAGACCAGTCCCCTAGATACTTCATAGCCCACTTGTAACCTGTAGGGTCGTCTAATTCGACAAAAGCCTTACGGGCATTGATGTAACCTTCTTTGTCATCATGAAGAGTAAACACCGGATGAATCGTTCGGTCTACTTCTCTAAGGACAACAACAAGGTCCCAGAAGAGAGCCTTAGTGTACCACTGATTGCTGTTACTCTTGTACGGCGGACTGATCTTGGGCAGATTCAAGTTCGTTAATCCTTTGATGAGCGACCTCAAGGGCGAGAGTCAGTTTAGTGATTTCGAATTGATAATTACCAAGAAGGTTCTTAATTCGATTTTCAAATTCTTGTGTCGGATTTACCATGTTTGAACGAGAGACCCCGCTTTGTAGAGTTTAATAGAGCCACCGCTGTACTCAAGACGGGAGCCATCTGTACTAAGGTAGACAATACCAGCATTCGACTGGACAGTGCCTCCAGCAATAAAATTACCACCAGTTGTGATCGAGGCATTAGTTGTCAGACCACCATTCTCTTGGAGACGAAGCCTGTAGATACCATTGTAGAGTTCGAGAACACGAACCCCAGAGACAGTATCAGAACCAATGTAGATCGGAGACGCCGGATACGTATCAGCAATCAGAGAGACGTTTTGAACAGTACGTGTGGTCGACGTATTGGCAAAGTGAATGCGGTCACCAAGCTTGAGACCAATAGCACCCTTGTTCGTACCAAAGTCGCTAGCACCACCCGCCAGGTCAATACCGACGTTGTACTTGCCAATAGCCGTAATAGCGGAGTCTAGGGCTTTAGTTCCGAAGGACTGCATGAAGATGCCGGTCCAGACTTCACCACGAGCTGATGTATTGTTGTTCCGGTTAAACGACATAACGAGACCAATACCGGCACTGTCTGTTGACCCACCGTCAATCAGAAATTCAATGCCGGTTGAATATTGGCCATCGTAGACGTTAACAAGGTCACCACCGATCAGGCCGATAGTAGCCGTGTTAAAGAAATGAGTTTGACCTTTCGTCGGTTGATATTCATTGAAGATTCGGCCAAGCCAACAGTAAGCATCACCACCACCACTATGAGTCACTTCGTAGTGACTAATGGCATGGTGAGTCCGTTTGCCAATGTAAACACATGCCCCTGATGGAATTGTAGTTGCACTAGGGACTGCCGGGGTGAATGTAAGTGTAGAGCCTGAGACACCGAGGGACGTAGCTGTATGGTAAATTGTACCACCATCGTTGTTTTGACCATTAGCGAAGACAAACTCTCGTCCGCTAGCCAGATCGTCACCACCGCCCGCAGTCAGGTTGAGCGAGACTGTAGTAGCCCCTGTAGTAATCGACGCTGTGGTAAAGGCAGTGGCTCCGCTGTAACCTTGGAACGACTGCATCACCTTGAAGTCGGGGGTTGTTACTGTGTCGTAGTAGTTCTCACTGAGACCAACTCGAAGCGGAGACGAAGAAGAGCCAAAGCGCCAATGTTCGACGTTAACCTTCGAAGTGTCACCGCTGTAGTAAAACGCTAGGTCGGTACCTGTGCCAGAAGTCGGCTTAGTCGTAATATTATGATACGAAGCAGGCCGATACGTAGTACCAAAGAGAATCTTACCGGGGCCATAGAATCGGTCGTACTGGATCGACGAAGCACTTCCAGAAGTCTTATAGGTGTCCTTAAGGTAGATACGCTTATCTGTGGATGCCTGGGCCGCAGCAAAGGCCGCTACGTTGTCTGTAGACCCATCTCCCACACCACCGTAATCTTCAAGTGATGGGACACCAGAGCCACTAGCGGTGCTGTTAATTGTGGTTTTACCGGTCGTATCATTATAAGAGACAGTGATATTCGTACCAGCCGTAATGGCCGATCCAATATAGTCTTCTACTGTCTCTTGAAGGTCTGTAACGTCAGACGACGTATGCGTATGTGCCGAAGGCGTAAATGTAGACGGCTTACCAGTAATATCGGCCCAAGCAGTCGAGACACTACCAGTAGCAGACACTGTAGTCTCACCGGTCGTATCATTGTACGAAACAGTGATATTGGTCCCACCGACCAGCTTAGAGCCAATCTTGTCTTCAACATATTCACCGATGTCAGTGATGTCAGCCGCAACATGATTATGTTCTTCGGGCGGGAATGTATCAGGGACATTTACAAGATCATTGTAATCTTGTGATAGGGTCAACTCACCAGCATTAAGATCGATGATATCTTGGAGACGTACAGCATCGGTGGGGTCCGCAGGAGTGCCCACATTGATGATACGATTACCGCCCATATCAAGGTCTGCCTCCATATCATTAGGAGTCGACCCATCACGACTTACTGTGTTCTGAAAGGCATCCGTGATTCGACTGAAGTTCTGGTTGATCTTCGAAGCCGATGTGAATCCAGCAACAATGCTGTTTAGGAATTGTAGTTTCATGTAATCTCGAATGTTGCTTGAGCCATACGGTAATCACTGTTAGACCAACTAGTCGTTAAAGTGTCACCACTGGTATAGGATGAAGAGTCTGCGTCGCTATGTACATATGAACTGGTAGACAGTTGAGCAGTGAATGGGGCCGTAATGGTTGTCAAACTAACAGTAGACAAAAACAAATTGATCAGTTTCTTAGAGCCGGTACCCTTAGTAAAGGACGTACTGAAAGTTACATCACTTAAAGGGAAACCTGTATCTGGATCAGTCGGCACCATTGTTGTCGTCTTAACAGCAACAGCAGAACCGTTCCTATAGACAACAAGAAGACCAGGACCGTTCTGAGTAAATCCGGTAAGACTTCCACCAACGAGGTCACCAGAGACAAGAACCTTACGTCCGTGAGACATATTAGTCTGCATACCGCCACTACCGATACCGGCACTGCCGCCTGACCATCCGGAGATCAGCGTACCGCCACCAGAGGTCGAGACGTTGATATACATTGCGATGTCTCCGGCAGTGGTTCCAGCGGGATACGGGATACCGGATGTGGCCGCATTGGAGACATAAGAAGACCCGACCAATGTAACAGAGGCCGGGGCTGCGGAAGCGTTGATGTAGCTATTAAGTACGGTGGCCAATGATAATCACCTTAAGTCCTTTAGCACCTGTGCCTGCCGTATCAATATCGAACGTAATTTCAGAATCATCAGCGAGGCTAGAGTCAGAGAGGACATAGCCAGTAGCCGCCGTAGTTGATGTTTTCTCATTTGCATCGATTGTCAGCTTAGTTGAAAGAATAGACGACCCGCCTTCGTTGATGTCGACCGTTACGACACCGCTAGACGACACAGTATTGATTGAGGCCCTTACGTCTGTTACTGTGAACGCATAGGGCATCCGCATCGTAACCTTTGCGGTACCTGTTGTGATCGCCGTGGTCTCATCGCTCAGGGCAACAATAAAAGACTCGACTGATTTAATGTTGGTCGGATCGGTAATATTAGAGGCGACGTGTGTATGGCTCGAAGCAGCGTAGTCGGTATGTGCATGAGTCGCTGCCGTACCAAGGGCCAAGGCTGTTCGTCCGGCGGACTCATCGACCGCTGTCAAAACGGCCTTACCAACTGTTGTCGCATTTGAGATATCGTTAGCGACATGCGTATGAGTCGCCAAAGCGTAATCTGTGTGTGCATGAGTAGCCGCCGTCCCGAGCCCTAGGTTCGTCCGGGATGTAGCAGCATTGGACACGTCGCTAAGGTTGTTCGTCGAGATAAGATCACCAGACCCAGCACCTGCTGCACCAGTGGCTCCACGGATGTCCACAGCGCTGGCTAGGGTAGCCGTAAGCCCGGAGGCAGAGACATAAAGACCAGTAGTAGGTTTAGTCCCGGTGCCCCCTGTGTAATCCGAGACCTGCAACACCCGGCGGGTGCCGTCAGAGACAACAGAAAAGACCGGTACCCAGCCATCAGAGCCGTTAGCACCAGTGCCCCCTGTAGCACCAGCAGGGCCGGTAGGCCCAGGTTCCCCTTGAGGACCAGTAGGACCGATAGGACCGACAACACCAGTAACAGCGACCGAATCAACGTAAGCCTTGGTAGCGGCGTCTTGAGGGTCGGACGGATCAGTTACATTGATGATCCTGTGGTCTCCCATGTCGAGATTGGCACCCATATCGTTGGGAGTAGTACCGTCACGACTGAGGGTGTTCTCAAGGGCGTCTTGAATGTCATTAAAGTTTTCATTCAAGGTTTCGGTAGACCGATAGCCCGAGAGCAATTCAGACAAAGAAAGTTTCAAAAAGGACTCCTATAGAGTGTAGCTATGGTAATATGTCTATAGACCCTATGTGTAGTAGAAGACCTATCGGTCTGACTGACTAACGAACTGATCATAGAATATGGCCGGACATTCTCTGCACATTGAGATGTATTCATCGACATCTAATATTTCGATTATATCATATTTTGAAACCAAAGTCAACCCCTAAAGGATGGTATAGGGCGAGAAACATTAGCGTTCCTACTATGAAGGGATCAATCGGAGGTTACACAAGGCGATCCGTGAGAACCCCGGAATTTCTCCGAGAAAATTTCTGGACGTGATATGCATAGAGAAGGCACCCCCATGCCCCCGGTGCCACCCCTTCATGTGTAACCGTTACAATTTCCCCCGCAGGGTTAATCCCTAGTAGAGAGGTAGGATTTAAACGTGACTTGTAACCGTTACACCTTCCATACTCACAACCATATGACTTGACTAACCTAATCCCTATCAGTCCACCAGGAATTGATCACACTTTCGTGATCCGTGTCGAATTCCCTTGAATTACACGTGTAACCTGGCCCAGCCCGGGGTCACCGGAAGCAACCGGCCAAGCAACGCAAGGGATACAGACAATGTTCAAGCTGCAATTCTATAGCCGCCCTGACCTGATCGAAGGTACGAACGAGGCCTACGGTTACGACGGTTCAATGACGGTCGAGACTTTCGACCCTGCGGATATCCAAGAGTACTTGGACCGCATGGATTGTGTATTTGGGCCGTGCATTGTGATTGTTGCCCCTACTAAGGGACATCAACATCGGGCCTACCACGTTACTCGCAAATACAACTATTAAGGAGGTTAGACTAATGTTCAACAGCATTCGCCGCATCAACCTGGTTTACATCTGTAATCCTGGCCCGATGTCAACTCACAATATTGTGATACAGGCCGGCACGATGTGGAGGGTTGACAGACGATCTATCATCATCTAGTCGCGCGCGCTTTCCTTCCCCTTCGCGGAATAGGTCTGCAAAAACGCAGAGCCGTTCTGCAAAATTGCCTATCGACATTCCCGGTTGCGGTCACTAGCTTAGGGCTAGGTCAGGCATCCGGCTTGGCCGTTTGGGGAAGGTCCCTCCGATGCGTCTCGGTAAGCGCGAAAGGGCGAAGGTTCAGGAGAACGAAAGGGCGATGGCCCTTGGCGTTCCCTTCGAACGTACGACCCTGCGCCTCTCAACCGACGGCAAGCATGGCGTGGGCCAAGGCAAGGCGTATCTGCAAGGGACGCATACGCAGGGCTTCCGCGCGCCGCAAGGTGACGGTCGAGCCTACGGCCAAGCGGTCACACTCGGGGCGGGTCCGAACAATTCGCGCATGGGGCGCATGGGTACCGCATTCGACGGTATCGCGTGCCGCATAGCGCGCAAGTAACCGCGTCTTATCGGCCGGGCGATCATTCCCGGATAGGTGGCCCTAGGGGCTTTTCGTGCGCCGTTCGCAAGTCGGTTCACGATCGGTTCCGTTAGTGGTGAGAGGGTGTGACGCACCCGAACCCTACGTGTCTAAGGTCAACGGTTGACACCCGAACCTTACGCGACGCATCCCGCAAGGCGGACGCATACCTTTAATGTATGCCGCCTAACCTTGCCTGCCTGAAAGGGACGGGGGATGCACTCTGAACCTGCTAGTTAATCGCTAGCAGTTAGGCGGAGCACGCCCACAAAATGTCAACAAAACCTGGCCCTACGGTGCGGACTGTCGTTCCGTCTAACTCCTAGCGATTATGCTAGGGGAACCTGAAAGGTCATACGCTATGTCTAACAAGCTGAAGCTGGCGGCGGGTGCGACCATTGACAAGGCTATTGAGGCCATCGTCAAGGCGTCGGCGTCGCTGGGTCCGGACATCCACAAGTGGGGTGTTCAGGCGATGATGCACGCTGCTGAACACGGTGATGCACGCAAGGTGGACCGTCTGTTCAAGGGGCTTCACGGGGCCAATGCGCCGGAGGCGTTCAAGGATTGGGTTATGGAATACTCGCCCATCCGCTGGAACGGTGACGGTGAGGTCGGCATTCTGAAGTCCACGGCCAAGCTGTTCAAGCCCTTCAACATCGAAGGCGCGAACGGCAACCCCTACTGGAACCGCATCGCGGTGCAGAAGCAACCCCTCACCCTTGATAAGCTGTTGAAGCTGATCTCGGGAATGTCGAAGAAGATCGACAAGGCGGAAGCTGACGACCTGATCGCGCCCGGTGAGAGCCTGGCCACCATGCGTCTGCTCGCGACTCGGACCCTTGCTGCGGCGGAGGGCGCTATTCGGGAAGCGGCGGAACTCCAGAAGAAGATCGACGCTGAGGCGCTGGCGGCGAATGCCAACCCTCCGCGCCGTCGTCGTCAGCGTACCCCTGAGGCGCTGCCCGAGACTGTTGCCGCCTAAGGTGGCGTACCCCTCTACCCCGTACCGGCTATTGTCGTGTCCATAGATATATGGGGCGTGGTCGCTACTATGGCGAGGCGACCATCTATCATCAACGCTAGGTGAGGCATATGTGGCTGTTGTCTATGCTTGAACCAAGATCGCCCTATAGGGCTCATGAGTACACAATGCGTGTGCTGGCCCTTGAGGCGGCATTGGCACATGACAACCCCTATCGGCGTGATTCGTTCGAATGGGGACAGAAGCCGTCGCCTTATCGTCTGTGGGGAATGTCGGAGGTCTGGGCTCATGAGTGACTTTGCGACGCTTCTGGCTGAGGCTCGTCAGATGCAACTGACAGTGCGTCGGTTACTGAAAGCTGATCCGAACAACATCAAGCGTCGGGAGGCTTTGGTCTCTTACGACCGTAAGGTTATGGACCTGCTCGACCGTGGAGCCAGGTTCCGTTAATTTCATTCTGGAGAACGATCATGAACACGCAAACTAATCCAAAGATCGGTGTTGAGGTTGCTGAGAACGGCACTTTTCGTGCGTCGCTGCGTCATCCTGTGACGAATGAGCTGCTGCGCCTGTGTGACAAGCGCCAGAGCTACGGTGAAGCGTTCGAGCAGGCGCACAAGATGGCGATGGGGGAAGCATGACCACCCGCCCTGCGGAGGTCCGGAGCATGGCTGACGATCTGATTGAGAGGGAAAAGCTGAAGGCGGACGCCGGTCTGGCCCATGTGCCGACTGACTTGACCTACGAGTTGCGGATGGGCGTGGCTGGAGAGGGGGCGCGCGCCTACGACTGGAAGGATAAGCCCCATCGCCTCGTCTATGACGCGTGCCGGGAGATAGAGCACCAAGCCGACCGCATCCGCGAACTGGAGGCGGAGCGGGATGAGTGGAAGTCGGCGAGCGAAAGCATCCTGTCGGATCAGGCCGAACTTGGCCGCATCCTGCAAGATCGCATCGACCAGTTGACCGTGGAGCGCAACGGCTTTGAGCGCCTCGCACGCACCGCAGAGTCCCGTCTCGCGGAGGCTGTGGTGGCGTTGGAGCGGATCGACGACGAAGCCATGGACTGGATTTCCAGTCAGATCGCCCGCCAAACCCTGTCCCGTATCCAGGAGAGAAACTGATGAACGACTATTTCTATTGGTGGGCACACCTGCTCGGATCACTAGAGGAGATTGGATTCCGATGAACCAACTTCATTGGCAGAGTTTTCACCAGATGTGGGTTGTTCTGTCTGTATTGAGTCTCTTTGGTGTCCACGGATGGTTCATGTTTGGACATCCGATCAAAGGGGTCATCCACGTCATCACCGGTCTATCAGTTATTTCGGCGTATGCTCTGATCTACGGTTTTGGGACTTGACAAATAGCAATTCATGCTGTATCCTATCCTTTGGATGCGGCCAGGAAAGGGAATACCATGTTTACTGTTGGACAAGAGGTCATCTGTATCAACGCCCAAGGGTCTCAGACTCTTGTTGTCGGTGATGCTTACACTGTTTCCGAGGTGACTCCGAATGGGTCGGCCATCAAGATTGACGATCTATCATCGCGGTTCCGGGCTGATCGCTTCCAAGATGTTGATGAATACGATGCAGAAGAAGAAGAAGCCGCTGCTCTGGACAGTGAGCCCTATGATTGGGAAGAATTCCACGGGTGCTGCGGTGTCGCTGATGTGTTCTTTGGAAACGAACCTGTTGTGCGCTTGGCACGTCTCCATGTGACGGAACGAAATCTGAGCGACTTCGGTATGCTGCTGAGCGTCGTCACTACGGATCAACTCACTGAGGCTACACAGAAAGCGTTTGATGACGCAGGCTGGGAAAAGGTCGGTGTGTCAGGCAATCGTCACCAAAACACTCAGCTTCATCTTTTCCGTAAGATTCTGAAGCCGGTGGCCGAGACTGTCGTCGAAGAAGAACGGAGGTTCTAATGTTTCAAGTCGGACAAACTGTCTATTCCGTTAACACTCGTTACGGATGTCGATATCGTTACGGCCAAGCTACTACTGTATGCGGTGTTCGTGGGGATTACGTTCTAGCTGGAGGGTACTGGCACCGAGCTGATCGCTTCTCGGCTACACAGCCTAAAAATCTTCCGAATGCGGTACCGTATGACATTCAAGGATTCTACGGATGTTGCGGAGCCTGTATCGTCTATTTCGGGGGTGTAGTAGGAACCAAAGTCGACCCTGAACGACTGGAAGCCACCGATAATAGGGCTCGGAGTTTGGGCTATGGGACGATGGTCGGAATTCTGAACTATTTGCAGGAGAAACGGAACGGTGAAATCCTCCGGAAAGCAGGCTGGCAAAGAGTTGGCGTTTCAGCGTCGCGCTATGGGGCAACCACACCGCTTTATACCTACCACAAAGCAATCAAAGAGGCCCACAGTGGATCAATCGTCGAAGTCGCAAGGTCTTTCGCCTAATCCGCGCTACGGATGTGAGGTCGCTCCCGACCCGAATTTCCCGAATATTCGTCGGCGTCAAGGACGTTATATAGGCCAGTACGAGTACTACGAAGCGTACCAATACGGCGTTTGGGTGAAGCCCGGACAAAGTCATGGGATAGTTGTTTGCGAAATCCCTGGTCGTGGCTTTGTGATGCACAATTACAGTGTTATCGTCCAAAGGACTCCGTCAGTTCATCTACTTGCAGACGCGGTGTCTACAGGGGGACCATATATCCCGGACGGATACGAAGTCATACAAGGCCGATTCGGTAGACTTTATAAACTTCCGGGTAAGACATACCTGAAAGGTGAGTGGGTTGACGACTCCGACCCGAGAATCTTGGCCCAGCCCTGTACGTGGCAAGACCTTGGAGTTCGCTTCAACGGTGAGGTGACAGGCCTTGGTTGTGGCACTAAGACAATCACAGGATTCAGCTTCAATGTCTTTCCGACACAAGAAGCGGCGTCTAAAGCTGGTCAACCAAAGATGTCTTTCGATAAGATTCGTCAGACGTTTTTGAATGAACTAGCGCCATATCGTGGCCGACAAACAGGTATCGTTCTGGCCCTGTTGAACCCGACACAAGAGCCCGTGTATGGTGAACTTCTGCGGTCGGTAGGGTTTAAGTTGTTGTCTAAGCACAACAATTTCAACCACGGAAACAATCATCCCAATTACCTCTATGGATGGTGTTGCGATGAAAACCGTGATGAAGTCAAAGAAACGGAGAAAAAGTTTTGATTGAACACATCTTTGTCTACGGAACCCTTCGGCGCGGTCAAGGTGCTAACCGGGTGTTCGGTATGGAAAGTGCCGCCGAATACGTCGGGACCTTCAACTACGAAGGCGCTCAAATGTATACGCTCGGAGGCTTCCCCGGCATCAAGTTGACCCCGGATGATCGGCAATCTATCATCGTCGGT
>Ga0228700_1000266_pt1 | contig 50941 bp, 49 predicted proteins | sample McNCre317_Aug_MG_FD_178019 | JGI IMG/M metagenome (GOLD analysis project Ga0228700, IMG submission 178019) | Freshwater microbial communities from McNutts Creek, Athens, Georgia, United States - 3-17_Aug_MG | ecosystem: Environmental > Aquatic > Freshwater > Creek | place: USA: Georgia...
CGCAACTGGTGAACGAAGGCAAGGTCAACGGCTGGGACGACCCCCGCATGCCCACCATCGTCGGCCTGCGCCGCCGTGGCTACACGCCCGAAAGCCTGCAACTGTTTGCCGAACGCATTGGCGTGACCAAGAGCGACAGCTGGATTGACTACAGCACGCTCGAAGGCTGCTTACGCGAATCTCTGGAGAACACCGCCCACCGCGCCATGGCCGTGCTCGACCCCGTCAAACTCGTCCTCACCAACTGGGACGAGGTGATGGGTGCGGGCCACTTAGAGCCTTGCACACAACCTGCATTGCCCCACGCCGAGGAAGGCGCGGAAGTACCCACACGCCATTTCAAAATTGGCAAAGAAGTGTGGATTGAGCGTGACGACTTTTCAGAAGAACCGCCCAAGGGATACAAACGCCTTTATCCGCCCCGGCCAGGCGCGGATGGCCAAATGCTTCCCGGCAACAAAGTGCGCCTCAAAGGTGGCTACGTCATTGAGTGCACGGGCTGCACAAAAGACGCAAATGGTGTGATTACCGAGGTGCTTGCCACCGTTATCCCCGACACCAAGAGCGGCACACCAGGCAGCGCCACCGTCAAAGCCAGCGCCGCCATCACCTGGGTGGGCGTGAACGACGGCCTCTCTGCCGAAGTGCGCATGTACGACCGCCTGTTCACCGACGCACAACCCGACGCAGGCGGCAAAGACTTTTTAGCCGCCCTCAACCCCGACAGCCTCAAAGTGGTGACCGCGTATGTGGAGCCATCATTGGCCAACGTATCCGCCGGTGCGCACTTTCAGTTTGAACGCCACGGCTACTTTGTGACCGACCGTGTGGACCATGCGGGGGGTAAGTTGGTGTTTAACAAGATCACTGGGCTCAAGGACACTTGGGCGAAGTAACTCACAAAATGACACGCCCCTAACTAGGGGCGTTTTCCCATGCTCATACGCTTCAACAAACCCTACGGCGTTCTTAGCCAGTTCACAGCTGAAGGACGTTGGCGCGGGTTGAAAGAGTTCATAGCCCTGCCCGGCGTGCATGCGGCAGGCCGTTTGGACGCAGACAGCGAAGGCCTGCTGCTGCTCACCGACGATGGCCCACTGCAAGCGCGCATTGCTAACCCGCGCTTCAAAATGGCCAAAACATACCTTGTGCAAGTCGAAGGCGAAATCACAGAAGACGCGCTACGCCAACTGCGCCAAGGTGTGCAACTCAACGACGGCCCCACCCTACCCGCCGAGGCACGTGCGGTGGATGTCCCCGCATGGCTATGGCCGCGCATACCGCCCATTCGCGAGCGCAAGAGCATTCCTACCACATGGCTGGAGCTCACCATTCGTGAAGGCCGCAACCGCCAAGTGCGCCGCATGACTGCGGCTGTCGGTTTACCCACGCTGCGGTTGATTCGCACACACATAGGTCCCTACAACTTGGCAGACTTAGAGCAAGGCATCTGGGCTGAAACACCGGTATTGCCCGCGCAGGGATAATTCCGGCTTCGCAGCATTTCTTCGCCATGTCTCATCTTCTCAACAAACTCCAAACCTTGCGCCAAGCATTGACCGATTTACGCAGCAACGTGCTGACGGACCGCGCGTTCATTCAAACAGCGCGCGCGCAAGAGGCTTTGTTCAAAGCTCTGCCACCGAAGTTTGAAACGGTATGGCTAGAGTTGGTAGACCGGCTGGAATCGAGCGCGCTGTTTGCCGAAGAAAGCTGCTCGTTCAGTCAAACCGATTTGCTGGACAACCTTGCGCTGGTGCTAGACAAAGCCGAAGCGAAATTAACTGCCCCGAACTGACAGCTTAAGCATGACTGCCCCAGAGAATTTTCAAATCTTCACCGTCAAGGTGGAGCCCGCTGGCCTGCAATACGACGTGGAGGGCGACCTGAGCCTGCTCGAAGCTGCCGAGATGTCGCGCATTGAGCTGCCCAGCTCTTGTCGCAATGGCACGTGTCGCACATGCCTATGCAAGCTGGTGAGCGGCGAAGTGACTTACACCGTGGAGTGGCCGGGCCTGAGCGCCGAAGAAAAAACCGAAGGTTATGTGCTGCCTTGCGTGGCCCGCCCCACCACAAACGTGGTGATTGAGCAAACGCAAGCTCGCGCCTCTTAACCATGCAGCCACTTTACGAAGACGAACACCTGCTGGTGTTTGAAAAACCCAGCGGCCTGCTGTCTGTGCCGGGCCGTGGGCCAGACAAGCAAGACTGCTTGTCCAAACGCGTGCAAGACATTTACACCGACGCACTGGTGGTGCACCGCCTCGACCAAGACACCTCGGGCCTCATCGTGATGGCGCGCGGCATTGAGGCGCAACGCCGCATCAGCCGTTTGTTTGAAACCCGTCAGGTGAGCAAGCGCTACATGGCCGTGGTGGCGGGCAACCCGCTGCTCACCCAAGCGCAGGTAGCCACCAACGAAGAGGGCTGGCGCGCCATTGAGGGCAACATCATGCTCGACTGGGAGCGCCGTCCCATCCACATCATTCACCCCGATGGCAAGCCCAGCCTGAGCCTGTGGCGCATGGTGCAAGCAGGTGACACGGCCAGCTTGATTGAGCTAGAGCCTTTCACGGGTCGCACGCACCAACTGCGCGTGCACATGCAAAGCTTGGGGCACCCCATGTTGGGGGACTCGCTGTATGCGCCGCCTGACATCAAAGCGCTCACGCCGCGCTTGATGCTGCACGCGCAAGACCTTGGTTTTCCACACCCATTTAGCGAAGAACCATTACTTTTCAGCGCGCCAGTCACATGGTCTGCGGTAAACCCTTATGTTTTAAGCACCTTGCCGTAAGAGATCTGTAGCAAAACCAGCGCACACTGTTTCAGTTCTAACTTTTATAACTGGAGATGAAGATGCGTGAAGTAGTTGTGGTCAGCGGTGTTCGTACAGCCATCGGCACATACGGCGGTAGCCTCAAAGATGTCCCGCCCACCGAATTGGCCGCTACCGTGGTGCGCGAGGCTTTGGCCCGTGCCCACACCGAAGGCAAAGATGTGGGCCATGTGGTGTTTGGCCATGTGGTGAACACCGAACCCAAAGATATGTACTTATCGCGTGTGGCTGCCATCAACGGCGGTTGCGCCGAAGGCACGCCTGCTTTCAACGTGAACCGTTTGTGCGGTTCGGGCTTGCAAGCCATCGTGTCTGCCAGCCAAGCTGTTCTGCTGGGCGACTGCGACATCGCCATTGGCGGCGGCGCTGAAAACATGAGCCGTGGCCCTTACGCCTCGCTCAGCGCCCGCTGGGGCGCACGCATGGGCGACACCAAGATGGTCGACATGGTAGTGGGCGCTTTGCACGACCCCTTCCACACCATCCACATGGGTGTGACGGCTGAAAACGTGGCGGCTAAATTTGGCATCACCCGCGAAATGCAAGATGCAGCCGCGGTGGAGAGCCACAACCGCGCCCAACGCGCCACCGAAGCAGGCTACTTCAAAGACCAAATCGTGCCTGTGATGCTCAAGAGCAAAAAAGGCGACGTGGCCTACGCCACCGACGAACACTTCCGCCCCAACTGCAAGATGGAAGACATGGCCAAGTTGAAGCCTGTGTTCGTCAAAGAAAACGGCACGGTCACTGCGGGTAATGCATCTGGCATCAACGACGCCGCTGCCGCAGTGGTCTTGATGGAAGCCAAAACGGCACAAGCACGTGGTGCCAAGCCACTGGCACGTTTGGTGTCGTATGCCCACACCGGCCTAGACCCAAAAATCATGGGCATGGGTCCTGTGTCAGCGTCACGCCTCGCTTTGCAAAAGGCAGGACTCACCACCAACGACATGGACGTGATCGAAGCCAACGAAGCCTTTGCAGCACAAGCCTGCGCCGTGAGTAAAGAGTTGGGTCTTGACCCCGCCAAAGTGAACCCGAACGGTTCTGGCATTTCTTTGGGCCACCCCATCGGTGCGACGGGTGCTTTGATCACAGTCAAGGCCTTGCATGAACTACAACGCATCAACGGCAAGTACGCTTTGGTCACCATGTGTATCGGTGGCGGCCAAGGCATTGCGGCTATTTTTGAACGCATGTGATGTAGAGTCCGGTTCTGTGAAAACAGAACCTACCTCCTCTGGCGCGAACCAATTTACCCTCTTGGGTCAACAACGGTTCGCGCCATTTTTTTGGACGCAGTTTTGCGGCGCGGTGAACGACAACCTGTTCAAGTTCGCCTTCACCGTGATGGTGACCTACCAGCTCAGCGTGAGCTGGTTGCCCGTTTCTTTAGCGGGCTTGGTGATTGGGGCGCTGTTCATCCTCCCCTTCCTTTTGTTTTCAGCCACCAGCGGGCAATTGGCCGACCGGTACGACCATGCCACGCTGATGCGCTTCGTGAAAAATTTTGAAATCGGCATCATGGTGCTGGGCGCTGTGGGCTTTGTCACACAACAAGTACCCGTGCTGTTGCTGTGCACGTTTTTGATGGGCCTGCACTCCACGCTATTTGGCCCCGTGAAGTTTGCGTATCTGCCTCAAGCGTTGAAAGAACACGAACTCACCGGTGGCAACGGCATGGTGGAAATGGGCACGTTTGTGGCCATCTTGCTGGGCAACGTGACAGGTGGTTTGCTGGTGGCGATTCCTGACGTGGGCTACACCAGTGTGGCCATCGCTTGCGTGGCTGTGGCCGTGTTGGGTCGATGGAGCAGCGCAGGCATTCCATCGCTGACGGTCGCCAACCCTGAACTCAAAATCAATTGGAACCCGTTCACCGAAACCCTACACAACCTGCGTTTGGCCAAGGCCAACCGCTCGGTGTTCATCACCCTCATTGGCATCAGCTGGATGTGGTTCTTTGGTGCGATTTTTCTCAGCCAATTCCCCAGCTTTGCCAAAGAAGTACTGCATGGTGACGCGCAAGTGGCGTCGCTGTTGTTGGTGTTGTTCTCAGTGGGCATTGGCGCGGGGTCACTCTTGTGCGAAACCTTAAGTCGTGGTCGCGTTGAGGTTGGCCTGAGCCCACTGGGCGCGATGGGCATGACGCTGTTTGCGGTGGATTTGTATGTGGCGTCGAGCCACTTGCCAGTGGCTGAACTGATGGGCATCAACGCATTCGTCACACAAACCGAACACTGGCGCATCATGGCTGACTTGGTGTTGCTCAGCCTGTTTGCTGGCATTTACAGCGTGCCCATGTATGCGCTGATTCAACAACAAAGCCACAACGCGGAATGCGCACGCATCATCGCGGCCAACAACATCATCAACGCCCTGTTCATGATTGCCAGCTCACTCATCGCAGGCGCGATGCTGGGGGCTGGTCTGACCATTCCTGAAGTAATTTTCTGGACGGGCGTGGCCAATGCAGCAGTGACATTGGCCGTCTTTGTGGCCGAGCCCAGCTATTTGCATCGCTTTTCGGCTTGGCTGCGCGGGGTTTGACCCAGCGCAAATGCAAGGCGGCTTCTTACAATTAAGCTCACGCCTGCAAAGTCAAAACGCCTTCGCATAGCGCACGAGCAGCGAACAGGCACCCCGTTTTATTCGAAAGTTTTTTATGTCCGACACACTCACCGCCACATTGCCCACCCGCGAAGTCACCCTCGCTTGGTCTGACGCTTTGTCCCTTGAGCTGGATTTCATGGACGACACGCACCGTGAGTTTGTCGACTTGTTAGCCGCTACCGAGCTGGCCGATGACGACACACTGGTGGAACGCTTCGCCGCCTTGATTGAACACACCGAAGACCACTTTGGCAGCGAAGACAAATGGATGGCAGACACCAAGTTTTCATCCAGCAATTGCCACACCATGCAGCACAACGTGGTGTTGGAAGTCATGCGCGAAGGCTTGCGCCGTGGCAGAGAAAAAGGCGACATGGCGGTGATGCGCCAAATGGCCCACGAGCTGGGCATTTGGTTCCCGCAACACGCGCAAACCATGGATGCGGCTTTGGCTTTGCACTTGCGTCGTGTGGGGTATGACGCAGCCACTGGCATCGTCACCGCGCCTGAGGCTTTGCCTGAGGACGAGATTCACGGCAGCGGGAGCTGTGGTGATGGTGGGTGCGCTTAACTGCTTTCTTCTGTTGTTTCGTTGGCGTTAGGCGGCCCATGCAACTTGGGCGCCTTGTTACGCTCATGTCCCCCGAGAGGCGCTAAGCGCCTCTCTCCTCCTTGACTTCGCTTCACAAGACACCCAAGCTGCATGAGCCTTTGGGTGTGCGCGCGAAAAGAGGGGTTTGGGTATCTGTTGTAGCGAAGTCAAGGAGGAGATTCAGGCGTTGCCTGAATCGGGGGACATGAGCGTAAACAGATGCTCAAAGCCCTCGCCTCCCCGAACAACGACAAAACAAACTCAGGCGTAACGCGTGCGAGCCAACGCAGCCCCAGCAGCCAAAGCCTCCAGCTTCTGCACAGCCACCTCACGACTCATAGGCGCCAAGCCACAGTTGGTGCAAGCAATCAAACGGTTCTTAGGCACATACTTCAAAGCCATGCCGATGGTGTCGGCAATTTGCTCTGGCGTTTCAATCACATCACTGGCCACATCAATCACACCCACCATCACGTCTTTGCCTTGCAGCAAAGCCATCATCTCGGGCGGCACATGCGAGTGGTAGCACTCAAGACTCACTTGTTGGATGCTGCTCTTGGCCAAAGCGGGCAACACTTTTTCGTATTGACGCCACTCGTCGCCCAAGGTTTTCTTCCAGTTGTTGTTGGCTTCAATGCCGTAGCCGTAGCAAATGTGTACGGCGGTGGTGCAGGTCAAACCTTGCGCGGCGCGCTCTAGGGCTTTGACGCCCCAGTCTGCGGCTTCGTCTAGATAAACGTTGAACGCAGGCTCATCAAACTGAATGATGTCCACGCCGTCGGCTTGCAGCGCCAAGGCTTCTTGGTTGAGCAATTCGGCAAAGGCAAATGCCATGTCGATGCGGCCTTGCACGGGGCCTTTGCCTTTGCCATAAAAACGGTCGGCCACGGTGTCGACGATGGTCATGGGGCCGGGCAAGGTGAACTTGAGTTTCTTCTTGGTATGAGCGCGGGCCAGCTGCGCTTCAAACGCATGCACACGGCCTTTCAACTTCAAAGGCGCAATGACTTGCGGCACTTGTGCGTCGTAGCGGTTGTTGCGAATGCCCATCGTCACTTTGTTTTCAAAGTCGATGCCTTCGACCTGTTCTAAAAAGCCGTGCACAAAGTGTTGGCGCGATTGTTCGCCGTCGCCAATCACATCCAAGCCTGCATCTTCTTGCGCTTTGATCCACAACAGGGTGGCGTCGGCCTTGGCTTGCAACAGCGCATCGCCCTCGGCTTGCCACTTGGGCCAGAGTTTATTGGTCTCGGCCAGCCATTCGGGTTTAGGCAAACTGCCTGCGATTGCGGTTGAAAACATGGGTTGGTCTCCGGTTTGGTTTTAGGTAGATGTCGTCAATGAAAACTCTTGGGCCAGCAGCTCATACGAGCGGGCCTGTGCAGCGGGCTCGTGCGTCCACGTGATGATGACCACTTCGTCGAGCTGCAAGCGCTCGGCTAATTGGCGCAACTTATCGGCCACTTGGGGCGCACTGCCTACGAAAGCACCGGCGCGCAATTCGGCGAGGGCCACTTGCTCTGCAGCGTTGTACTCGCGCACAGCTTGGTCGGGCGGCAACAAGGCAGCTATGCGTCCGGTGTTGCGGTCCATCTTCCAGCGGGCGCGGCTTTGAAACAAGCGCCAAGCCTCGTCTTCGGTGTCCGCCGCCAAAGCCCACACGCACACGGTCGCGCGCGGCTTAAGGTTGCGCTCGTTTGGGCGGTAGTTGGCGCGGTAAAGGTTGAAAGCGTTGTCCACGCCCTGCCCTTCGGTGATGAAGTAGGCAAAGGCATATGGCAGTCCCAAATGCGCGGCAAGCTGTGCGCCGTAGTCTGAGCTGCCCAACATCCACACATCGGGCGATGTAGGGCCGCTGGGGTAGGCATACACGCCATGGCCAGGGTGGCCTGCGGGAATGGGCTCGCCCGTCACCCAAGCTTGCAACTCCATCACTTGCTGTGGGAAATTGTCAGACGCATAACGGTCGGGATTGAGCAACTGCGCGGTACGCCCATCGCTGCCGGGCGCACGACCAACACCGAGGTCAATACGGCCAGGCGCCAATGCATCAAGCACACGGAATTGTTCAGCAACTTTGAGGGGGGCGTAGTGCGGCAGCATGACGCCTGCACTGCCCAGCCGAATGCGCGTGGTGCGTGCGGCAAGAGCGGCCATCAACACCTCAGGCGCCGTGCCCACGATGCTGGGATGGCTGTGGTGTTCGCTCACCCAAAAGCGGTGATAGCCCCAAGCCTCGCACTGAGTGGCAAGGTCTAAGGTTTGACGGATGGCTGCGTCTTGGCTTCGGCCAGCAGCTGCGACAGATTGATCGAGGACAGATAGTTTGAGCACGGGGCAGAGCTTAACTGGCTCTGAATACCCCCGCTGTCGCTCAGGCGCTTAGCCTTATGCCGCTTGGCGCGCGCGGCGGTTGATTTGGCGCACCGACATCAATGCATCAAAGAAACCGTGCAACCAGTCCATGTCGATGGGTTTTTGCAACAGCTGCACACCATCTGGCAAACCACCCTTGGCACGTACCTCTTCAGCACTCATGCCTGTCATCACGACCACCGCCAAATTGCTGAACAAATTGTGGGCACTGAGGGTTTTCAAAAATTCAAAACCATCGACGTTGGGCATCTTCAAGTCGGTCAGCAACACTTGCGGTTGCAGACTGGGCATGTCCAACAACGCCTCCATCGCGGATGAATACATCACCGCATCCAAAGGCAAGCCCCATTGGTCAAAGTTGGCTTGCAACATCAGACGGGTGTTTTCATCGTCTTCCACCACCAGCACGCGCAAGCGGTCTTCACCTTGCAGCATCGAAGCGGGTGCTAGGTTGTGACGACGTTGATACTCTTGAATCGACTGCAAAGAAATGCGACGGTGACCGCCTTGGGTCTTCCATGCTTTGAGATCATTTTTTTCAACCAAGCCTTGGACCGTTCCGACAGAAATACCCAACATTTTGGCAGCGTAGCTGGTGCCGCAGTAGCCGTCATAAGGCTCTTTGGATGGAGGTAAATTCATTACAAGTTCCTGTTCTCTTAACTAACCTGAGGAAATCTACACACAAAATGTAGTATTTTTTATCCATTATATATTCAATTAAACCAATCAAAGCATTAAAAATGATGGATAGAAAGTTATTTAAACAAACAGAAGAACTCAAAAACCAAAAAGCTCAGACACCTCAAGGCGTCTGAGCTTTTCATGAGAGCGGTGAAATTACTTAAGGGCTTTGAAGCGCACGCGCTTGGGCTTGGCACCCTCTTCGCCCAATCGTTTCTTCTTGTCGGCTTCGTACTCTTGGTAGTTGCCATCAAAGAACACCCATTGGCTGTCGCCTTCAGCGGCCAAGATGTGGGTGGCAATGCGGTCCAAGAACCAACGGTCATGGCTAATCACCATGACAGAGCCCGCGAACTCAAGCAACGCATCTTCCAAGGCGCGCAAAGTTTCCACGTCCAAGTCGTTGGATGGTTCATCCAGCAGCAACACGTTGCCGCCTTCGATCAAGGTCTTGGCCAAGTGCAAGCGACCACGCTCACCACCTGACAACATGCCGACTTTCTTTTGTTGGTCGCCACCGTTGAAGTTGAAGCGGCCGCAATACGCACGGCTTGGCATTTGGAACTTGCCCACGTTCAAGATGTCCAAACCACCAGAGATGTCTTCCCACACGGTTTTGTCGTCGGACAAATCGTCACGGGTTTGATCCACAAAGGCCATCTTGACGGTTTGACCCACTTTGATCTCGCCGCTGTCTGGCTGCTCTTTGCCAGCGATGAGCTTAAACATGGTGGATTTACCCGCGCCGTTGGGGCCGATGATGCCCACAATCGCGCCCGCAGGCACGGTGAAGCTGAGGTTGTCGATCAACAAACGGTCGCCAAAGGACTTGCTGACGTTCTTGAACTCAAACACTTCATGGCCCAAGCGTTCGGCCACAGGGATGAAGATTTCTTGTGTTTCGTTGCGCTTTTGGTATTCGTAGTCAGACAGTTCTTCGAAGCGGGCCAAACGGGCCTTGCTCTTGGCTTGACGGCCTTTGGGGTTTTGACGCGCCCATTCCAATTCCTTTTTCATGGCCTTGGTACGTGCGTCTTCGGTGCGTTGTTCTTGCTCCAAACGGGCTTCTTTTTGCTCCAACCATGTGGAGTAGTTGCCTTTGTAGGGAATGCCGTGGCCACGGTCGAGTTCCAAAATCCACTCGGCTGCGTTGTCCAAGAAGTAGCGGTCGTGGGTGATGGCTACCACGGTGCCTGAGAAGCGAGCCAAGAACTGTTCCAGCCAATCCACCGATTCAGCGTCCAAGTGGTTGGTGGGTTCGTCAAGCAGCAACATGTCGGGCTTAGACAGCAGCAAACGGCACAAGGCCACGCGACGTTTTTCACCACCGGACAGTTTGCCAATGATGGCGTCCCAAGGTGGCAAGCGCAGTGCGTCAGCCGCAATTTCTAACAAATGCTCGGAGTCGCCCTCTGCGCCAGCGGCGCTGATGATGGCTTCGAGCTTGGCTTGCTCGGCAGCCAAGGCGTCGAAGTCGGCGTCTTCTTCGGCGTAAGCGGCATACACCTCTTCGAGGCGCTGCTTGGCTTCAGCCACTTCACCCATGCCGCTTTCGACCGATTGGCGCACGGTGTGCTCAGGGTCGAGTTGTGGCTCTTGGGGCAAGTATCCAATCTTCAGACCAGCCATTGGAATGGCTTCACCTTCGATCTCTTTGTCGATGCCAGCCATGATCTTGAGCAAGGTGGACTTGCCGGATCCGTTCAAACCCAACACGCCAATCTTGGCTCCGGGGAAGAAGGACAGGGAAATGTCTTTCAGAATCTGACGCTTGGGCGGCACGATTTTGCCGACGCGGTTCATACTAAAAACGTACTGAGCCATTTGGTTTTCTTTCGGGTAGCGAATGCAATAAACCCATGATTATCCTCGGCTAGGACATGCCCCTAAAAAGACAAAAATAACAATTCAAATAAAATACAAATGCCATAAATAAAACTTTTATAGATATGAAAAATACAATACAATAAGATTAAGTTTTTAAGAGTTTGACATGATTAAAAAATTGGCAATTTCACTCCTGTGCTTCTTAAGCTTTGCACCCGTTGTCGTCAACGCCCAAGACTCTCAAGCTCCAAGTTGGAAGTTCCAAAAAGATCAAGACAACAAATGTGTGGCGCGCCACATCATCAACCCCAATTTGGAACTGATGGCGCAAAAACTGACCATCACAACAAAAGAAACGTCAGATCTGAAAACTTTTCAAGTTTCAGTCAACGAACAAGTTGTCATGCCAATGAGCCGCGTCAGTTTGACAGACACAGCATGCAAATGCGTTCGCATCCGCAATATGAGCGCATTGGCTTTTAATGATTTGAATATACGCATTCAAGGGCAAACGACCAGTGATAAAACCGTCGACACAACGCTGCATATCAAGGATGTAGCTGCGGCTCTGCAAGTATTGAAGTCAGATAGCTGTAAAAAGTCTTAAACAATTTTTCAGATCCGTGCGACAATGCATCCCGTTGCCGCCGCCAGTTGCCGCAACATCAGCACTTCTGCTGGAGCCGGTTCCAAACACTTCTGTTTGTGATTTCTAGAGCTCACCTGTAAATATTGCCGACCTTAGACTGGGTGGCCTTCGGGCCAAGCGGGTCGGTGTCATGCGCTGACATCAAGCGCTCCATCATGAAATTTGAAGATTTAAATTTGGCTCCGGCCATCCAAAAAGCTGTGGCCGAACAGGGCTACGAAACCCCCACCCCTATCCAAGCCCAAGCCATTCCAGCGGTGCTCGCCGGACACGACTTATTGGCAGGCGCCCAAACCGGCACCGGTAAAACAGCAGCCTTCACCCTGCCCTTGTTGCACAAGCTCACCATGAGCCGCAGCAAAGAAAACAAGTTTGGCGTGTACGGCGTGCGCGCCTTGGTGCTGACTCCCACCCGCGAACTCGCGGCCCAAGTGGAAGAGTCGGTGCGCAACTACGGCAAATACTTGCAACTCACCTCCACCGTCATCTTTGGTGGCGTGGGCATGAACCCGCAAGTGGCCCGCATCAAAAAAGGCGTGGACATCTTGGTGGCCACCCCCGGCCGTCTGCTCGACTTGCAACAGCAAGGTTTGCTCGATTTGTCCACCGTGGAAATCTTGGTACTCGACGAAGCCGACCGCATGTTGGACATGGGCTTCATCCACGACGTCAAAAAAATCTTGGCCTTGGTGCCCAAAGACAAACAAAGTTTGTTGTTCTCTGCCACCTTCAGCGACGAAATTCGCGAACTGGCCAACAACCTGCTCAAAGACCCACAAAGCATCCAAGTCACGCCCAGCAACACCACGGTGCAACGCATCACGCAAGTGGTTCACCCTGTGGGCCGCGGCAAGAAAAAGGCTTTGCTGGCGCACATCATCAACGAACACAACTGGAGCCAAGTGCTGGTGTTCACACGCACCAAGTTTGGCGCCAACAACGTGGCCGAGTTCTTGACCAAGAACGGCATCAGCGCCATGGCATTGCACGGCAACAAGAGCCAAACCGCACGCACACAAGCGTTGTCAGGCTTCAAGACCGGCGAAATTCGCGCCTTGGTGGCCACCGACATTGCCGCACGCGGCATTGACATTGACGAGTTGCCACACGTCGTGAACTACGAAATCCCCAACATCAGCGAAGACTATGTACACCGCATTGGCCGCACAGGCCGCGCAGGCTCTAGCGGCGAAGCTGTGAGCTTGGTGTCGTTAGACGAACAAGGTTTCATGCGCGACATTGAAATCTTCACCAAACAACAAGTCCCCGTGGTCGAAGTCGAGGGCTTTGGCCCTGAACCAGACGAAAAGGCAGAGCCCATCGCCATGGGTCGTCAAACCTTGTGGGGCGGCTTAGGCAAGCCCCCAGGCCGTGACGTAATGGCAGCTGCAGCCAAAGCCGCACGCGGTGAAATGATGCAACGCATTCGCGACAACAAGGCCGCTGGCGGTGGTCGCAATGGCGGCGGCCGAGGTGGTGAAGGCGGTCGTGCGCCTCGTCCCAACAGCCATGTGAGCCGTGACCGTGTGGGCGACCGCCCATCCCGTGATGGAGAACGCATCGACCAATTTGGTGATCGCCCACCCCGCACGAATCAGCGCCCTCAAGGCCAAGGTCAACGCCCACCGCGTCAATTCGACAACCGTGGCCCACGCAACGATGGCCCACGCCCACCACGTGACTTTGATGCGCCTCGCGCACCTCGCCGTGACGATGACGACTTCCAACCCCGTGCCAACGCACACTTGGGTACCCAAAGCGGCGTGAACGCCTTTGGCCATAAAACGCAAGGTGGCGGTCAACGCCAACCTGACCCCACACGCACCAGCGTGGACCTCATGACTGAACGCAAACGCGGCGGCGGTGGCTTTGGCCGCCGTTCAGGTGGTGGTGGCAATCGCTCCGGCGGTGGTGGTCGTTCAGGCGGTGGCCGCAGCGGCGGTGGTTTTGGTGGTGGCGGTTACGGCCGTTAAGCCTCAAAGATCGAGCATCAACACCGCAGTTTTGCTGCGTGAACAACAAGGCGTGAACTGATCGTTCGCGTCTTGTTCATCCCCACTCAAGTACATATCTCGGTGGTCAGGCACCCCACCCACCACACGGGTCAAGCATGTGCCACAAATGCCTTGGCCACACGACATGGGCACATCAATGCCCGCAGACTCCAGCACTTGAAGTGCGGTTTTGTCTGCTGGTACTTGCAGCTGTTTTCCCGACTTCACCAAGGCCAGCGTAAACACGCCATCTTCCCCCACAGGGGTGGTGACACCTTCATGCATGTGATCGCTCATGCGGCAACTCCGTTGTTTTCTTTAGCCAGTTGTCGGTCAATCACTCGACGTGACTGCACACCGCCCGCATCGATGTTGAGCATCAGCAAAGCGCGGTCGGGGTAGAGCGTCAAGTTGCGTTGCTGACGCTCCAGCATGTCCAAGTCTTCGGCAAAAATCTTGCCTTGGCCTTCGCGAATGGCATCGGTCAGTTCCGTGTTTTGAGGTTGGAACTTGCGCGCCATGCCCCAGAAATACAGCATGGATGTCTCAGTCTCGGGCGTGATGAAATCCACCACCATGCTGTACACCTTGCAATCATCGGGTGCGTCATAGCCACCCTTGCCTGCATGCGCCACGCCAACTTCAATCATCACATGGCTGGGCGGTGTGAAGTGACAAATTTGCCAGCGATCCACAGGCACATCGTCGGCCAAATTGTTCTGACGCAGAGCCATCTTCCAAAACGGTGGCGCTTCAATGTTTTCCATGAACCGACTGGTCACCACATGGTCGCCCTCTACCTTGGTGGTGCAAGGCACTTCGTCAATTTCTTTTTGCCCAATGCTGTTGGAATGCACATAAGTTTCGTGCGTCAAGTCCATCAAGTTGTCGATCATCAACTTGTAATTACATTGGATGTGATACAGCCCACCGCCATACGCCCACTGCGGGTTCTCAAAGAACTCAAACGCCGGCAGTTTGGACTCATCAGCCTCAGCCACATCACCGGGCCACACCCAAATAAAACCATAGCGTTCCACGACGGCAAAGCTGCGAATGGCGGGAAAGCCACGCACACGCTGCCCCGGCATCGACACGGTCTTACCGTCACAGCCCATCTCTAGACCGTGGTAACCGCACACCAACTTGCCGTTGCACACTTTGCCCAAAGACAAGGGGGCACCACGGTGTGGGCAAAAGTCTTCGAGCGCAGCCACCTTATTGGCCTCACCACGGTAAAACACCATGGGCTCGCCACAAATGGTTCGGCCCAGTGGCTTGTCTTGCACCTCGGCAGCAGTTGCTGCCACGTACCAAGCGTTTTTAATAAACATACGCACTCACTTTCTCAATCTTCAATCGACACGCGCAACGCCCAATAGACGATCCAACAAGTCGGGTTGATCCAACAGCGCTTGTGCGCTGCCGCTGTTTACCACCGTGCCGTGGTCAAGCACCACCGCTTGATGGCTGATTTTCAAAATCGCTTGCGGGTGTTGCTCAACGATGATGGCGCTCAGACCTTCTTCGCGGGTGATGCGTGCAATCGCACGCAACAACTCTTCCACGATGATGGGTGCCAAGCCTTCTAAGGGTTCATCCAACAACAGCAAGCGTGGGTTGAGCACCAAGGCACGTCCTACTGCCAACATTTGTTGCTCCCCCCCCGAGAGTTGTGTACCCAAGTTATCTTGGCGTTCGGCCAAACGAGGAAACAACTCGTACACGCGCTCGGGCGTCCATGCTCGGTGTTTGGTATTACCCGCTTCTCGTGCAACCGCAGTCAGGTTTTCATGAACGGTCAACGATTTGAAAATGTTGCGCTCTTGGGGGACCCAACCTATGCCTGCAGCAGCACGTTCATGCGGCGCCATTTTGTGAATGGCTTTGTCTCCCAGATAAATAGAACCACCATGCTGGGTGGTGACACCAATCAAAGTGTCCATCAACGTGGTTTTACCGGTACCGTTGCGGCCCAACAAAGCCAAGGTTTCACCTTCATTCAGCCCCAGTGAGATGTCATGCAGCACCACAGCTTCACCATAGCCTGCACTGACACCTTCTAGGCGTAAAAGTTCCGTGGCTTTAATCATGACCGGCTCCCAAATACACAGCTTTGACCTGCGGGTCGTGTGCAATTTCTTGCGGTGTCCCTTCAGTCAATACGGCACCATTGACCAACACTGTGATGCGATCGGCAAAGTTAAATACCAAATCCATGTCATGTTCAATCAAAACAATCGACACATCACTGGGCAAAGCTGCAACTGTTTGCAATAACTCATCCCGTTCGCCAGCAGGTACGCCAGCCACAGGCTCGTCCAATAACAAAACGCGGGGCTCACAAGCCAAAGCAATTGCCATCTCCAATAAGCGACGCTTGCCGTAAGCCAGATGTTCTGTACGTTGGTCCATCACATCCGTGAGGTGAAACTGCGCTAGCAACTGCTCAGCACGCTCAACCACAGCCGCGCTATGTCCTAGCGGTTGCCACCAACGCGCGCCCTCACCGCGATGCTGCGTCACGACCATGGCCAAGGTTTCTAATGGCGTGAGCGAGTTGAACAGTTGGTTGATCTGAAATGTTCGCACCATGCCTCGTCGCACGCGTTGATGTGGTGCCAAACCAGAGATGTCATGACCTTGCAACACGATGCGCCCTTCGGTCGCTGGCAACACGCCTGTCATTAAGTTGATCAGCGTAGTTTTACCTGCACCATTGGGGCCAATCAATGCATGGCGCGCACCATGTGCAATGTTTAGATTGACATGATCGGTTGCAGTAATACCACCAAAACGCTTAACCAAACCCTGCGTTTGCAAGGCATATTCGCTGCCCATGTTTTTCATGGATGAATCGGCGTTCATGATGTTCCCTCTTTGGCTTCAGCCGAAAACCAAGTCCATGGCCGAATCAACCGTTCACGCCCAACCAAGACAAGCACGACCAAAAACAATCCAATCCAAAAAGTCCAGTACTGCGGGGTGATATTGGCGATCACGTCATACATCAATTTAAATGCCACTGCACCCGCTATACCGCCGTAAAGCCAACCCACACCGCCAATGGCAAGCATCAGCATCACATCGGCAGAACGGTCCAAGGCAAATACATCGAGTGATGCAAAGCCCGTCGTTTGTGCCATCAATGCACCTGCAGCACCAGCAATACCAGCAGCCACGGTATAGACCACCGCTAAGCGCGCAGTGACCGGAATGCCAATCGCCATCGCTCGCAAGCGGTTGTCACGCACGGCCTTCAAAGTAGCCCCTAATGGGGCATGCACCAAACGTCGTGCCAAGACGAACAAAATGAATAACACCGTCAGCGAGTACCAAGCAGAAGTTTGACCAATCAAATCAAACTCAAACTTGCCCAACAAAGGCCCCATGATGACGCCTTGTAACCCATCCGCACCGCCCGTCAAGTCGCTGTACTTGTTAGCCAACTCAAGCAAGATGAGTGCTGTACCTAAGGTCACCATCAGGCGGGTTAAATCGCTGCCTCGCATGATGGAGAGTGAACACGCCGCCCCCAACAACGTAGCAGCCCCGATACCAACAGCCAAGCCCAACAAAGGATCTGGACACATGTGTTTAGCAAAGAGGGCTGCGGTGTACGCACCAAAACCTAAAAATGCGGCATGGCCTAAAGACACGATCCCGGTATAGCCCAGAACCAAATCTAATGACACAGCAAACAAGGCCACGATTGCAATCTCGTTAATGATGAGTGCATGTGGTGCCAGCAACCAAGGTGCAATAAATGCAAAACTCCAAAAAATCAGCTCACCAGCCTGCCAACGCGTGCTGCGTAGCAAAGTGTTATCCACACTCATGACTTCCCCCCTTGACGCACAAAAAGGCCTTGTGGATGCCAAATCAAAATTGCAATCATGAGTGCATACACAATGAACGCGCCCAATTTAGGGATGTAGTACTTGCCCGCCACATCAGCAATACCCAACAGCAAAGCTGCCAGCAAAGGGCCAGTAATCGACGTCGTGCCACCCACAGCCACCACGATCAAAAAATACACCATGAACTTCAATGGAAATGTAGGGTCAAGGCCCAACACCTCGGCCCCCAACGCACCGCCCAAACCGGCCAGCCCTGAGCCCACCGCAAAAGTGGCCGCAAACACCACATTTACATTGATACCCAAACCAGATGCTGCACGGGGGTCATCCACACTGGCGCGCAAACGACTGCCAAAGCGCGTGGCTGACAACACATATTGGAGCGCCACCGTCAAGGCCGCGCATACCGCAATGATGAACAAACGGTAGTGCCCCATACCCAACACAAACGGCGTATCAGGAAATAACTCCGTGCGCCCGCGCAGCCAATCAGGCAGTTGCATGATTTGCTGCTGTGAGCCCATCAAGAAGTCAGCTGAAGCGACGGCCATGAAGGCCAAACCAATCGAAAACAAAACTTGATCTAGATGTGGTTTTTTATACATGGGACGATAAAGCGTGCGCTCTAACACCATCCCTGTTAGCGCCGAGGCTAAAAAGGCCAAAGGTAAGCACACCAAAAACGGTACGCCATGACGCTGCATCAACGCCACGGTGACATAACCGCCCAGCATGGCAAACGCACCATGCGCGAGGTTGATGAAGTTCATCAACCCCATGGTCACGCACAAGCCCACTGCCAAAATGAACAACAGCATGCCGTACGCGACGCCATCAAACAAAAGCGTAAGCATTATTTGCTCTTACCTGGATCTTTGACATCCTTGAGCGTATCGAACTCTTGATTAAAGAGTTGACCGCCCACCTTCTCCACTTTGCGAATGTAGATGTTGTGCACCACATCGCGGGTTTGGGCGTCAATAAACATGGGGCCGCGCGGGCTCTCAAACACTTGACCCTTCATGGCGTTGAGCAAGGCCTCGCCGTTGCCTCCCTTCGTGGTCTTGGCGGCTTCGTAAATCACGCGCATACCATCGTAGCCACCGACGGCCATGAAGTTGGGGCGCAAGCCAGCATTGGCTTTCTCAAAGGCGGCAACAAACTTTTTGTTCAAGGGCGAGTTGTGTGATGCCGAATAGTGGTGCGAGGTAACGACGCCGTTGGCCACATCGCCCATGCTGTTCAAAATATCGTCATCGGTGATGTCACCAGTGCCGATCAACTTAATACCCGCTTTGTCCATGCCGCGCTCGGAAAACTGCTTCATCAGCGCCGCGCCTGCACCCGATGGCACAAACACAAACACCGCGTCAGGCTTCAAATCACGCACTTTTTGCAAAAACGGAGCGAAGTCTGGGTTACGCATGGGTACACGCAAGGTGTCCAACACTTGAGCGCCATTGAAGAGCATGCGGTCTTTGAAAAACTTTTCAGCATCAATACCAGGCCCGTAGTCTGACACCAACGTCACCACCTTTTTGATGCCGTTATTAGGCGCCCAATCAGCCATAGCCACGGCCGCTTGCGGCAGTGTGAAACTGGTGCGTACCACGTAGGGGGACGCTTGCGTGATGCTCGATGTGGCGGCCGCCATCACCACCATCGGAGTTTTGGATTGCGTAGCCAACGGAGCTGTAGCCATCGCCAAAGGAGTAAGACCAAAACCTGCTAAGACATTGACTTTCTCGTTCACCACCAACTCTTGAGCGATACGCTTGGTCACATCAGGCGCACTGGTGTCGTCTTTCACAATCAACTCAACTTTTTTACCGCCCACGGTGTCACCGTTTTGGGCGATATACAAACGCGCCGCCGCTTCAATTTGTTTACCCGTTGAGGCGAATGGTCCGGTCATCGGCAAGATCAAACCAATTTTGAACTTCTCTTGCGCGCAGACACCCCCTGCATAGCTTGCCAATAAAGCCAATGTGAGAGTGCTCAGAAAATACCGTTTTTGCATGACTAGTCTCCTTTGAAATAATTAACTTGAAGAGGTGGGTGAAATCAAATGCCCCCCCGGCAAATTCAACGGGGTGCGAATGGCTTCACGTAAATTTCGTTGCGCTAAGCGCGAATGCTCTCGCATCAATGCCTCAGCACGAGCCCCCTCACGTTGAGTAATTGCCTCAATCACTTGCCGATGCTGATCTTGGGCAACAACAAGCATGTCTCGCGCTGTTGGCGAGTTAGCTTGCACTCCCACAAATCCAGAAGGTGATGCAAAAGGCAAACTACCCACGCGCTCCAGCTCTCGTTGCATCACAGGCGATGCAGCGAGATGCCCTAACAAAGTGTGAAATTGCGCATTGAGGTGAACATAATTTGAAAATGCAGCCTCATTGAGAACGGATTGACGTAGTAACACATCGATTTCATCTAGACATTGGTTGGCTTGCTGCAGCGCTTGAGCAGATGCCCCACGCTCTGCGGCCAAACGAGCCGTCAATCCTTCAACAGTGCCCCTCAATTCAATGGCATCTGCCACATCTGCCTCTGAAAATTTGCGGATGGCAAATCCGCCACTGGGCATCTGTTGCAGCAAGCCCTCTTGCTCCAGTCTGATCAGTGCAGCACGGATAGGTGTGCGCGAAACACCTAGTTTTTCAACCACCGCTAATTCAGTAATTCTTGAACCGGCAGTTAACTCTCCAGCCAAAATCATTTCACGTAACTTGAGCTGCACCTTGACAGCCTGAGACCCACTCTCCTCGTGAGCATCACCAAAGGCGGTAGTTACAAAAGAAGCATCCATCGCTCAAATTGTATACATCACAGCTTGATTTACGTCAAAAAACAGGTATTTATAGGGTATATCCTATGTTTTTGTATCCAATGGATAAAAGCCTTCATATCTCTGTGAAGAGATCAAACCACGCATTGCGCTTTTGAATTCGCCAACCGTCTGGCGTCAATACCAGCTCATCCACAATTGTTCCCACTTGATGTTTGGCATCAGCCACCCGCCCTTGCGGGGTCATGGCGCAGTTCTTGTCACTGACATACAGCAGCACCTTGCAATGCGAATGCGCTTCTTTGCCCAATGGCGAAATTTGCACTCGGTGGTTACACACAAGATGATGCGTCATTCGATTCGGATCTTTCGACGAATATGACGCAAGGATTTCTGAACGTCCTTGCAAGGCATTGCCTCCCGGACGAACGAGGACGGCATCCTCGCAAAAGAGTGCAACCAATGCCGCGTAATTTTGTTGATCAACCGCATCAGCCGCCATCAATATCAAATCGCGGCATGCGCTTTCTGCCTGAAGCAGGGCCACAGCATCCATTTCAAAGCCCTCCATCAAACATTGGACTTAACTTCATGCGCATTGCGCAATCCATCGTGCCACGGCATCGGCGACTTCCTGAGGCTTTTCCATTGGAGCCATGTGTCCGGCATGATCAATCACCTCGAAGGTGCCATGCGGAACTAGAGCGTGCATCGCCTGATGCTGCACGGGGGGTGACCATGTGTCTTGCTGCCCACATAGGATCAGCGTAGGAACACGGAGGGATTGGAGCACCTCTGTCGCATCAGGTCGCTGAATCAACGCATGAATTTGTTTAGAAAAAATTTCTGCATCTTTTCGCTCAAACATCGCCAAGATACGCTCAATCAGCTCATGGTCAATCAAGCGATCTGGATGCACCATCCCTTGCACCCAATCACGTGCCATGACGCGCACACCGTCGTGGTTTGCAATTTGAAGCAATCGTTGTCTTTTGCGAACTTCCTCTTCGCCCGCAGATCCTGACGCTTTAGGCAAATAACCCGTATCCAAAAGAGCGACACCGCTTACACGCTCTGGCGCAAGCCGGACCACTTCAAGCACCACACGGGCCCCCATGGAGTGCCCTGCCAACAAAAACTTAGGTGGCGCATCTTGCAGCAGTTGCATTGCCATTTGGACCAACGAGTTTGCATCGCCATGATCTACAACACGACTCGCGTTTTGAACAGGTAAGTAAGGCTGCAATGGATCCCAGACCGTGTGATCACACATCAGACCAGGCACAAGAATCAAAGGCAATGCCCCCATCGATGGCTCCTAAATTAACGAGCTTTACCGATGTCTTTGACATCAGTCACAGTTTCAATTTCTTGATTCCACAGTTGATCACCCACACGCTCCACACGGCGGATGTAGATGTTTTGCACAACGTCACGTGTTTGCGCGTCAATGTAGATTGGGCCGCGTGGACTTTCGAAAACCTGGCCCTTCATTGCGTTGATTAAGGGCTCACCACCTTGCCCTTTGGTCGCTTTTGCTGCTTCATAAATGACACGCATACCGTCATACGCGCCCACGGCCATGAAGTTGGGACGTGCGCCGTTGTTAGCCTTGGCAAATGCTTCGACAAACTTCTTATTCGCTGGTGACTTATGTGCCGCAGAGTAATGATGCGTGGTGACAACGCCCAACGCCGCATCCCCCATGCCATTGATGATGTCATCATCGGTCACGCTACCTTCAGCAATCAACCGAATGCCAGCCTTATCCAAACCTCGCTCCGTGAACTGCTTCATCAATGCAGAACCCACACCTGCTGGAACAAACGTAAAAAGAGCATCGGGTTTAGCGTCACGCACACGCTGCAGGAAAGGTGCGAAATCTGGATTTCGCAATGGCACGCGTAACGTCTCAATCACTTGCCCTCCGTTAGCCATAAAGCGTTGGTTAAAGTATTTCTCTGAGTCGACGCCAGGTGCGTAGTCAGTGACCAAACTCACCACACGTTTGATGTTGTTCTTGGAAGCCCAATCAGCCAATGTTGTGACAACCTGTGGCACGGTAAAGCTTGTACGAACAATATAGGGAGAAGCTTCTGTCACAGTAGAGGTAGCAGCCGCCATCACAACCATCGGTGTTTTCGACTGTGTGGCGACAGGGGCAGTTGCCATGGCCAACGGTGTTAATCCAAAACCAGCTAACACTTGAACCTTGTCGTTCACCACCAATTCTTGCGCGATACGCTTTGTCACCTCGGGCGATCCCGCATCATCTTTCACGATCAAGACCAGCTTACGTCCAGCGACCGTGTCGCCATGTTGGGCCACATATAAACGAGCCGCCGATTCAAGCTGCTTACCCGTCGCGGCAAAAGGTCCTGACATGGGAAGAATAAGGCCAACCTTGAAGCTGTTGTCTTGCGCGTGCACAGACCCCAACAGGGTCAGCAACCCACTCAAAATAACAGCGTTACAGAAATTTCGCTTTTGCATTGTTGATGTCTCCAAAATAGTTTTACGTTTGACTTCACCTGTGTTGTAACTCATAAATCTCAGACGCACTGGCAAGTTTGCGACAGTGACCTAGATCGTGTCTGAGCACAATCCTTTTTTTAAAGTCGTTTGGTATGACAAATTACACGAACAATTCTCTTCAAACCGATGTCATGATCATCGGTGGCGGCCCCGTCGGCCTTGGCTTGGCCATTGAACTGGGCCAACGAGGCATTCACTGCATCTTGGCTGAGCGCTACGCACAACCCCAGCCCATTCCCAAGGGGCAAAACCTGACGCAGCGCACGATGGAGCACTTTCATTTTTGGGGTGCGGAGCCAGAGCTGAGAGCAGCACGCACCATCCCCCCCGAATATGGCATTGGTGGCTTAACCGCCTATGGGTCGCTACTGAGTGACCACCATTACGACTGGCTACAACGTGAGCTGGTGAAGCCGTATTACTTCAAAGACAACGAGCGCCTACCGCAGTACGAAACTGAGAAAGTACTGCGTCAACGTGCAGCGAAGCTACCCACTGTGAAGGCGTTATACGGCTGGGATTCAAGCACCATCACACAAAACAAGACAAGCACCACCATCACCCTGACCGAACGCGACAGCAAACAACAGCAAACGATTCGCGCGGCTTACGTGGTGGGCTGTGACGGCAGTCGATCCAAAACCCGAGAGCAAGCAGGCATCACACAAACACTGTCTGACCATGACCGATGCATGGTGTTGCTGGTTTTCAAATCGCAAGAACTACACACGCTACTCGCGCGTTTCCCTGGCAAATCGTTTTACAACGTGCTGCATCCAGACCTCAAAGGGTATTGGAAGTTCTTTGGCCGCGTTGATCTCGGCAATACATGGTTCTTTCACGCACCAGTGCCGATGGGCACGACAGCAGATAACTTTGATTTCAAAAAGTATCTTCATGAATCCGTCGGTGCCGAGTTTGAAATTGAGTTCCAACACATTGGGTTCTGGGATTTGAGGTTTGCCTTGGCCGACAACTACCGCGCAGGCAGGATCTTCATTGCAGGTGATGCCGCACACAGCCACCCACCTTATGGCGGCTATGGCGTCAATTCAGGGTTTGAAGATGCGCGTAACCTAGGCTGGAAATTGGCAGCTGTTTTGCAAGGCTGGGGAGATGATGCCCTGCTCAACTCGTATGACGCCGAACGCCGCCCCGTGTTTGCCTCCACCATCGATGACTTCATTGCCAAATCGATTGAGACAGACCGCGCATTTTTAGAGGCCTTCGATCCCATCCGTGCCCCTGCCGCCTTCGAAACCGCTTGGGCAGAAAGATCAAAAGGCGCGGTAGGCGAGGTCCATGCGTTTGAACCCCACTACGAAGGCTCGCCGATTGTTTGGCAAGACATGAAGGCTGGACACGTGTGCAGCGCCAAAGGCTCACATCAATTCAAAGCGCGCATCGGGCATCACCTGGCACCCGTCATGTTGAGCAATGCGCATAATGTTTTTGACCTGTTAGGCGATGGCTTCACTCTGCTGGCCTTAGGTGCCGATTCAACCGACACGCAAGTGCTGATAGATGCCGCAGCCGCTGCGGGCGTGCCACTGAAAGTCATTCACGAACATACCGGCTCACACGCTGACCGTTATGAAGCCCGTTGGATTTTGGTGCGCCCAGATCAATTCGTGGCGTGGGTCAGCGAAGAACAGACCATTCATCCAGATTTGGCCCATCAGTTGTTCAAGCGCTTGCGCGGTCAGTGCGACCACGCAGCGCATTGAAACCGAAACGGGTCAATCTGCTGTGATTTGCTTGGTGCGAATCACAGCCCCCCAACGGGGGTAATCTTTGGCAACGATGGCCGATAGCTCTGCGGGACTCGATGCAGAGGCGTCCATGCCGGCTTTACCCAAAATATCCTTGACATCAGCTTGTCTCAAGATGGCTGCCATTTCGGTATTCAAACGGTTCACCACAGCAGCAGGCGTTTTGCTTGGCAAGAAAAAGGCATACCAAAGATCCACATCAATGCGCTTGACCCCCACCTCATCAAAGGTCGGTACATCAGGCGCCACAGGATGACGTTTGGGACTTCCGACAGCCAAGGCATTCAAGCGACCGCTTTTCACAAAACCTTGGGCGATGTGCACAGGTAAAAATCCCACATTCAACTCACCGCCCAGCAAGTCTTGTGTATAGCCCGCCGTGCCGCGGTAAGGCACATGCAACATGAACGTGTTGGACTCGAGCTTGAACAACTCCATCGCCATGTGGTGTGGTGTGCCTACGCCAGGCGAACCAAAACTGATCGCACCAGGCTTGGCTTGCGCCTCTTTGATCAAATCGGCCAAGGACTTGATGCCCGTTTTTGGATTTGCGACCAACATCAACGAGCCATAAGCAGCCATTGAAACAGGTGCGAAATCTTTCACGGGATCGAAGTTCACGTTTTTGTACATCTGGGATGCCATCAACATGGTGTTGGCCCCCATCAAGATGGTGTAGCCATCCGGATTGGATTTGGCCACTGCATCTGCGCCAATGTTGCCACTGGCACCCGGCTGGTTTTGCACCACCACAGACTGACCTAATCGTTCGCTCAAACGTGGCCCCACGACACGCGCAATCGTGTCCATGCCTGTACCTGGCGTGAAAGGCACAATGATTTTGATAGGTTGACTTGGGTACGTGGTTTGCGCCACAGCGCCAAAACTGAAAAGCCCCAACGCAGCGAGAGCAAAGATTGCCGCTTGCCGACGATCAAAAGAAGTCATGCCAGTCTCCGTTATCAATTTATTTATTCGCGTTGGCTGCTGGAGCAATTTTGAACAAGCGCTCAGCGTTGTCTTGGAAAAAGGCTTTGCGCACTTGCGGTGCCATGTCGAGGTTTTCCAACATCGCCACTTCTTCTGGAACATATTGATAGGGATAGTCCATGGCGTAGAGCACACGATCTGGGCCCATGAAGTCTTGCGTAAATTTCAGCGCAGCGCCCCAAGCCACACCACTGTTGGTGATGTGAAAGTTCTCGCGCAAGTAGTCACTGGGTTTGCGCTTGGTGGGCAGCACGCTGGGGTAACGCTTTGATTTAACGGTGGCAGCATGCATGTAGTCCAAGCGATAAGCCCAAAACGGCAAGGCCTCTCCCATATGGCCCAAGATGATTTGCAATTTAGGGAAGCGATCAAATACACCCGAGGTGATGAGGCGCAGCGCATGCAAACCTGTCTCCACACCAAACCCATAAATTGCACCGTCTAAACCCGCTTCAATGAAATGCTGAATCATGCTGGGAGGCATGGCATTGGGGTGCAGATAAATCGGTGTGTCCATCGCCTCGGCCGCTTCAAAGATGGGCCAAAACTTTTGATCCGACAAATACTCGCCTTGGGTATGCGAATTGATCACCACCGAATGCATGTTCAACTGGTTCACACCACGTTGAATCTCTTTTGCGGCGGCGGCAGGGTCTTGCGGCGCAACAGCAATCATGCCGACCAAACGATCAGGGTGGCGGCGCATGGCATCTGCCAAGATGTCGTTGGCCACGGGCGCAAACGCGACAGCCGTGTCTTTGTCCATGATCTGCACACCGGGTGATGTGAGCCCGATGACTTGAACGTCCACACCCGCTTCGTCCATGTGTTGAAGTCGCAAGGCATCTAAGTCCGTCAAGCAGCGCATGATGTGCGTGGCCCGCTCACTCGGACTGCTCATGTAAAAACCCATGAGGTGTTTGAAGCCCACATCCACATCGTCTTTGGCCAAAATGCGTTTGTAAATTTCTAGCATTTCGGGGGGAGAAAACGCCTCTTCAGTGGCGATGCGTCGATAAGGTCGTGCAGGCAAAGACGACGAAATGATGGTCATGGACTTCCTCAAATTATTGGCACTCAGGCACTGGCGTTGGCAAAGCCCTCCTTTCATAGAAGGCTTGCAAGTTATCGAGGGTCAATGCTGCCATGGCTTGACGTGTTTCATCTGTCGCACTGGCGATATGGGGCGTCAACACCACATTGGACAAGCGACGCAACTCGGGATCAACAATGGGTTCATCCCAAAACACGTCGAGCGCCGCGCCCGCTATCGCTTTGCCTTTGAGCGCTTGCACCAACACCGGTTGGTCCACCACCGAGCCACGCGCGACATTGATGAGGTAACCCTTGGGGCCCAGCGCTTGGAGCACAGAAGCACCAATCAAATTCTTAGTGCCATCACCGCCGGGCACCGCTACCACCAGATAGTCCACCTCGGCCGCCAAGGCCGTGGCAGTTTTGTAAAAGGCGTAAGGCACATCAGCCTTGGCTTCACGGCCGGTGTACGCAATACGCATGTCAAATGCTGCCGCACGCTTGGCAATCGCACGGCCAATGCGGCCCATCCCCACCACACCTAAGCGTGCACCCGTGACTTTGCGGGTCATGGGGAACGTGTCGTTCACCCAATCGCCGTTGCGCACAAAGCGATCGGCTTGTGGAATACGACGACCAATCGACAACATCAAGCCCAACGCCAAATCAGCCACATCGTCGGTCAATACGCCTGGCGTGTGCGTGACCACAATGCCTTTTTCTTTGGCGGCAACCACGTCTACACCGTCGTACCCGACACCACAAATAGCAATCAACTTCACGTTGGGCAACATGCTCAGCAATTTTTTATCGACCACCGCAGCACCTGTGCCCACCAGTGCTGTCACTTTGACCAGCGCACCCGGGTCTTTGATGTGGGTGTGGTCGTGCACGATGTAGTCAGCCTCTTGCAGTGCGTTCATCATGAACGGGGGTAAGGGCGACACTTGCATGATTTCTTGTGTCATGGCGGAATCCTCCAGCAGTCTTTTGTCCTAACCCTTACTCTACTCCGTGATTGGCTAACATCACAGACTATGACTGAAGGCACCCCTCTCCTAGACATCTCTGGCGCTGTGGCCACCCTCACCTTGCGCCGACCCTCACAGCGCAACAGCTTGACGGACGATGACCTCAACACCTTACTGGCCCACTTTGAAACCATCAACCGCAATACGGAGATACATGCGGTGGTTTTGCGCGCTGACACCAGCACACAAAAGCAAGCCGTGTTCAGCGCAGGCTACAACGTAGGCGGGTTTGACAACGACCCCATGGCACCTTTGTTCTTTGAAAAAATCCCAGAGGCTTTAGAGCGTTTACGCCCTGTGACGATTTGCGCCTTGAATGGCAGCGTTTATGGCGGCGCGACCGACTTGGTGCTTGCCTGCGACTTCACCGTGGCGCAACGCGGCTACACATGGCGCATGCCAGCAGCCGCACTGGGCCTGCACTACTACCCCAGTGGCTTGCGCCGCTATGTCAGTCGCTTTGGGCTGCAGGCAAGTAAGCGCGCATTTCTTTTGGGTCAACCCATCGCCTATGAAGACCTCGAATCTCTGGGATTGTTTGAAGCACTTGTTGAAAGCCAAGCCTTTGAACCCACACTGAAAAAAACTGTGCGTGCTTTGTGCAACATGGCACCCTTAGCACTTCAAGCCACCAAAAAAAGCTTGAACGACATTGCTGCTGGTTTGTACAACGAGCCCGCGCTCAAAGAACGCTCCCGCCAATCGGTGTACAGCCACGACTTTGCCGAAGGTCGTGCCGCATTTGCCGAACGGCGTGCGCCTAAGTTCACGGGCACTTAAACGGGCGTCGAGCATAAAAAATGGGAGCCTGTGGGCTCCCATTTTGTTGCGGCCTTTGAAAAGGCCAAGGCCGAAATTAAGCCTTCTTGGCGTAAGCCGAACACCAACCTTTGCCCGACACTTGTTTGCCAGCAAACAAGGGGCAACCGCCTGCAGCATCACCTGCTTTACCTTGGAACAAGGCGCAGTTGCTGCACTGTTGACCAGCCGCGTATTTAGGCTGCTTGGCTTTGTCCACTTTGGTGGCGTCGGCTTTGTAGCCCAAGCCAGCGGCTTGTGGGTCTTTCTCGTCCACCATCGCTGCTTGTGCAGCAGTTGTTGCAAAAGCAGCAACGCCAGCAACAGAAATGGTTTGCATCATGAATACGCGACGGTTGGTAGGTTTGGTCATCAATGTCCCCTTGGGAAAGTTTGAAATTGGGCCAGAAGATGCTGGCGGCGTTATCTTAGCGGCAGAGTTGATTTTGCTATTGATCGATATCAAAACCCTTTGTAAACGCACGCGAAAGAAATCGTTATCCTTCATGCATGAACGATATTGCCAACTTACGCAAAAGCTACGAACGTGCCGAACTCAACGAGTCCGCCTCAGCCGCCGACCCCATGCAACAGTTCGACCAATGGATGAAAGAGGCCATCACCAGCGAAGTGCCCGAACCCAATGCCATGACCTTGGCCACCGTCAGCAGCGACTTGCGCCCGAGTACACGTGTGGTGCTCATCAAAGGCTATGACGAGCGCGGGATTGTCTGGTTCACCAATTACGCCAGCCGCAAAGGTCAGCAACTGGCAGGCAACCCGTTTGCGGCGCTGCAATTCCATTGGGTGGAGTTAGAGCGCGTGGTGCGCATCGAAGGCCGCGTGGAAAAAGTAAGCGATGCCGAAAGCGATGACTACTTCAACAGCCGCCCGCTCGACTCGCGCATAGGCGCATGGGCAAGCCCACAGAGCCAAGTGATTGACGGGCGCGGCACCTTGGTGGCCAACGCTGCCAAATACGGCGCGCAGTTTTTGTTGCAGCCACCTCGCCCGCCACACTGGGGTGGCTATCGTTTAGTGCCACAACAGTGGGAGTTTTGGCAAGGCCGCAAGAGCCGTTTGCATGACCGCTTGCGTTATCGTCAATCGACCGAAGGCGCTTGGATACGCGAACGATTGGCACCTTAAAAGCTCAGCTGCGCGCCCACTTTCAAGCTTCGCCCCGCCAAGGGCGGTGCATTGCTACCCATGGTTTGCGTCAACACAGACGTGGATGAGTAGGCCAGCTTGTTGGTGATGTTGTCGAGCTTGGCAAACAACAACCAATGCGTGAGGCCACTGTGTGTGTGGTAGTTCAAAGTCGCATGCCATAAGGTGTTGGCTGCTGTGGTGATGCCAGGGCTCGCGCCATTGTCTGGCACCCTGTTTTGCGCCGCGGCGTGCATGAAGCCCAAACGAGCGCCCCAGGCATTGCGTGACCACACCGCATCAGCACCGAGGCGCATGGGCGCGATGCGTGGCAAGGGCCTGTTGTGCGTCAAGTCTTGGGCATGCACCACATCGGCACGTAACTCAAAGTCCATCACGCCGTGTGCCGCGTTCCCCGAAAGCACCGCGTCTTGCCCGCCCACCATGCGCACTTTCGCCGTGGACTCGATACCGTAGAAACGAGCGCGCACGCCTTCAAAGTTGTAAACAGGCAAATCTGTTGTCGTGCCTTGGGTGCCATCGGCCAAGCGATAGTCGCCCGTTGGTTGCTGGGAAATGTAGTTGGCGAAGTGCGAACTGAAAGCGGTGATGCCGAATTTGTGCGTGCCTTGTTGCCACTCGCCCCCCACATCAAATTGGGTGGCTTTTTCTAAGCCGATGTTGGCATTACCCACCTCATACGCAGCCGTGGCCACATGAGGGCCGTGGGCAAACAACTCGTAGTCCTTGGGTGCACGCTGGTTGGCGCTGAGGTTGCTGCTGATTTGCCATCCACTTTGTGATTCACCTTCACGCAAATTTCGCATCACGCCCAAGCCCACGCTAAAGGGATTGAACTTTTGGGTCTGCGCCGCGTTGCCACCGAAATCTTCACGCAGTGCCACGCTGACTGCCTCAGTGCGCGCACCTGCGCTCAACTGCCCCCAACTGGTTTTGAGCGCTTGGTAAGTGAACAACGCCGTGCTTTGCGTGCGGCTTGGGCCTACAAACTTTTCTGCGCCTTCGGCTTGCAAGTCATTGCTTTCACGCTGCATGCCCACCGTGCCGTCCAATTGCATGCCATTGATCAAGCGCAAAGGCTGTTGGCGGCCTTCTAAGCGAAAGTCATTCCCTTGGTTGTCAAAGCGTGTACCAGCTACGGTACCTTCGTATTCGGTGTGGGTGTAGTTGGTGTGACCCAGCTGAAACTTCAGATTTTCAAATGCACCCACATCGCGCAACAGGCCTTCCATCACCTGATGGCGGCGCAGCATGCCAATGCTCACTGTGGGCTCTGCCACCGTGCCATACGTGCTGCGGTACTCGCTGGCCGACAGGCCGAGGTAGCCACGGTCAAACAACAAGGTGCCGCCCACCGCGCCACCTTGGCTATTGCTTGCCGAGTTGCACACGCGACGGCCGTTGGGTACCCCATCACAGCTCATCTCTTTGGGCACACGCAGCTGTAGGGTGCTGCGGTCAAACGCATCCACATGCAAGGCCACTTGGTCGTTGCCAGCTTCCACCATCGCGCCGGTGCTGCGTTCGTTGGCCGCACCTCCGGCACGCACTTCGGCTTTGCCCATCACGCCGCCTTGGGCATCAAACGCGCGTTCGCGAGCGATGCGGTTGTCAATCACATTCACCACACCGCCCATGGCACCACCGCTGTACAGCAAGGCTGCGGGGCCACGCAGCACTTCAATGCGTTCGGTGGTGAGCGGGTCAATCGGCACAGCATGGTCTGAACTCAAACCCGACACATCTAGGTTGGCTCCGCTGTTTTGCAGGATGCGCACGCGGTCGCCTTCCATGCCGCGAATCACGGGGCGGCCCACATTGGGGCCAAATGAACTGTTGGCCATGCCGGGTAAGTTGTCCAGCGTTTCGCCCAAGGTGCTGCCTTGGCGCTGAGCCAACGCGGCACCCGAGAGTTGCTGCGCAGGTTCTAAGAGGCTGCGTTGAGCGACCGGGCGCGCAGTGATGGTGATTTCAGTGATGGGCGGGGCCTCATCCACTTCGGCGTTGTGCGCCAAAGCCATTCCCCATGTGCCCAAGCAGGCATACGACGCCGCGGCGATGGATGTCCAACGCCACACGTCAGTCATGTCTCACCTTGTCGGCAAAGGTCTGCACAAACTTTTGCACCTTAGGTGCCACCACAAAGGCGCAATAGCCTTGGCTGGGGTTGTGCTGGAAGTAGTCTTGGTGATAGTCCTCGGCGGCGCAATAGTTGTTCAAAGCTTGCAACTCTGTCACCACACGGCCAGACAGCGCGGCATTGACCTCGTCCAACACGTGTTGGGCTACAGCACGGTCGGCTTCGTCACTCCAGTAAATACCGCTGCGGTATTGGGTGCCCGCATCATTGCCTTGGCGGTTCAAGGTTGTGGGGTCGTGAATGACAAAGAAAATTTCCAACAGCTCACGCAGGCTGATGACCTGCGGGTCGTACACCAAACGCACCACCTCGTTGTGGCCGGTATTGCCTTCGCACACTTGCACGTAGGTGGGGTTGTGGGTGTGGCCGTTGCAGTAGCCCGACTCCACATCCACCACTCCTTTGACGCGCACAAACACCGCTTCAGTACACCAAAAGCAGCCACCGCCCAAGGTGATGATTTTGTTTTGGGGGATAGGCACGGCAAGGTTGGTCATAGGCCGTGATTCTATGATCGCATGCACCATGGACACACTGCTCGCCCTCAAACCCATCCTCACCACATTGGTGCTTCCAGCCACCAGTGGTTTACTGCTTTTAATCGCTTTGTGCATGTGGGCTTGGCGGCGTACCGCCACACGCAGTAACACGCGTCTGCCTGTTGTGTGGATCGGGTTGACCACCATAGGAATGTGGCTTTTGAGCTGCCAAGCCGTGGCCATTTGGCTGTCGTTGCATCTGCTGCCTCAAGTCAGTCCCATCCACCCTGAAGACTTGAAGCGTCTGCATGTGCAAGCCATTGTGGTGTTGGGCGGTGGCGTTGAAAACGAAGCGTTGGAATACAACGGCCCCACCTTGTCGCCCGATGCCATGTCGCGTCTGCTTTATGGCGTCCACCTGTCTCGCAACACACAGCTGCCGATGGCCTACACAGGTGGTATTGGTTGGGCAGGGCAAAGTCGGCAAACCTCTGAAGCCGAAGTGGCCGCCTTGGCATTGACTCGCCTAGGCGCACCAGCATTGCGTTGGCAAGAAAACCAATCACGTGACACACGCGAAAACGCGTTGCTCACTGCCGCTTTGCTGAAAAACGATGGCATCACACACATCGCCTTGGTCACCCACGCTTGGCACATGCCACGCAGCGTGCGTCAGTTTGAAGCGGCAGGCTTGCAAGTCACGCACGCCCCCATGGGCTATATCCGCAGTGACTTATCGCCTTTCTTGCAATGGCTGCCCAGCGGCAAAGGCCTGCGCGACACGGGGTGGGTCATTCGCGAATGGTTGGGTCTTTTGCTCACCTAAGTGCTTCTAAAGGATTAAGCTGGTACATTACTAACCAATCAGTCATTAACAGTTTATGACCACTGACACACTCATCCATCACGCAGATCAGGCGCCCAAACGCGAGCGCCGCAAAGAAGCGCGCCCAGGCGAATTGCTGGATGCAGCGTTGGACTTGTTTGTTGAAAAAGGTTTTTCGGCCACCCGAGTAGAAGAGGTCGCGGCGCGTGCAGGCGTGTCCAAAGGCACGCTGTTTTTGTATTTCCAAAGCAAAGAAGATTTATTCAAAGCGGTGGTACGCGAAAACATTGCCAACAAATTTCCAACATGGCAAGAAGAGTTCCACACGTTTGTAGGCTCAAGCTCAGACATGCTGCGCTACGCGCTTGTGTCGTGGTGGGAGCGCATTGGTAAAACACGCGCCAGCGGCATCACCAAACTGGTGATGAGTGAGGCACAGAACTTCCCTGAGATTGCGGCCTTCTACCAAGAAGAAGTCATCAAGCCGGGTAACGCCATGATTCACAGCATCTTGGAGCGCGGCGTGCAAAGTGGCGAATTTCGTGCCATAGATCTTGAACAAGCGGTCCACATCATCGTGGCCCCCATGATTTTTCTGATGATGTGGAAACACTCCATGGGCGCCTGCGCGGCATCGGCCAAGATCGTGGACCCCGAGCAATTCATTCACATACAAGTCGATGTGCTGCTGCACGGCATGACCTCAAAGTAAAGCAAATGAAAAACATCAAACCCCGTTGGATCGTCATTGGCGTCATCGTGCTCGCCCTCGTGGCGGGCGTGTTCCGTGCCTTGAGCAACAAGCGTGCACAACAAAACGCAGCCTCAGCCCCCGCAAGCGTGATCACACAGGTGGAGTTGGCAGGCACTGACGTGATGAAAGCCGAGTTGCGCGACATCACCGAAGGGCTAAGCATTTCAGGCACCGTCAAAGCGGTGAACTACGCCGTCATCAAGGCCCGCGTGGCAGGTGAACTCAAAGAGGTTGTGGCGCGTGAAGGCGACGCGGTGAAGGCCGGTGATGTGCTCGCCCGCATTGACCCCACCGAATACCAACGCCGCTGGCAACAAGCGGCCGAAACCGCCAGTGCCGCCAAATCACAAATGGAAATCGCGCAGCGCGCGTGGGACAGCAACAAAGCCTTGGTCGATCAAGGTTTCATCTCCAAAGCGGCGATGGACAACTCGGTCGCGTCCTACCAGGGCGCAGTTGCCAGCCACAAGGCAGCCATCGCCGGTGCCGACGTGGCCCGCAAAGCCTTGGACGACGCCACCTTGCGTGCGCCCTTCGCTGGCATCGTGTCAGGCCGTGCGGCGCAAGTGGGCGAACGTGTGGCGATTGACGCCAAGATCATGGAGTTGGTGGACTTGAGCCAACTCGAAGTGGAAGTGCCTTTGAGCCCCAGCGAATCCATGGACGTGCGCGTGGGCCAAGTCGCGTCGCTGCAAGTGGAAGACCGCAAAGACACCGTAGGCGCCAAGGTCAAACGCATCAGCCCCAGCGCTCAAACCGGCAGCCGCAGCGTGTTGATTTATTTGACACTCGACAAAGCCGAGGGTTTGCGCCACGGTTTGTTTGCCAAAGGCATTTTGGGGATGGGCAAGAGCCAAGTGTTGGCCGTGCCTTTGTCTTCTGTGCGCACCGACCGCGCGCAACCTTATGTGCAAGTGGTGGAACAAGTGGGCGACCAACTTCAAGTGGCTCACAAAACCGTCACGCTGGGCGTGCGCGGCATGGACTTGGCCCAGCCCGAATCTGAAACCATGGTGGGTGTGACCGGTTTGGCTGAAGGCAGCACCGTGCTCAAAAGCAATGTGGGCGCGCTGCGCGAAGGCATGGTGGTGAAGTACACCGCCAAAGCCTCCAATGCAGCAGCCTCTGCGGCCAGCGCTGCGAATTAAGGCGACACACCCAGCATGTGGTTCACCAAAGTCAGTTTAAAAAATCCGGTCTTCGCGACCATGGTGATGCTCGCCTTTGTGGTGCTGGGCTTGTTCTCGTACCAGCGCTTGAAGATTGACCAGTTCCCCAACATCGACTTCCCCGTCGTGGTGATCACCACCGAATATCCAGGTGCCTCGCCTGAGATTGTGGAGAGCGAAGTCAGCAAGAAGATTGAAGAAGGCGTCAACTCGATTGCGGGCATCAGCACCCTCACCTCACGCAGCTACGAAGGCATGTCGGTGGTAGTGATTGAGTTTCAGCTCTATGTCGATGGCCGCAAAGGCGCTGACGATGTGCGCGAAAAAGTGGCAGCGATTCGCCCCACCCTGCGCGACGATGTGAAAGAGCCCAAGGTCTTGCGCTTTGACCCCTCAAGCCGCGCCATTTGGTCGCTGGCCGTGGTGCCTGAAACACCACAAGGCGGCAAAGTACTCTCGGCTGTAGAGATGACCAACTGGGCCGATCAAGTGTTGAAGAAACGCCTTGAGAATGTGCGCGGCGTGGGCTCGGTGTCGTTGGTGGGTGGCACCAAACGCGAAATCAATTTGTATTTGAACCCGCAAGCCATGGAGTCGCTGGGCATCAGCGCCGACCAAGTGGTGAACGCGGTCAAAACCGAAACCCAAGACTTGCCCGTGGGCAGCTTGCGCTCACTGCAACAAGACCGCGTGATTCAAATTCAAGGTCGCATGTTGCGCCCTGAAGACTTTGGCCAAATCATCGTAGCGCGTAAGAACACCACGCCGATTCGCCTCAACCAAGTGGCCACCGTGAATGACGGCGCGCAAGAGGTCGAGAGCCTAGCGCTGTACAACGGCCAACGCACTTTGTTGATGACGGTGCAAAAAGCACAAGACGAAAACACCATCGATGTGATTGACGGCCTCAACAAAACTGTGGCCGAGATGAAAGCGCAATTACCCGCAGGTGTGCGCCTAGAGCAAGTGCAAGACGGCTCGCGCCCCATCCGCGTCGGCGTGGCCAACGTGCGCCAAACCCTCATTGAAGGCGCGCTGCTAACGGTGCTCATCGTGTTCTTGTTTTTGAACTCGTGGCGCTCCACCGTCATCACAGGCCTCACGCTGCCCATTGCCATCATCGGCACGTTTTTGTTCATGTACATGTTTGGCTTCACCATCAACATGATCACGCTCATGGCTTTGTCGCTGTGCGTGGGTTTGTTGATTGACGACGCCATCGTGGTGCGCGAAAACATCGTGCGCCATGTGCAAATGGGCAAAGCACCTTACCAAGCAGCCATGGACGGTACGCAAGAGATTGGTTTGGCTGTGCTGGCCACCACGCTGTCTATCGTGGCGGTGTTTTTGCCCATTGGATTCATGGGCGGCATCATCGGCAAGTTCTTCCACGAGTTCGGCATCACCATCGTCGCAGCTGTGATGATTTCGATGTTCGTCAGCTTCACGCTCGATCCCATGTTGTCGTCAGTCTGGCACGACCCCACCATTCACGCGCATGGCGAGCACGGCCACTCGAATGCGTTTTACGACCGCACCATCGGCCCCATCACCACTTGGTTTGAGACCACCACCGACAAGCTGGTGGCCTTGTACCAACGCATCTTGAAATGGGCGTTGGTGCACAAGCGCGCCACCGTCGCCCTCGCCATTGGTACTTTTGTGCTGAGCATCTTCATGGTCCCGCTGCTGGGCACCGAGTTTGTGCCTAAGGCAGACTTCTCGGAAACCACGGTCAACTTCTACACACCCGTAGGCTCATCGCTCGAAGTGACCGAAGCCAAAGCCCAACAAGTCGAAGCCATCATTCGCGAGTTCCCCGAAGTGCGTTACACCTTGTCGACCATCAACACAGGTGCCGCGAACGGGAAAATTTACGCCAGCATTTACATCCGCTTGGTGGACCGCAAAGACCGCAAACGCAACGTCGACCAAATGTCGGCCACCTTGCGCGAGCGCCTGCGCCAAGTGCCGGGCATCACTGTCACACACGCGGGCTTGCTCGATGCGGTGGGTGGCAACAAACAAGTGGAGTTCTCGCTGCAAGGCAGTGACTTACGCGAGCTTGAGCGCTTGACCACCGAGGCAATGGACAAAATTCGCAACATCCCCGGCTTGGTCGATTTGGACTCCAGCGTGAAGCCCAACAAGCCCACCATCGAAGTGCAGGTGCAGCGCGAAGCCGCGAACGACCTTGGCCTGTCGCTGGGCAGCGTGGCCAACCAACTGCGCATTTTGGTGGCCGGCACCACGGTGACCAACTGGCGCGCCGCCGATGACCAAACCTATGACGTGAACGTGCGCTTGGCCCCCAACGCGCGCAACGCCATGCAAGACCTCGAACGTCTGCCCTTCACCCTCGGCACCAACACCGACGGCAGTCCACGCGTGGCCCGCTTGAACCAAGTGGCCAAAGTGGAAGAAGGCACAGGCCCCAACCAAATCAACCGCCGCGACCTGATGCGCGAAGTGGCCATCAACGCCAACGTGTACAACCGCTCAGCGGGCGAAGTGTCCGCTGACATCCGCAAAGTGATGGACAGCATCCAAATGCCGCCTGGTTACCGCTACCAGTTCAGCGGCTCCACCAAAAACATGGCGGAATCATTTGGCTATGCCATCTCAGCCTTGGTCTTGGCCATCGTCTTCATTTACATGATTTTGGCCAGTCAGTTCAAAAGCTTTTTGCAGCCCATGGCCTTGATGACCGCCCTGCCCCTCACCCTGATTGGTGTGGTGCTGGCCTTGCTGTTGTTTGGCTCTAGCTTGTCAATGTTCTCGGTCATTGGCGTCATCATGCTGATGGGCTTGGTCACCAAAAACGCGATTTTGTTGGTTGACTTCGCCATTCGCTCCCGTGAACCCCAAGAACAGCCAGACGGTTCCATCAAGCCAGGTCTGAGCCGCCACGACGCCCTGCTGCTGGCCGCCGAAGTGCGTTTGCGCCCCATTTTGATGACGACCTTGGCCATGATTTTTGGCATGGTGCCCTTGGCGTTTGCCCTGTCTGAAGGCTCAGAACAGCGCGCCCCCATGGGCCAAGCCGTGATTGGCGGGGTGATTACCTCGTCACTGTTGACTTTAGTCGTCGTCCCCGTGGTGTACTGTTATTTGGACGATTTGGCCGAATGGATGAAACGCAAATGGTCGTCAGGCTCTGACAGCCCCGCCCGTTAAAATTTTGCCCAGCTTTAACTGAATGATTTCGGAGTTTTGAGATGAATACCCAACAAGCCCGCTTCAACATGGTCGAACAACAAATCCGCCCTTGGCAGGTGCTCGACCCCCAAGTGCTGACTGTGTTGTCCAACGTGCCACGCGAATTGTTCGTGCCACAGGCTTACCAAGCCATGGCCTACACCGACACCGACATCCCTTTGGGTCACGGCGAATTCATGGCGCCTCCCCGCGTGGCAGCGCGTTTGATGCACGACCTGCACCTGACTGGCACTGAGAAAGTTTTAGAAATCGGCACGGGCAGCGGCTACCTGACAGCTTTGTTGGCAGGCCGCGCTCAACGCGTGGTGAGCTTGGAAATCAACCCCGAGTTGGCCAGCAATGCTCGCAACAACCTGCAACGCGCTGGCATCACCAATGTGGATGTGCGCGTGGCTGACGGCAGCACCGGCGCTTCTGGCGATGCCCCATTCGACGCCATCGTGCTCGGCGGCTCTGTGGCCGAAGTGCCGCAAGCCTTGTTGCAACAACTCAAAGTCGGCGGTCACTTGTTGGCCATCGTGGGCCAAGACCATGTCATGGTCGCCACCCTCTACACACGCACCGCTGACGCCGCATGGAGCAGCAAAGCCTTGTGGGACCACACGGCCCCACGTTTACAAGGTTTTACAGAGCCCACACGCTTCAAGTTCTAAAAGCGCGGCATGATTGATCAAGTCCAACCCGCCCAGTTGCAAGACTGGATCGCATCGCAAGCCCCCAACGGCTCGACCGTGGTGCTCGATGTGCGTGAAGCGTGGGAAATCCAAACCGCTTGCGTGACCGCGCAAGGCTTCGAGTTGGTGAAGATTCCCATGCACCTCATCCCGCCACGCTTGGCCGAGCTGGACCGAGACCAACCGATTGCGGTGTTGTGTCACCACGGTGGTCGCAGCATGCAAGTGGCCGCGTTTTTGGTGCAACAAGGCTTCAGCCACGTGGCCAACATCGCAGGTGGCATTAACGCTTGGTCATCGCAAGTGGATACCTCTGTGCCCACGTATTGATTTTTGAAAGAACTGAATGTCTCTCTCTCGCACCCTGTTTCGTACCCTACCCCTGACCGCTGCGGTTGTCTTGGCTTTTGCCTCTAGCGCACATGCCCAAAGCTTGGTGGAAATGTTTGATGCAGCGCGTGGCTACGACGCCGGTTTTATTTCGGCCAAGGCGCAGTTTGAAGCGAACTTGGCCAAGGCCAATCAAACTTTGGGCGGCATCTTGCCCAACATTGCTTTAACAGGCAGCGTATCGAGAACCAAATTTCAAGTACGTCCAGATGGCACACAAACCTTGGCACAAGATCGCCTTTACGGAACAGGCTCAGGTGCAGTCACACTTGTACAACCAATTTACAGACCTGCTGCTTGGGCCGCCTACCGCCAAGGTGGGTACCTACTCCAACAAGCCGCCGCTCAATACGAAGCAGCTGAGCAAGATTTGCTGATACGCGTGTCACAAGCCTACTTTGATGTGTTGACCAGCGAAGATACGTTGGCTTTGGTACAAACACAAAAGCAAGCTGTGGGCGAGCAACTGGCATCCGCAAAACGTAACTTTGAGGTAGGCACAGCCACCATTACTGGGGTACGCGATGCACAGGCCCGTTTTGATTTGGCCACAGCACAAGAAATTGCTGGAGAAAACGATCTGCGCATCAAACGCTTAGCTCTTGACTTAGCAGTCGGCCTGAGCAATGCAAAACCCAAGCGTCTCGCCAACAACACCAAATTAGTCGAAGCCCCCAAAGAGGATGTCAATTCTTGGGTCACTCTCTCAGAAACAAGTAGTCCTGCGGTACGTCAAGCACAACTCGGCTTAGACATCGCTTCACAAGAAGTCAACAAAGCCACCGCGGGCCACAAACCCACCATTGACGCACAAGTTTCATATACAGGTGTTCGCAACGTAGATGGAACTGCCGCAAGCGTGACCGGTTCCAACCATGTCTTTACGCCGTCCGCAGCTGTTGTACTGAACGTTCCTCTATTCGCTGGTTTCAGCACCATGTACCGAGTGAAAGAAACCGTGGCCTTGGAAGACAAAGCCCGCTCAGACTACGAAAACGCACGCCGAGCCACAGCGCAAGCCACGCGTACGGCCTACTTTGGTTTGATGGCAGGCCTGAGCCAAGTCAAAGCTTATGAAGCCGCTGAAGCCTCTAGCCAAAGTGCTTTGGACGCCAACAAACTGGGTTACTCGGTGGGTGTGAACATCAACATCGATGTGTTGAACTCGCAAAGCCAGCTCTACCAAACCAAACGCGATTTGGCCAAAGCCCGTTACGACGTGTTGGTGACCAACTTGAAACTGCGTCAAGCTGCTGGCACATTGACACCTGCAGACTTGCAGCCGATCAACGACTTGCTCGCGCCTTAATTGGTTTTCAAATAAGGCAACAACGCCTGCGCAGTGCGCTGCGCCGCCCCTCGGTGGGCTTGTGAAAACGTCATGCACGCTTGCACATATGCATTTTCATCAGGGGCAAAACGCACCATTTGCAACGCGGTGGTCACGGCTTGCGCCATATCCTCGACGCGCAAAGCTGCGCCAGCTTCTTCAGCCAACTGAGCCGCTTCCGCAAAGTTAAACGTGTGCGGCCCCATGATGACGGGACAGCCACACGCGGTGGACTCAATCAAGTTTTGTCCGCCTAAGGGCGCAAAGCTGCCACCTAGCAATGCAGCATCGGACAAGCCGTAATACAAAGCCATTTCACCCAAAGAGTCGCCCAACCAAATGGTGCGGCCATCGTCTGGTTGGTCGGCGTTTGGCCCATCTGTCCATTGACTGCGGCGTGACACGTGCCAACCTCGCTCGGCCATCAAAGCCGCTACTTCATCAAAGCGCTGCGGATGACGCGGCACGACCAACCAATGCACGGCATGGATGTGGTCTTGGTGGTCTAGCGGCGCATCTTTCAACGCTTGCAGGGTGTCCAACCACATGAGCTCTTCGCCTTCGCGTGAACTGGTGAACAGCACCACGGGGCGCTTGAGTTTTTGCTTCCACGTTTGCGCCAACGCAAGCTGCGTGGCATCAGGCTTGGCATCAAATTTCAAGTTACCCAGCACCGCATCCACCTTGGCACCCAAGGTTTGCAAGCGCTCGGCATCGGCCTGCGTTTGCGCCAATACCGCAGACAAGCCAAGGTAGGCAGGGCGTGACAGCCAAGCCAAGCGCTGCGCTTGGTGCATGCTTTTTTCGCTCATGCGGGCATTCACCAGCACCAGCGGCACATGGGCCTTGCTGCACTGCGCGACCCAGTTAGGCCACAGCTCGGTTTCTAAGATGATGCCCACACGCGGTTTGAACTGTGTCAAAAAACGTTTCACTGTGGCAGGCGTGTCCCACGGTTGCCACACCTGCACATCACCGTCTTGCAGCAAGCTCACACCCTGCGCACGCCCCGTGGCCGTGCCGTGGGTAAGCAAGATGCGAATGCCAGGCTGCGCCGCGCGCAAGGCTTGCAGCAATACGGCTGCGGCGCGTGTTTCACCCAAAGACACAGCATGCACCCACACATAGCCCCCCTCAGTGGCGGGCTGTGTGTAATGACCAAAGCGTTCTTCAATGGCCTGCAAATAGCCCGGCTCTTCGCGCCCACGGCGTTGCAGCTTGCGACGCAACAAAGGTTGCAGGGCCCACATGGCCGCGTTGTAAATGGACAGCATCACGGTGCTGAGCCCTCGGTGTACAAGCACGCTTGCCACGCATCCCACACGGCATCGACGCTGGGCGTGGGGCAATCGACCACACTGCGTTGACGTATCAAACCTTCGGGGCCTGTGCGCCATGCGGTGTCGAAGTTGTAAATCTGAACATGGGGCAAATCAAGTGCCACAGCGATGTGGCTCAAGCCGCTGTCCACGCCAATCACACCGGTGCATTGCACCATCTCGGTGGTGAGTTGGTCCAGTGACAAGCGGGGCCACACCACGGCACCGGGCAACATTTCAGCCATGGCCACGCTGCGCAAGCGTTCTGCTTCGTTGCCATGCGGCAAGGCCACGTCAAAGCCTTGTTGTTTCAGACGCGTACCAATTTCAAACCAATGCGACAAAGGCCATTCTTTGTCGGCACGCGATGTGCCGTGCACCAACGCCACCAAAGGCTTGCGCTGCGTTGCGGCTTGACCCAAACCATAGTTCAAATGCGCAGGCACGTCATAGCCCAAGGCTTTGGCGCACAGCACGCGACCACGCTCCACCGCGTGGATGTGTGGCGTGATTGGCACGGCCACATCGGCCACCCAACGTGTGGGGCGCTCGTAGCCCGAACCATCGGTGCGATTGGCCAAGGCATAACGCTGGCCACCTTTGGCTTTGCGTGCCAGCCATGCGACCAAAGCCGACTTGGTCAGGCCCTGTAAATCAAGAATGACGTCGTACGCCTCTTGCTGCAAATCGGCTTTGAAGGCTTGCCACTCGGCACGTGTTTGAGCACGGGTGTCCGCTTTGAAAAACGCTTTGCGCCAACGGCGCAAATCACACGGAATCACACGGTGCACTGCCGCGCAGCGCGCAGCCAAAGGCGCAAAGCCACGCTCCACCACCCAATCAATTTGGGCGTTGGGAAACGCAGCTTGAATGTCCATCACCGCAGGCATGGCATGCACCACATCGCCCAACGACGAGAGCTTGACGATGAGCACCTTCAAGGGTGCTTGTCTATCACGCAACACCGGCACGCTCAATGCGCGGCCTCTTGAAACTTCGCATCGGGCTTGACGCGACGCAACAGCGCCAGCATGTCGTGCTCAATGCGGTCTAGCGCAGCTTGGGTTTGACCTTCAAAGCGCAGCACCAACACGGGTGTGGTGTTGGAGGCGCGAATCAAGCCAAAGCCATCGACCCAGTCAATGCGTAGGCCATCAATCACACAAGCCTCGGGTTTGAACTCGGGCGAAGGCAACTCACCCGACGACACCAGCTGTTGCAACTCAGCACTCAAACGATGCGGCTCGCCCTCGGCGCAGCCCACGTTCAACTCAGGAGTGGAGAAGCTGGTGGGCAAAGCATTGAGCACCGCATTGGCATCGGGGCTTCGGCTCACAATTTCGAGCAAGCGGCAACCTGCATACGTGCCATCGTCAAAACCAAACCAACGTTCTTTGAAGAAGATGTGGCCGCTCATCTCGCCACCCAAAGGCGAATCGACCTCTTTCATCTTGGCTTTGATGAGGGAGTGGCCTGTTTTGAACATCAAGGCTTGACCGCCGGCTGCGCGAATGGCGGGGGCCAAACGCTGCGAGCACTTCACGTCAAACACAATCGCGCCACCCGGCACGCGTGACAACACGTCTTGTGCAAACAAGGTCATTTGACGGTCGGGGTAAATGGTTTCGCCGTCTTGGGTAACGATGCCCAAACGGTCACCATCGCCGTCAAAGGCCAAGCCCAATTCAGCGCCTGTGGTCTTCAACGCCGCGATGACGTCTTTTAAGTTCTCGGGCTTGCTGGGGTCGGGGTGGTGATTGGGGAAATTGCCATCCACCTCGCTGAACAGCTCAACCACGTCGCAGCCCAAGGCACGGAAGATGCTGGGCGCTGTTGCACCGGCAATGCCGTTGCCGCAATCGACCACCACCTTCATGGGGCGGCTCAGGCGCACATCGCCCACGATGCGAGCCACGTAGTCAGCCGTCACATCGACTTGCTTCACGCTGCCACCCGCTTTGAGCGTCCAGCTCTCAGTCTCCATGATGTGGCGCAGGCCTTGAATCTCATCGCCATAAATGGCGCGGCCACCCAAAACCATTTTGAAACCGTTGTAATCCTTGGGGTTGTGACTGCCCGTGACTTGAATACCGCTCTTGCACAACGTGCTGGCCGCGAAGTACAGCATGGGGGTGGTGACAGCGCCCACATCAATCACCTGCACACCTGCAGCCACCAAGCCACGAATCAGGGCATCGACCAACGAAGGGCCGCTCAGACGGCCATCGCGGCCTACAGCCACGGAGGTTTCGCCGCTGGCCGCAGCGTGCGTGCCAAATGCACGGCCCAAGGCTTCGGCCACCTCGACATTGAGGGTGGAGGGAACGACACCGCGAATGTCGTAGGCTTTGAAGATGGAGGCATTCACTTGCATAGTGATGAGATTGTAGAGAGCCAAGTGACCGCTTTTGCAGGCCCACTATGATGGGCTAAACATCGCCTCAAAGCCCATTTCACCGTGTCCGTCAAGCCAACTCCCCTGATTTACCAAAGTCACACCACCTCGCCACTCGGTGATGTCCTGCTGGCCGCCACCCCACAAGGTTTGGCAGGCGTATGGTTTGTGCATCGGCAAGAGCATTTGCCCGACAGCAGCCAGTGGGTCACCGACAACGCACACCCCACCTTGATGGCCGCGGCCACACAACTGCGTGAATACTTTGACGGCCAACGCCAAACCTTTGAAATCCAGATGCAACCGGCTTGGGGCACCCCGTTTCAGCGCGCCGTGTGGCAGGCCTTGCAACGCATTCCCTACGGTCACACCAGCACCTATGGCGACATCGCGCGCGACATTGACAACCCCAAGGCTGTACGTGCCGTGGGTGCTGCGATTGGCCAGAACCCACACAGCATCATCGTGCCGTGCCATCGGGTGTTGGGCGCCAACGGTTCGCTCACAGGCTTCGCTGGTGGCTTAGACCGTAAAAAACATTTGCTTGCACTTGAGGCCACCCACGCATGACTGAACGGCATTTGCATTGGCGCGAATGGGTGCCTGAGTTTGTGCTGCTGGCACTGCTGTGGGGCTCGTCGTTTTTGTTCATGCGCGAGGGCGCGTATGCGTTTGGCCCCTTCCCCACGGCTTGGGTACGCATCACCTTGGCGGCGGTCATCCTCACCCCCGTCTTGATGTGGCGACGTGAGGTCACAGTGCTGCAACAGCACTGGCGACCTGCTTTTTCATCAGGCTTGCTCAATTCGGGTATCCCGTTCGCCTGCTATGCCTATGCGCTGATGCACATCAACACAGGTCTGACATCTATCTTGAACGCCACCACGCCCCTCTTTGGCGCGCTCATCGCTTGGGTTTGGTTAGGCGACAAGCTCAATGCCACGCGCGCGTTGGGTTTGGCACTGGGCTTTACAGGCGTGGTGCTGCTGGCCAGCGATGTCCCGGGCGGTATTTCATTCAAAACAGGTGGCTCTGGACTGGCGGTGGTGGCCTGCTTGATCGCCACGTTTTGCTATGGCGTTGCTGGCAGCTTCACCAAACGTTATTTGCAAAACGTGCCCTCGCTGGTGACCACCACCGGCAGTTTGTGGGGTGCGAGTCTGGGGCTGGCCATTCCGGCCTTGCTCACGTGGCCCAGCAGCATGCCATCGCTACATGCCTGGGGCGCACTTGGCATTGCAGGCCTGCTGTGCACCGCCTTGGCCTATGTGCTGTATTTCCGTTTGATGACGCGCACCGGACCTGCGCGTGCCATGACAGTGACCTATCTGATTCCGGTATTTGCCAATGTGTTTGGCATGGTTTTTTTGGACGAAGTGGTCACCCATTGGATGATGGGCAGCGCCTTGGTCATTGTGTTGGGCACGGCACTCGCCTCAGGACTGGTGGGCGCAAAACCCAAACACACCTAGCCTGCAACTGCTGACTTCTTGCATACAGAAAACCCTGCTCAGAACAGAGCTACATGGGGAGGTGTTTCACATATAAGCGCACGCGAAATTAGAATTGGACATATGCGCACCCCACACGCCAACACCTCGCTGGTCACCGATGAAGAGCTCAACGCGCTCATGGGTGACGATGCGCCTGCGCAGTCCAATGTGGACACGGGGTTCAAGTACAGAAACTTATTTCTGCTCGTCGTGGTCATTTCGCAAGTCGTCAAGCTTTTGTTTTTCTCGCACTTGGCAATTGGCAACTTTGAATTGGGCATGCTCGATGTCGAGACGTTTGAGCATTACCTGGTTTTTCGCGCTTGTTTTGTCACGGTTATCGCAGCGTTCTACCTCTTTAGCTATTTAAAAGACTGGTATTTCGATAAGGTTTCGGTGCTCTATGTTGGCATCGCCACCACCGCCTTGGTGATGGACTATTTCAACGCCTATGTCTACTTAAGCGAAAACCCTTTGCAGTGGATGACAGGTTTGATAGTCCTGCGGCTTATGGCGGTGTTTTGCTTGCTGATGAATGCCTTGCGCGCTGCACGCGCACCTGCTATGCCACGGCGTTTATGGTCATAACTTCGCATCAAAAGAAAAAAGCCTAAGCAGCGAACTACTTAGGCTTTTTATTTGGCGGAGTGGACGGGACTCGAACCCGCGACCCCCGGCGTGACAGGCCGGTATTCTAACCAACTGAACTACCACTCCTGGTAGCTGTAACTTTTGCTTGAGTGCTTTCGCAATCAAAGCCAAGTGCTACAAAACTTGGCGACCCTACGGGGATTCGAACCCCGGTACTCACCGTGAAAGGGTGATGTCCTAGGCCTCTAGACGATAGGGTCATAACCTGGACTGTTTCTTTCGAAACTTGTTGCTTCTTTCGAAACATCTCGACATTTTTGGTGGAGGTAAGCGGGATCGAACCGCTGACCTCTTGCATGCCATGCAAGCGCTCTCCCAGCTGAGCTATACCCCCGTTGGGTGTCGAGAACGTTAGTATAGCAAGAATTTCAGCGTTTGGTCAAACGCGCCAAAACTTTTTCTTTGCCGCAGAGCCACAACACCGCATCCACCGATGGTGTTTGCGGTGTGCCCATCACCAACACGCGCACAGGCATGGCGAGCTGTGGCATTTTTAAGCCCTGCTCTGTCAGCACCTCTTTGAATGCCGCACTCACATGGGCGGTGTTCCACTCGGTCAATGCGCCCAGCTTGGCAGCCAAGGCATCGAGCGCTGGCAACACAGCGGGCGTGATGTGTTTAGCCACATCATCGGCTTGTGGCGTGACATCGTTGTAAAACGCTGTTGCCCAATCGGCCAAGACCAACAAGGTGTCGCAACGGTCTTTGAGCAAACCACAAATCGCAGGCAAGCGGTCATCTGCCAAGATGCCACGTTTGGTCAGCTCAGCGCTCACCAAAGGTGCCAACGCATCATCGGACATGGCCTTCAAATGCTGGGCATTCACCCATTTGAGCTTGGCTTCGTCAAACTGTGCAGCGCTGCGCCCCAAGTGGTCGAGGTTGAACCACTCTAAGAACTGAGCACGGCTGAAAATTTCGTCGTCGCCGTGGCTCCAACCCAAGCGTGCGAGGTAGTTCACCATGGCATCGGGCAAGTAGCCTTCGTCGCGGTATTGCGTGACGGCTTTGGCACCGTTGCGCTTGCTCATCTTCTCGCCTTGCTCGTTGAGCACGGTGGGCAAGTGGGCATAGACCGGTTGCTCTTTGCCCAATGCTTTGAAGATGTTGATTTGACGCGGCGTGTTGTTCACATGGTCATCGCCACGGATGACGTGAGTGATGGCCATGTCAATATCGTCCACCACCACGCAGAAGTTGTAAGTGGGCGTGCCGTCGGGGCGCGCAATGACCAAATCGTCCAACTCGTCGTTGCTGATTTCGATGCGGCCTTTGACTTTGTCTTCCCACACAACTGAACCGCCTTGTGGGTTTTTAAAACGCAGCACAGGCTTCACGCCCTCGGGAATCGCAGGCAAAGTCTTGCCTGGTTCTGGTCGCCATGTGCCGTTGTAGCGTGGCTTTTCTTTGTTGGCCATTTGCTGCTCGCGCAATGCATCCAGCTCTTCCATGCTCATGTAGCAGGGGTAGACATGACCAGCAGCTTTGAGTTCTTCCAACACGGCCTTGTAGCGGTCCATGCGCTGCATTTGGTAGAACGGACCTTCGTCGTGGTCGAGGCCCAACCACTTCATGCCTTCGATGATGACATCCACCGAAGCTTGGTTCGAACGCTCAAGGTCGGTGTCTTCAATGCGCAGAATGAAGTCACCACCGTTGGCGCGAGCAAACGCCCAAGGGTACAAAGCCGAACGGATGTTGCCAAGGTGAATAAAGCCCGTAGGAGATGGGGCAAAGCGGGTACGAATTTTTGAAGTCATTACAAAATTTACAGAGTGTCGAGGCCGCGCAAGAGGTCGGCCTTCATGTCGTCCAAATGCTCAAGACCAGCAGCCACGCGAATCAAGCCTTGGCTGATACCTGCAGCTTGGCGTTGGTCTTCGGACAATTTGCCGTGCGAGGTACTGGCTGGGTGTGTGAGCAATGTTTTGGTGTCGCCCAAATTGGTACACAGCGAGAGCGTGCGCAGGCTGTCGAGCACATGGAACGCACGGGTGCGAGCTGTTTGCGGATCGGATGCTTTCACATCAAACGACAGCACCGCACCGCCCATGCCTGACATTTGCTTCATCGACAAGGCATGTTGCGGGTGCGACGCCAAGCCTGGGTAGTACACGCGCGAGACAGCAGGATGTTGCTCCAACCATTGGGCTAGTTCATGCGCACGTGCGCTTTGGGCGCGCATGCGAATGTCGAGCGTCTCCAAACCTTTGAGCACCACCCAAGCATTGAAGGGCGACAGCACCATGCCGCTGTTTTTCATGACAGGCAGCAATTTCTCTTTGATGAGTTTTTCGCTGGCACACAAAGCGCCAGCCATCACACGGCCTTGGCCATCCAAATACTTGGTGCCTGAGTGCATGACGATGTCTGCACCCATGGCCATAGGGCGCTGCAAAATGGGTGTGGCAAAACAGTTATCGACCGCCAGCAAAGCGCCCGCGTTGTGCGCCATGTCGGCCAAAGCGGCGATGTCGCACACCTCAGTCAAGGGGTTGGTGGGCGTCTCGGCAAACAAAATTTTGGTGTTGGGGCGAATCGCGGCTTTCCAAGCAGCCAAATCAGTTTGCGGCACCACGGTCGACTCCACACCAAAGCGTGCGAACTCTGAGCCAATCAGCTTCAAGGTCGAGCCAAACATCGACTGCGAATACACCACATGGTCACCCGCTTTGAGCAAGCTGAACAGCATCAGCATCACGGCAGACATGCCTGACGATGTGGCCAAGCAAGCCTCGCTGCCTTCCAAAGCGGCCAAGCGCATTTCAAAACTGCTCACAGTAGGGTTGCCCGAACGGCCATAGGTATAACCATCTTCTTCGCCTGCAAAGCGACGGGCCGAGGCTTCGGCAGAAGGCTGCACATAGCCACTGGTGAGGTACAGGGCTTCCGAGTTTTCGCCGTATTGACTGCGGTCTGCGGCCAAGCGGACAGCCAAGGTTTCGAGATGCAAATCGTCGGGCAAAGGATGTTGACTCATGGCGTGGTCACTCCGATTGATTAGGCAAGGCAAGGCGCGAGTTGTCTTCAACGCCCTCTTCGGTGCCCACGCGTTTTTCGTTCAAGCGCACGATGTCGCTCACAGAAACATCGCCTGTGACGTACACCCCGTCAAAGCATGAAGCGTCAAAGCCATCCAGCTTAGGCGCATAGCCCGCGGTGGCGTCACGTACAGCATGCTTCATGGCTTCCACATCTTGGTAAATCAAAGCGTCACAGCCAATCAGTTCACGCACTTCGTCAATGGTGCGGTTGTGCGCCACCAACTCTTCCGGCGTCGGCATGTCAATGCCGTACACATTGGGGAAACGCACAGGCGGTGCAGCGCTGGCCATGTAGACCTTGCGTGCACCCGCATCACGCGCCATTTGCACAATTTCTTTGCAGGTGGTGCCGCGCACAATGGAATCGTCTACCAACAGCACGTTGCGACCTTTAAATTCGCTGGCAATCACGTTGAGCTTTTGGCGCACTGATTTTTTGCGCACGCCTTGACCTGGCATGATGAAGGTGCGGCCCACGTAACGGTTTTTCACAAACCCTTCGCGGTAAGGTACACCCAACAAATGCGCCAACTGCGTGGCACTGGGGCGGCTGGATTCAGGAATTGGAATGATGACGTCAATCTCATTCGGTGGCACGGTGGAAATCACGCGCTTGGCCAAGGTCTCACCCAAGTTCAAACGTGCTTGGTAGACCGAAATGCCATCCATCGTCGAATCAGGACGGGCCAAGTACACGTATTCAAAAATGCAGGGCTTGAGTTGCGGTGCATCCGCGCATTGCATGAAGTGGGCTTTACCTGCCAAGTCAATGAACACAGCTTCGCCCGGCGCAATGTCGCGCTCAAACGCATGGCCTGTGCCCTCCAAAGCCACCGACTCGCTGGCCACCATGTAAGTGCCATCCGCACCACGGCCAATGCACAAAGGCCGAATGCCAAATGGATCGCGGAAGGCCAATAGACCGTGGCCTGCAATCATCGAAATAACGGCATAAGAACCTTTGATGCGGCGGTGCACGCGGCGCACCGATTCAAACACATCATCGGGTTTCAAAGGCAAACCACGCGTGGCTTTGTCAATCTCGTGAGCCAACACATTGAGCAAGACCTCAGAGTCGCTCTCGGTGTTGATGTGACGGTGGTCTTCTGAGAACAGCTCGGCCTTCAGCGCATGCGCGTTGGTCAAGTTGCCGTTGTGCACCAACACCAACCCAAACGGTGCATTCACATAAAAAGGCTGAGCCTCTTCTTCGCTGAACGCATTGCCTGCCGTGGGGTAACGCACTTGGCCCAAGCCGTTGTTGCCGGGCAAGGCGCGCATGTTGCGGGTGCGAAACACATCGCGCACCATGCCTTTGGCTTTGTGCATGAAAAATTTACGGTCCAGCTGGGTGACGATGCCTGCGGCATCTTGACCTCGGTGCTGCAAGAGCAACAAGGCGTCATAAATCAACTGGTTCACAGGTGCGTTGCTTGCAACGCCGACGATGCCACACATTAGGGGAGGTACTTTCCAAAATCAGCCGGTAACACCGGCTTCAA
>Ga0228700_1000267_pt1 | contig 50743 bp, 57 predicted proteins | sample McNCre317_Aug_MG_FD_178019 | JGI IMG/M metagenome (GOLD analysis project Ga0228700, IMG submission 178019) | Freshwater microbial communities from McNutts Creek, Athens, Georgia, United States - 3-17_Aug_MG | ecosystem: Environmental > Aquatic > Freshwater > Creek | place: USA: Georgia...
CTTTGCGCAACGCTCCAAATTTTGCGCACGCGCAGCTGTCATTGAATGTTGCGATGGCACGCTGGGTTCGCGTTTGGCCGTTTGGTTATTGGGTTTTGCCGTGGCCATTTTGGCGGTGCAAACCATTGTGGTGGTGGGCTTCTTGAAACCGGAAAGCTCTCGCCATTTGGGCGCACCCGGCAGCATCTCAGGCGCGATGGTGGGTGGTCTGATGTTTGGGATGGGCATGATCATGACGCGCGGTTGCGCCAGTCGCCTGTTGATTCTTTCTGCGAACGGCAATTTACGCGCCCTGCTGTCGGGCTTGGTGTTTGCCGTGACGGTGCAAGCCTCGATTTCAGGCTTGTTGGCACCAGCGCGTCAGTGGGTCACTTCTTTATGGATGGTGGAAGGCGGTCCCGATCGCAACCTGTTGAACCTCACCACCCCATGGATGGGCTTGGTTGTCGGGGCTGCAATAGGAACCACAGCACTTTGGCGCTTGCGCAGCAACGATGACCAAAGCAGCAATACATGGAACTGGGCAGGTGCGTGGGTGGGCTTGACCATTGCTTTGGGTTGGGGCTTCACGCAGTGGGTTGCGAGCGTGTCGTTTGAGCCCATCCCTGTTCAAAGCCTGAGCTTCAGCAGTCCCTCGGCAGAATGGTTGATGCGCACGCTATCCACGGCTACTGCACCTAGTTTTGGGTTCGATGCCGGCTTGTTGCCCGGTGTTTTTGCAGGCTCTTTGGTGGCCAGCGTGATGTTTCGTGAATTCAAGTTTGAAGGTTTTCAAACAGAAAACAAACTGGGCCACTACCTGACAGGCGCCGTGTTGATGGGCTTTGGCGCTGTCATGGCAGGCGGTTGCACCGTGGGCTCGGGCATGAGCGGTGGTGCGATTTTTTCTAACACTGCATGGCTCACACTGGTGTCCATCATTCTCGGGGCTGGGCTGACTTACAAAGCGCTCAAGTCCATCAACAGCCCCATTTAAGTTCAGCGCTTATTCAGCAACGCAGCACGCTGCGTTGCCATCTTTGACACCGAGCTTGCGCAAAATGATGGCCATGGGGCAAAAGTTGGTGAACCCAAACTGAAACAAGTTCAGCCCCACAAAAGCAGTGAAGGCCAAGGCCCAACGACTCACAAACACAGGGCTTTCTTCTATGCCCAAAGCCAGTGAAACAATGATGAATAAGCCCGCAATAACGCGGATGTAACGTTCGACAGTCATTTCAATACTCCTCATTTGAAAATCAAACGGCCGCAAAACCGGGGTTGGGCAGCACACCTTCAAGCTTTGGCGTGTTGAGCTTGCGTTTAGACACTTTGCCGCCGCTGGCCTTGAGCCATTGTTCTGCCACCTCCCACACGGGCTTGAGGTTTTGATTTTTAGCTTCCTCAGCCACGGGTGCCCAACCCGCCACTTTGTATTTCTTGTTGGCGTCAATGAGCTTGCCTTTGAGGTGCATCTCACCAATGCGACGGCCCATTTTTTCGTTGGGGCGACACACGTATTCGAGTCCCCCCACACGCACCATGTCACCACCTTGCTGGTAGTACGGATCGGGGTTGAACAAGTTGTCGCACACATCTTCAAGCACCGTCTTGATGGTCTCACCTGTCATCTCAGTCACCGTGGCATAAGAGTAAGTAGTGGCTGTCATGTCCATCAACCATTCACGCGTGATGGCTTGACCTGGCAATAAAGACGTGCCCCAGCGGAAACCAGGAGAGAAAGCGATGTCGGCGCCTTGCACATCCATCAACGCATCAAGTAACAACTGGTCGCCTGTTCCATTGAAGTTACCACGACGATACAAGGTGCCTTCGGTCACTGCCAAAATCTCGTTCAGTTTGGTTTCGTAAGGGGCGCGGATCTTGTTGATGAGAGCATCCATCTCTTTGTCTGCAGGCAACATGTTGGCAAACACTGGCAAGAGCTTGTAGCGGAAGTCTGTGACTTTTTTGCTCTTCACTTCGAAGTCAAGTACCCCCAAAAATTTGCCATTGGAGCCAGCATTGGTGACGATGGTTTTGCCACCTTTGTTGTTCACCAAAGTGGCCACAGGCATGCCGTCATGGGTGTGACCGCCCATGATGGCATCAATGCCGCTGACTCGGCTGGCCATCTTCAAGTCCACATCCATGCCGTTGTGACTGATGACGACGACCACTTGCGCGCCTTTGGCACGAACTTCGTCGACCATTTTTTGCATGTTTTCGTCTTGAATACCAAACGCCCAATCAGCCACCATGTAACGGGGGTTGGCAATGGGCGTGTAAGGAAAAGCTTGACCAATGATGGCGCAAGGCACTCCATTCATTTCGCGAATAACGTAAGGCTTAAACACTTGATCACCAAAGTCTTGGGTTTTGATGTTTTGCGCCACGAAGTCGACCTTGCCAGCAAAGTCTTTGTTGACGATTTCTTGCACGCGCTCCATGCCGTAGGTGAATTCCCAGTGACCAGTCATCACGTCAACCCCAAGCAATTTGCAGGTGTCGACCATGTCTTGGCCATTAGTCCACAACGAGGTCGCAGAGCCTTGCCAGGTGTCACCACCGTCGAGCAACAAGGCCCCGGGGCGGCTGGCTTTGAGTCGCTTGACCAAGGTGGCCAAATGTGCGAAACCACCCACCTTGCCAAATCGTTTAGCGGCGACTTCAAAGTTAAGGCAGCTCATGCCATAGGCTTCGGCGCTGCCAGGGCGCACGCCTGCTGTCTTGAGTAAATGCTCGCCCACCAAGTGAGGCAAGTTACCTCTCATGCTGCCAATGCCGAGGTTGACACTGGGCTCGCGGAAATAAATGGGTTTGAGCTGCGCGTGGCAGTCGGTCATGTGCAGGAATGACACTTGGCCAAACTTAGGAATGTCGTACAAGCCTTTGGCTGCCACATCCACATCCGCTTGTGCATAGGCTTGCATGTTGAGGCCGGCCATTGAACCCGCACCGATGACTTGCATGAATTCGCGTTTGGTTAAGTTCATATCATCACCTGCTTATTTAAAGAACATAGAAAAGCCGCAGATGAAAATTCATGCTGCGGCTTGAGAGAGATTACTTGTTAACGGGCGACGCAGGATCGAGCAACAAAGCCATCACGTGTTTAATTTGCACTTCAGTCAACACACCTTTGTGGGCAAAACGTGGCATGTTGGAGCATGCGTTGTACGCACGGGCGTTTTGAATCTTGCCCCAGGTGTACTCGGTGATCGCCTTGGTGACTGGGCTGTTAGGCTCCAATGCACCACGGATCTTGCCGTAGTTGTACAAGCTTGGGCCGAGTGTGCCGTATGACAACTCTTCCTTGCTGATCTGGTGGCAGTTGTAGCAATTGCCGCCGTTGGCAGAGCCTTCCGCATCGATCCAGGTTTTGCCTGCGCCGCTTTGGGCAATCTTCTCGCCTTCTTTGAAGTCGCCTAAATATTTTCCATCGGCGGGCGCCTTGATGGTTTTCATATTGCGTGCTTCGATGGCTTCGGTCACTTTGGCGTCCAATGGCACACCGGTGCGTTCAGCTTCGGCACACAACAGGTTGTCTTCATCAGAGCTCAATCGGTCGAGCTTGGCTTGGCCTTGCGCACGGAATGAACGACCAATGATGTCTTGGGTTAGTTTGTCGAGGTCAGCGCTCGATGGCATGGGCGCCGCACAAGCGGTCAACAAGGCCACAACGACTGCGCTCAGCGCGATTTGATATTTGCGATTCATGGTGCGTGGTCCTTATCGTTTGATCGCTGGCGCAGTGGCCTCGCCGCCTTTGCCATTCACGCCCATGTAGACGCCCAAGGCAATGGTGGCTTCGCTGCCAAACAAGGGATAGGGAAAGCGTTGCTGACGGTAGCAGTCGTTCAAGCGCAATTGAGCGCCCCACATCTGGCCATTGGACACGCGATATGCAGGCCAAGCGCCAAAGCCATTGCCAGCACCTGGGTTTTTAGTGAGATTGGGTAAGTCTTGTAAGCGAATGCGCTTGTCATCTTGACCGTGGCAAGTGGCACACGCAAAGTCGTGCGAGCCGCCACGCATGAAGAACAGGCGCTTGCCCACTTCATACATCTTACGTTCTTCCACATGGCCTTGCGGCAAGTTGAATTTCATACCTTTGGATTCCGCAGAAATCCAAGTGGCCAAGGCGGTCACGTTGCTTTGCTCGCCTTTACCAAACGGTGTCTTGGCAATCTCGTCGCCATTGAAACCTTGCAACTCTTGCATGCAAGTGACCAAGCGCGACTCAAGGTCTTGCACTTTGCCGGTATCCGAAAAGTAGCGAGGCAACTCGACCCACGCACCTTTGACCACGCCAGCGCCTTTGCCTAAATCGCATTTTTCAAGCGATGCATTTTTAGGGCCGCGTTTTTGTTTCCACAAGTCTTCACCTTTGGCTTCAAACAACTCGGCGGGGTTGCCGTCTTGCAGCATGGCGCGGTATTCGGCAATGCTGTCGGTCGACGACTTTTGGGCGAACGCAGCGGCACACAAGCCGATGAGCCCTAATGCAAAAAATAATTTCTTCATCCGTGTCTCCACTGCGTTCACATGCATCACGAAACAGTTGCTTCATCAGAGCGTGTATCACCCTTGTTGTCTTTCCATGTGATGCCCACTTTGTCACCGGCTTTGGCGCCTTTGATGGTGAATTGCAAGAAGGGGTTCTTGGACACAGCGGGGCCCCATTCGGCCGTCATCACAACTTTACCGTTCAAGGTAGCGGTCACGTCTTGGATATGCCATGCGGGAATGAGTTTGCCGGTGCCGTCTTTGCGTTGACCGGATTCCATTTCGTGGCTCATCAAGACACGGATGGTTGCTTTGTCACCAGCTGCTTGGGCGCGAATGCGCATTGGATCTGCCATTTTGTTTCTCCTGAAATTTCTAAATTAGCCGCCGCAGCCGCCGAGTGTTACTTTGACTTCTTTCTTCGCGAAGAAAGCTTTGCCATCATTGGTAATCGCCACGGCATACACGTCTGACGATTGGCCCATTTTTGAGCGCGTGGCGAAGTTAGCTTCCACTTCTGGCGACACGTTGAACATAGCGATCAGCGCAGATGGGTTTTTCTCAACCAACAACAACATACGTTTGACGTTGCCCAAGCTGGTGCTCACACCCAATGGAACCACAGCGCCGTTTTCGGCGATATCTGGACCAGTAATCGTGACATCTTTGCTTTCCACGGGGGCAGAGCCACCCATGGCTTTGACAGCTTCGGCCACGCTCTTGGTTTCAAACGCTGCTTTGTCAAAGGCTTGTGCGTATTGAGGGAACAGGCCAGTAGAGGCCAAGAGGCCTGCCACAGCGGCGCTGTGCTTGAGGGTCTCGCGACGAGTTTGCATGTAGTGCTCCTAAAAATGCGTGAAGTTATTTTGCCGCACCGGCGGCAAGCCAGTTGGCAATCGTTTTGATATCTGCTTCGGATGCCGTTTGTGCAGGCATAGGGATGGCGCCCCACACACCCGAACCACCGGACTTGATCTTGCCCGCCAAATACTCGGCTTTACCGGGGTACTTTTTGGCAATGTCATTGAAGCTCGGGCCCACCACCTTGGTGCTTTGTGCATGACAAGCGGTGCAGGTGTGCTTGCTCAACAGAGCCAAGGCAGGGTCAGCCGCTTTGCCTGCAGACTTGACTGTCGCAGGCACTGCTGCGCCACCCACGGGACCTGATTTGTTTTCAGGCACCGCCGTGTTCGCACCATGCTGCTGCCCCACCAAACGGTTTTGGTCTGCGAGGTTGCCGTGTGCGTTGCGCGCGTAGTCGGGCAACATGGACGCGACGTTGGCTTCAGGCACACAGTTTTTCATGCAGGCGACATTGGCGGTGTCGGGTTTGTTGGTGCCTTTGAACTCTTTGCCAGCCCACATGTAATGCTGGGTGGTCATGCCATTGCGGTTGGGCATGCGCTTTTGCACCTCGGCGATGTTTTTGTCCGACAACACAAAGTCGTCAGGCACCACATTGGCCAAGCTCAACAGATAGGCGGTGACGGCATACACCTCGTCGGGTTTGAGCGACTTCGGTGCGGTCCAAGGCATGGCGCGGTTGATGTAGTCCCACAGCGTGGACACCGTGGCCACTTTCATGAGGGTGGTGCGACCGGGGAAATCAGCGCGCTTCAAATTGGCCACATTGCCAGTTTTGATGTCGTCATTGGTCGTGCCACCAATGAGGGGGCTGAACACTTCGTTGGACTCACCAAACACACCATGACAGTGGGCACACTTGGCTTCCCACAAGTCCTGACCTTGCGCCACAGAGCCGGAGCCCGCAGGCAAACCTTTGAAGTCGGGGCGTACGTCGATGTCCCACGCCGCAATTTCTTTGGCCGTGGCTGGGCGACCCACACCGGGGTAGGCTGTGCTTTGCGCACTGGTCAAGCCAGCAGCCGCCAACAAGGCCGAAGTCAAGATGACTTTACGAAACTTGGACATTCTTGACCTCGCCGTTTTCTTGCACCAACCACGATTGGATGGCGTTGTTGTGATAAATCGAACGTGTGCCACGTGCAGCACGCAAGTGCTTGTACGTAGGTTGCACGAAACCAGTTTCGTCCGTAGCGCGGCTTTGGATAATGGCAGGCTTGCCGTCCCAAACCCAGTCGATGTTGAAACGTGTCAGCGCTTTGCTGAGAACTGGGGTTTCCAAACGGGCTTGACGCCAGTTGCGACCGCCATCAACAGACACATCGACTTTTTGAATCTTGCCGCGGCCCGACCAAGCTAAACCGGTGATGTTGTAAAAACCTTTGTCCAACAACACTTGGCCGCCAGAAGGTGTGGTCACCACGCTCTTACATTCTTGGATGTTGGTGTACTGGCGGTGTTGACCATCGGGCATCAAGTCCATGTAATGCACAGCTTCGTCTTTAGCTGCGTAGGGCATGTCACCCACTTCAATACGACGCAGATACTTGACCCAACTCACACCTTGAATGCCAGGCACGATCAAGCGCAAAGGGTAGCCGTTTTCAGGACGCAGCATTTCGCCGTTTTGTCCGTAAGCCACCAGCACTTCACCTGACAAGATCAAACTCATGGGAATGGTGCGAGTCATGGATGAACCATCACCACCTTCTGCCAAGATGAATTTGGCATTCTTGAAATCAGCGCCAGCAATTTGAAGTAAGGTGATAAGCGGCACGCCTGTGAATTCGCTACACGACACCATGCCGTGCGTGTATTGCACGGTGGGCACAGCTACATTGCCCCACTCGACCGCGGTATTTGCACCACATTCGATGAAGTGAAAACGCGACACAGACGGCAATCGCATGATTTCATCCATGGTGAACAACTTGGGTGTTTTCACCATGCCGTTGATCATGAAGCGGTGCTTAGATGGGTCAATGTCCCACCAGCCTTGGTGATGACGCTCAAAGTGCAAACCGCTAGGGGTAACGATGCCAAACAACGACTGCAAAGGGGCAAACGACACCGAGGCTTGCGTGGTTTGTGTCAAGCCTGGGCTTTGACGACGTTGCACGTTGGATTCGAACTTAGATGGCACGCCGTAGCCGTGGTTGGCCGCTACACCTTGACCGAGACCTGTCGCATGCTCTGGCAAGTTCAAGATGTTGGGATCACCACCTTCGATTGGCACAGGGTTACTTTGCGCTAAGACCATGGGTGCCGCAGCACCTGCTGCTGCGGCGGCAAATGCGCTGCGAATGAAATTGCGTCGACCGGCTTTGCTCTCGGCAATAACGGTACTAATACCGTCTCGGTCCAGAAAATTTTCGGGCGCTTTTTGAACGCGTCCCGATTGAATGCCATCTGGTGTTTTCACAGATAGTCCTTCCACATTGGTTATATATCAACAGTCGCTAATATAAATCATCTCTAATAGGAAGAACATCGGGTTTACGCGGAACTCATTTGTAAGCTCAACGAAATTTGTAATGCTGCTTGTTCAAAACGGCAGCTACAGCATTGGTATCTTCGGGGAAAAACCCGAGGTTAAGTTCGGTATTGCAGTACTCCACCATGCCACGTAAAGCGCCAGCCGTATTAATACGACCTTTAGGGTTATAGATGGAGCTGCCGTCACCACCTACGCGTCGAGTGTGGCATTCATTGCACTGATTTTCAGCAATCAGCTTTTCACCCATTTTGGTGTCAGCATCTTTAAAAAGTGGGTGTTGCTGTGCATTGGCTAAGCTTGTACACGCTAACAAAATCAAGAAACAAACCTTTTTCACTTGAAGTCTCCTCGTTATTTTTCTTGTAGCAGATCAGGCAGCAAGACCTTGTAATGCCGTCCAAGCTTGTCCAATTGCGTCACCACCCCAGCACGCACCAGTGCAGTCACTTCGCGACTGACAGTTTCGAGCTTGAGATCCATCATGGCCCCCATGTCGTCACGACCAAACAAGGTAGCTGTACCATCTTCTGACACCTCATGCATTTTTCGAATGAAATGCAAAACACGCTGGCGGGCTGAACCAAAGTTCAACTCAGCCAACCAATCATCGGCGAGTTTCAAGGCGCTTTGCCACTTTTCCATCAACTTGCGATGCAAGCGCGGACTGTTAGCACCCAACTGATGCATCACCTCTAGCGGAATGCGACATAACGACACCTCACTCAAGGCCACAGCTTGACTGTCGTAACGACCCGTGGCCAAAGCTTCAAGCCCAACCACATCACCTGGAAACAACACGCGCACCACTCGTTCACGACCATCTGCCGTGACCCGCACCAGTTTGACCATACCTTTGCGCAAGGTGAATACGCCAACCGCCTGGTCTGATGCCTCATACAAAGCTTGACCGGGTTGATAAACCAAGTCATCGATCGGCGCGTGAATGAGATCAAAGTCTTCTTCATTCAAATCAGCGAACAACACCATCTCACGAATGCCGCAATTGCGGCAATCCGAGGTTCCCCGCCATGCTGACTCAGTTTTGATGGGAATCATGTGCCTGCCACAATTCGTCGCGCCACAGCCAATTGCTCATCTAAATAAGCACCGTAAAAATCAGGCAAATATGCACCTTTTAACCGCGTGGCCACCTCACGCCCCTGAGCGCCAAAGAACAACACTGTCGGCGCCAACTTAATGCCTTGCTTGCGTACCCAGGCATCATGCGTGAGCGAGGTACCATCGAAATCAACCAATGCTCGGCTGTCACGCATGTCCACTTGCACCACCTGTAAACCCGATGCGCGCAACGGTTGCAAATAGTTCTCACGCACCACTTTGCAAAACGCACACCCATGCAAACTGACCATCACGACCAAAGGTTGCTTCGCTTGTAGCGCTTGCTCCAGAGACATTGCCAAAGACTCTGCCGCAGGTAAAGTCACGGCTGCCGACGCATTGTGCATGGCCGCCCCAGCCATGCACAAAGTCAGACCTTGAAAAGCTTGACGTCGAGTGAAACATATGGCTTGTATCACTTAGCTTCTTGCTCCATCAGTAAGTAGGTGTTGTATGCATTCATGCGGTTGGCCGATTTAAAAAGAGGCATTGTCTCGAATTTAGACCAATCGGTGGTGGCATAGGCGCTTTCGAACGGCTCCATGTCTTTGGCGGCACGGCCCATTACCTCACGCAGATACAACAAGTAGTCACGCGTGAGTGTCATATCACCTTTGGGATCATTAGAAATAGGACCATGGCCTGGTACCACCCATTGGGTGTCAAACTTCAGCAGGCTTTGCATAGCCTCTATCCAGTGGCGGCTATCTGCTTGCCCCACAAATGGAATCCGATTGCGAAAGACCAAGTCGCCTGCAAACAAAACCTTTTGCTGTGGCAAGTACACCACTAAGTCCTCAGCTGTGTGCGAAGGGCCAACAGGTTGAATGTCAAAGCGTACGCCCCCGACTATCAATGTTTTAGGACCATACAGCCATTCATCAGCAGGTACCAATCGTGTTTTTTCATCCACCCAAGGCCAAAGCTCTTGACGCGAGGTCTCCAAGCGCAACCGCGCAGTGTCAGAAGTGAGGTACTCACGAGCCGCGCCATGAGCCACGATGTGAGCACCTAAGTCCTTAAAAACTTGTAAACCATAGATATGGTCAGCGTGGTAGTGCGTCAATACCACGCTATGAATGGGCTTGTTAGTCACTTTGGCAATTTCAGCCAACAAACGGCGAGCCAACTCAGGGGACCCCAATGCATCTATCACCACCACACCTGCTGGGGTCACCACAAAGCCCGCATTCGAGATGAAATTTTGATTGGCCGAAGAGCCCAACTCGGACATCCCTTGCACGTAATACACGTTGGGTACGACTTGCCTAGCTTGCATCAAAGGCTTAGACACGGTCGTACCTATCAAAGGTTTGTCTGCATATGCGCTTCCAAGAAAACCCGCACAGCTGAGTAGAGCGGCCACACAAAGCTGACTAATAAACGGTGCTTTCAAATCATTTCTCCTGTAACAGCAGGCGGTTTCTTACTTGATATGTATCAAGATACGCACAAGACAGAGCACTTAGCATAGTACAAATATAAGCGTAGACTAAATCATATGAATTTCACAGCTCTTAATGAAACCTACGGCGAGCCCTATGTCTTGGCATTTGGTGGTTTGATCATCGGCGCATTATTTGGCTTTTTCGCCCAGCGCTCTAAATTTTGTTTGCGTGCTGCCGTGGTTGAGTTTTGGCATCGCCAATTTGGTGAAAAGCTATCGGTGTGGTTACTCACATTTTCTACCGCAGTCATTGCAATTCAAGGATTGATCGTGATGGGCGACCTCGACGTCAGCACAGCACGCCAACTGGCTACGCGCGGTAGCTTGTCAGGCGCGTTGATAGGCGGCGTACTATTTGGTTCAGGCATGATCATGACTCGCGGTTGTGCCAGCCGATTGCTTATCTTGTCAGCCAATGGCAACTTACGAGCCTTGCTATCAGGTTTAATTTTTGCGGTCACGGCGCAATCCGCTTTATCAGGTGCGCTCTCGCCTCTGCGCCAAGAAATCACCAATCTCTGGACGGTGGAAGGTGGCAACAGCCGCGACTTGCTAGCTATTCTGGGGCTGAGCCACACTACAGGTTTAATAATTGGATGCGTTTGGCTTTTAGCTGCGCTGTACTTCACCACACGTACCACGCAACGTGCATGGATGTGGATAGGCGGGATTGGCACAGGCTTGAGCGTGGCCATAGCTTGGTGGTTTTCATACAGCGTATCTAAAGCCTCGTTCGAAGTGGTACACATCCAAGGCATCACCTTCAGCGGCCCATCGGCCGAGTGGCTCATGCGCGTGCTGGCACCCAACCCACCTGCCATAGGATTTGACTTTGGTTTGTTACCTGGCGTGTTCTTAGGTTCATTCTTTGCTGCTTGGCTAGGCACAGAGCTCAAGCTCGAAGGCTTCAAAGACGGTTATGGCATGCGTCGCTACATCGCGGGCGCCATCTTTATGGGTTTTGGAGCCATGTTGGCTGGTGGTTGCGCCGTGGGTGCAGGAGTCACAGGCGGTGCGATTTTTGCCCTAACTGCATGGACTGCACTGGTTGGTATGTGGCTAGGCGCCGGATTGGTTGACCGCTGGATGGATGCACCACCTGCAAGCGCCCCCACTTTGATGCAACCTTAAAGTGACAAACGTCATCATTGGGTTTACCCCGTGATGGCGTTTTGTCATTCTGGATATATTACTCATCACTGATTGATTTACTCCGTTGAACGAGGTCTCGATGAAAAAAGCATCCCTACTTGCGCTGCGCCTACTAACCACCACCGTCTTGATGCTGGGTGTGAGCGTAACGTCTCACGCACAAGAAAAAGCCACACAACTACATAACCGAGCGACAGCAGCCATGTGCGCTAACTGCCATGGCACCGATGGTCGCACCATTGAGGGCTCAGCAATCCCATCTTTGGTAGGCATGCCCAAGGATTACATGGTGCTGCAGATGAAAGCCTTTAAAGACGGCAGCCGTCCGGCTACCGTAATGCATCAAATTACCAAGGGTTTAACTGACACCCAAATTGACATCATCTCTAGCTACTACGCTGCTATTAAGCGCTGATCAAGGATTTATCATGAAACGTCGCAGTTTTGTTCAAGCCTCTATGGCTCTTGGTTCTTTTGGCGTACTCGGCGGCATGGTCGGTTGCGCATCGGTGGGACGCGTACCCGAAAAAGCACGCGTGGTAGTGGTAGGCGGTGGCTATGGTGGCGCAACCGCCGCTAAGTACGTGCGCATGTTGTCGAATTACCAAATTGATGTGACCTTGATTGAGCCCAATGGCGAGTTCGTATCCTGCCCCATCTCTAACTTGGTGATTGGTGGCAGCAAGACCATGGCCGACATCACCACGCCCTACGACAAGCTCTCTGGTAAACATGGCGTCAACATCGTGCGCGACTACGTTGCCAGTGTCGATCCGGTCAAAAAAACAGTTACTTTGGCCAGTGGCCCCACCATTCGCTACGACAAACTTGTCATGTCGCCTGGCATTGACTTGATGTTCAACACCATCGAAGGTTTGAAAGAAGCCAACGCCTCCGGCCAAATCTTGCAAGCGTGGAAAGCAGGACCCGAAACATTGGCGCTGCGCAAACAACTTGAGTCAATGAACGATGGCGGCGTATATGCCATCACCATTCCCGAAGCGCCCTACCGCTGCCCACCAGGCCCGTACGAACGAGCAAGCCAAGTGGCACATTACTTCAAACAACATAAGCCCAAATCAAAAGTGCTGATTTTGGATGCCAACCAAGACGTAACCTCGAAAGGACCACTCTTCAAGAAGTTCTGGGCTGACAACTACAAAGACATATTGGAGTACATGCCACAGCACAAAGTGATGGCTGTGGATGCCAAGACCAACACTTTGAAGTTTGATGTACAAAACGATGTCAAAGCCGATGTACTGAACGTGTTGCCTGCCATGCGCGCGGGTGGCATTGCAGTGCAGTCGAGCTTGGCCAACGTCAACACACGCTGGTGCGGCGTGCACTACCAAACCTTTGAGTCCACGCAAGCCAAAGACATTCACGTCATTGGTGATTCCATCATGTTGGCTCCGCTCATGCCCAAGTCGGGCCACATGGCCAACTCGCACGGCAAGGTCACAGCAGCAGCCATCGTGGCTCAGCTGTCAGACATGCCTGTTAACCCAACACCATTCCTGAGCAACACCTGCTACAGCTTTGTGAATGACAAGTTGGTGGTACACGTTGCGTCTGTCCATCAGTACGATAACAAAGACAAGACTTACAAAACCGTATCAGGTTCTGGCGGTGTGTCTTCCGCACCCAACGAATTGGAAGGCATTTATGCATGGAACTGGGCTCAAAACATTTGGGCTGACAGTTTGATGTGAAAATGGCTCATATGAATATTCTCAAACACATCTCTCACACCTTCGTGGCCTTGTTGCTCGCATTGAGCTTTGGCTCAGTGCTAGCACAAGACATCAAGGTTGTATATCACGTCAACACAGGCGTGGATACAGCTGCAGCCATCTTGGGTAATGTGCGCAATCACTTAAGTGCAGATCCCACAGCCAAAATCACCGTGGTCACGCATGGGCCTGGCATTGACTTTTTGCTAGATGGTGCAAAAGACAATAAAGGTCGTGAGTTCAGCGGCATGGTGTCTGACTTGGCTGGCAAAGGCGTGCAGTTCCGCGTCTGTAACAACACCCTGACCTCCCGCAACATTGACGTCAACAAAGTATCGATGGATGCGAAGATCGTGCCCTCAGGTGTTGCCGAAGTGGCCCGATTGCAAGCCAAAGAAGGTCATGTGTATCTGAAACCCTAAGGCGACAACACTGCAAACACAAAGGGCCGCTGTCGCGGCCCTTTGTGTTTGCAGTGTCTCACTCATTAAGTGTGTGCAATATCGCTGTCAATTGCAATTTGGGTACAGACTGCACGACACAATGTGACCACGCGCTCGTTGATGATGCGGTAATAAATTTGCACTCCTTCACGACGACGGCCCAAAATTTTAGCTTTGAACAAAGTGTTCAAGTGCTGCGACATATTGGGTTGGGTCGTGTTGATTTCATCCAGCAACTGGCCCACATTTTTTTCTTCGGTACACAAGCAATTGATGATTTTCAAACGCATGGGTGCCGACATGACGCGGAACATCTCTGCTGCCAAATCAAACATCACATCAAGATCCGCATTTTTTGCAAGTGCCTTCACAGCTTTGACTGGAAGCTTTTTAGCAGTGCGCTTATTGATAGCCGCAGGCTTAACAACCGTCTTTGCTTTGATGACTGATTGAGTAGTTTTTTTAGTTGCCATAATTTTTCAAGAATATCACTTATAAGTGTGCCACGGTGACTTGCAACTCTTGTGCCCACACACGGCGGTTACGTCCCTCCGCGTGTTGTGGCGCACCATAGCGCACTTGAGCAACCAACGGGGGGGCGCACAGCGTGCGCCACAAGGAGCTGATCAAGGTGTCATGGTCGTGGTAGCAAGGTGCCAAGCTGCGCTCATGCGTGTGCGCATCGAGGAACTGCAAGGCCACGGGTTGAATCGGAACGTCGGCCGAAATCGCGGCTTGCAACAAATTGGCATGAAACGGCAACAGCGTGAGGCCGTCGCCGGTGCGGCCTTCGGGGAATGCCGCTAGCACCTGGCCTTGCGCCAAAGCAGCCGCCATTTGATGGACCACCCGCATGGCATCGTGGCGCGAACCGCGCTCGATGTAGAGCGAGCCGCCTCCCGTGGTGAGCACCCCCACCAAAGGCCAATCGCGAATTTCAGACTTGGCCACAAAGCGGCAATGGCAAGCGGCGTGCATCACCAAAATATCGAGCCACGAAATGTGATTGGCCGCCATCAACACCGGGCCCTGTGCCGGATGGCCTTTGACGCGCACCTCTATGCCCATGATGGCCAACATGCCGCGCGCCCACACCTCGACGGCACGGGCTTGTTGCTCGTCCGTTAGCTTTGGGAATGCGGTGCGCACCATCCAATAACCACGCAAGACCTGCGCGATGACACGCAGGAACTTGGCCATGGCGCGCCAGCTGCGCATCAAGTTGCTTGGTAAGCCACGCGCCCTGCCACCAAGGTGGTTTTGACGCGTGCAGGCAAGGACATGCCCGTCATGTCAAACGCAAACGGCGTGTGCTTGCCTTGGCTGTGCAGGGCGTCGGGTGTGACATGCCACTCAACCGCAGGGTCAAACACCACGATGTCTGCCACGCCGCCCACCTGCAACTGGCCCAAGCTGGTGCTTTGGCCGGCGATCTTGCCCAACACTTTGGCGGGTTGTGCGGTCAGCACATCCAGTGCGCGCAACACACTCACTTGGCTGTCGTGCGCCCACTTGAGCGAGAGGCTGAGCAACAGCTCTAAGCCTGTGGCGCCCGATTCGGCTTCGGCAAAAGGCAAAGCTTTGCCATCGTTGTCGACCGGTGTGTGGTCAGACACCAAGGCGTCAAGGGTGCCGTCGGCCAGTGCCGCACGCAGGGCTTCACGGTCGCGTTGTTGGCGCAGCACGGGGGTCACGCGAGCGCGGCTGTCGAAGTAGCCAATGTCGTGGTCGCTCAGGTGCAGGGAGTTGATGCTCACGTCAGCAGTAACAGCCAAACCTTCTTGCTTGGCAGCGCGCACCAACGCCACACCTTCGGCGCTGGAGATGCGGCACAAGTGCACACGGGCGCGGGTCGCGCGCATGAGGGCGAAGATGGTGTGCAAGGCAATGGTCTCGGCCGCCACGGGCACGCCGCCCAAACCCAAACGGGTGGCGAGTGGGCCGCTGGCGGCCACGCCTTTGCCCAAATGCATTTCTTGCGGACGCAGCCACACGGTGTAACCAAAAGTGGCTGCGTATTGCAAGGCACGTTGCAGCACTTGCGTGTTTTCCAACGGCACTTCAGCCTGGCTAAAGCCCACGCAACCAGCGTCGGTGAGGTCTGACATTTCGGTCAGCACTTCACCCTTCAAACCACGGGTCAGTGCGCCTAAGGGGAACACGCGTGCGCAGTGCAATTTTTCAGCGCGGAACTTGAGCATTTCAATCAAGCCTGGCTCGTCCAACACCGGGTCGGTGTCGGGGGGACACACCAAGCTGGTCACACCACCGGCCACAGCGGCGGTGAGTTCGGAGGCGAGCATGCCTTCGTGTTCGTAGCCAGGTTCGCGCAAGCGCACTTGCAAGTCGACCAAGCCGGGGGCGACGATGCAGCCGTTGGCATCTATCGTTTGTTCGGCTTTGAAATTGGCGGGCAACTTTTCGCCTGTTTGAGCGATGGCCACGATGTGGCCATCGGCCACTGCCACATCGGCCACGTGGTCAAAGCCAGAGGCTGGGTCGATGACACGACCGTTTTGAATCAGGATGTTCATGCTTCATTCCCCGCCACGATCGACATCACGGCCATACGCACAGCAATACCAAACGTCACCTGCGACAAGATGACACTTTGCGGCCCATCGACCACGGCAGAGTCAATCTCCACCCCGCGGTTGATCGGGCCAGGGTGCATCACGATGGCGTCGGGTTTGGCCAGTTGCAACTTCTCTTGCGTGAGACCAAACGATTTGAAATATTCTTGGCTTGAGGGCAACAAGGCCCCGCTCATGCGCTCGTTTTGCAAGCGCAGCATGATGACCACGTCGCAACCCTTGATGCCTTCTTCGAGGTTGTTGAACACCTTCACGCCCATGGCCGACAAGTCGCTGGGCACCAAGGTCTTGGGGCCCACCACGCGCACCTCGGCACAGCCGAGTGTGGTGAGCGCGTGAATGTCCGAGCGCGCCACACGTGAGTGCAACACATCGCCCACGATGGCCACGGTGAGGTTGGTGAAATCTTTTTTGTAGTGACGGATGGTGTACATGTCCAGCAAACCCTGCGTGGGGTGTGCGTGACGGCCGTCACCGGCATTAACCACGTGCACATGGGGCGCGACATGCTCGGCAATGAGGTAAGGCGCGCCCGACTCGCTGTGGCGCACCACAAAAATATCAGCGGCCATGGCGCTGAGGTTGGCAATGGTGTCGAGCAGCGATTCGCCCTTGGCTGCGGATGAACGCGCGATGTCGAGGTTGAACACGTCGGCCGACAAACGCGTGGCGGCAATTTCAAACGTGGTGCGTGTGCGCGTGCTGTTTTCAAAGAACAGGTTGAACACGCTCTTGCCGCGCAAGAGCGGCACCTTCTTCACTTCGCGGTCGTTGACCGAGACAAAGTTGGCCGCCGTGTCCAAGATGTGGGTGAGGATGTCGCGTGACAAACCTTCGGTGGAGAGCAGGTGAATCAGCTCGCCGTTTTTGTTGAGTTGGGGGTTGCGTTTGTAGAGCATAGGAGGCCTGCTGGATCAGCCTTTCACAGAGAAATTAAATTGGCCGTCGGCATCGACGGTGAGCGCCAGCGATTGCGTCGCTGGCAAAGCCACACGCGCTGCCGCGTAGTCGGCTTGAATGGGCAACTCGCGGCCCCCACGGTCGACCAACACCGCCAGCTGCACCTGGGCAGGACGGCCGTAGTCAAACAGCTCATTGAGCACGGCGCGGATGGTGCGGCCGGTGTAGAGCACGTCGTCGAGCACGATGAGGTGCGCGCCGTTCACTTCAAACGGCAGCTTGGTTTGGCCGCCATCGGCCAAGCCGCGTTGTGCAAAGTCATCGCGGTGCATGGCGGATGAAATGCTGCCGGCCTCGCCTTCAAGCTTCAAATCTTTTTGCAAACGTGCAGCCAGCCAAGCGCCGCCCGAGGTGATGCCCACCAAACGTGTGGTGGGCGTGAGCATGCTGCGCACGCCTTTGAGCAGCTCGGTGTACAAGCTCTCCGCATCCAGCATGAGGTTTCCGTGGGTACTCATAAGTTCTCTCGAAAAAATTGATTGAGGATGATGCAGGCCGATGCAGCGTCTGCATCTTTGGCGCCTTGGCTGTGGGCTTCGGTGGTGCTGTAACGCTCGTCCACTTCAAACACCGACAGGTTGAAACGCCCGTTCAACTGACGTGCAAACTTTTTGGCCTTGGCCGTGTTCTCGTGCGCAGCGCCGTCCGGGTGATACGGCACCCCCACCACCAGCGCATCAGGCTGCCATTCGGCAATGCGTTTGGCGATGAGCGCCCAACGTGCATCGCCTTCGGCGTTGACAGTGGGCTGGGGTTGCGCATCGCGCAGCATGCGGCTGCCATAAGCCACGCCGGTGCGTTTGACACCAAAGTCAAAAGCAAGGAAAGACTGAAAGTGCGCGGGCACGGCGCTCATGAATGCCCCACGTCGTTGGACAACATCCAAGGCTCCAAGCCCAAGAGTTTCATGGCGCGCTCGTAGCGCTGGTCCACCGGGGTGTCAAAAATCACCGCGGTATCGGCCCCCACGGTGAGCCAGCTGTTTTCGGCCAGTTCAGACTCCAACTGGCCTTCCCCCCAAGCCGAATAGCCCAAAGAAATCAGCACACGCTTGGGGCCAGCCCCCATCGACAAAGCTTCGAGCACGTCTTTGGAGGTGGTCATCTCCAAGCCGCCGGGAATGGTCATGGTGGAGGCGTAAACAGATTCTTTGGCCGACTCTTTGTCACTCACGGCGTTGAGGGCTGCCGCCTCTTGGGCGGCTTCAGTGATTGCCTCTTGGGCAGCTTCAGTGGCAGCCTCTTGGGGGGCCTCCTCCACGGGCACATCCACCCACATGGCGTCGTGCAAGACAAAGCCACGTTCGGTGTGCACAGGCCCGCCTTGCAACACCGGGGCATTCATCAGGTCTGGGCGATGCAGGGGCAAGTCGACTTTTTCGAACAAACCTTCCATCGACAAGTTGCTGGGTTTGTTGATGACCAGCCCCAGTGCGCCGCGCTCGCTGTGCTCGCACACATAGACCACGCTTTTGGCAAAAGTCTCGTCTTCCAAACCGGGCATCGCGATCAAAAAATGATGCGTCAGGTTGATGGAGGCAGAATCAGCGGTCATGCAGCAATTTTAAAGGGTGAACATGCCTAAGCTCTCGCCTCATTCACCGCACGTCGACAAAGGTCTGATGTGGTTCCGCCGCGACCTGCGCGCGTTTGACAACGCGGCGCTGTACCACGCCCTCAAGAGCTGTAAACAGGTGCATTGCGTGTTCGTGTTTGACAAGGCCATTTTGGACAACCTGCCCCGCACGGACCGCCGCGTGGAATTCATCCGCGAGTCCTTGGTGGCGCTGGATGCCGAGCTGCACGCTGTGGCAGGCCTTGCCGGTGCAGGCCTGATCGTGCGTCACGCTGTGGCCGCCGACGAAGTGCCTCGCCTCGCACACGAGCTGAGCGTGCAAGAGGTGTTTGCCAACCACGACGACGAACCCGATGCGTTGGCCCGCGACGCCCATGTGCGCGGCACGTTGGCCAACTTTGGCATTGGTTTTCAAACCTTCAAAGACCATGTGATTTTTGAGCGCAGCGAAGTGCTGACCCAAATGGGCAAGCCCTATGGCGTGTTCACGCCCTACAAAAACGCGTGGTTGCAAAAGGTGAACGACTTTTATTTGAAGTCCTACCCCGTGGGCAAATACATCAGAGCCTTGGCTGCGCGGCCCCAAGCCTACCAAGTCGCTGTCCCCACCTTAGCCGACATTGGCTTTGAGCCCACCAACCTCAGCAGCCTGCACGTGCCCACCGGCAGTCCCGGTGGCTTGGCCTTGTTTGAAGATTTCTTCGACCGCATGGACAAGTACGACGACACACGCAACTTCCCCGCCATCAAAGGCCCCAGCTACTTGGGCGTGCATTTGCGCTTTGGCACGGTGTCGATTCGTCAGCTGGCATCGACGGCGTACAAACGCATGTTGGTGGGCTCCAAAGGCGCAGAGACTTGGTTGTCTGAGCTGATTTGGCGTGATTTTTATCACCAAATCTTGCACCATCACCCGCGCGTGGTGACGGGCGCGTTCAAGCCCGAGTACGACGAGATCAAGTGGGACCACCACAAGCACGCCAAAGAGTTGTTTGCTGCGTGGTGCGAGGGCCGCACTGGCTACCCGCTGGTGGATGCCGCCATGGCGCAAATCAACCAAACCGGCTACATGCACAACCGCTTGCGCATGGTGGTGGCCAGCTTTTTGACCAAAGACCTTGGCATTGATTGGCGCTGGGGCGAGCGCTATTTTGCCGAGCACCTGAATGACTTTGACCTCGCCGCCAACAACGGCGGTTGGCAGTGGGCCAGCTCCAGCGGCTGTGATGCGCAGCCCTACTTCCGCATCTTCAACCCCACCAACCAAAGCGAGAAATTTGACCCCGAGGGCAAGTTCATTCGCCGCTATGTGCCCGCGCTGGCCAAGCTCAACCACAAAGCCATCCACGCACCGTGGTTGGCCAAGCCAATGGAGTTGGAAGAAGCGGGCTTGGTGTTGGGGCGCGATTACCCCAGACCCATCGTGGACCACGCCGAGGCGCGCAAACTCACGCTGGAGCGGTATGGCGTGGTGAAAAAGGTGAAGTAACGAGACCGTCAGAGGCGGGAGGTCACTCGCCCCTGAGCGCTGCCAACACATTCGCCTGCGGCTCGCGCACGCTGCCCACAGCAAAGTGCTGCAGCAAGCGACTCACCTCTTGGGCGCCGCTCAGGCTGGTTTTGATGTCATCGGCCACCCGCTTGGCGCGCAAGCGGGCCAGTTGCACCGCCAAGGAGTCGGCCACTTGTTGCACTGCGGTCAATTGGACGTCTTGGGCGAGCTGGGCCATGCTTTGCACATCCAACTGCGCTTCGGTGGGCAAGTCGGACTCAGGGGACTCAGACCAATCGTTGAGGATGTTCACCAAACGCTGCGAAATCACATCGGCTTGTTCCAAGAACAGGAGATGGTTGATGACTTGCAAGCTGTCTTCCACGGGCTTGTCGTGGGCATTGAACTGCTCGCGCAACTGCAAGCCGCTGAGCACTTGCGAGGTCGCGCTGGCTTCAGGCTCTTCAAGGCTGCGGTTAGGGGCCAACCGCAGGCCTTCAAAAAAATGGGTCGCCAATGACCAAAAGGTGCGCCAACCAGGAATGGTTTCGGCATCGAGCTGACGCTGACACAGCAGCTCCAACTGTCTGGCCGCGTGCGTGTCCACTGCTGGGCGCTGGCGCAACAAGGCCAGCACTTGGGTTTCAAACGCCGCGCGAACTTGCATGGTGATTAGATTTGGACCATTTCAAAGTCTTCTTTACGGGCGCCGCATTCTGGACAGGTCCAGTTCATGGGCACATCGGCCCACGCAGTGCCAGCGGCAATGCCGTGCTCAGGCGCACCTGCCTCTTCGTCATAAATCCAGCCACAAATCAGACACATCCAGGTATTAGCCACAGTATTTCTTTCGTCAACGCATAGAATGAATTGCATTGTATCGACCCCACTATGTCGCCAGAAAACACCCCCCTCCCCACTGAACTTGCCCTGTCTGACGAGATCGGCGGCGCGCCCCCGTGCGTGCTGGTGTTCAACGCCAACGACCCCAGCGGTGCGGGCGGCTTGTCCGCTGACGTACTGGCAAGTGCATCCGTGGGCGCTCATGCGTTGCCGGTGGTGACAGGGGCCTACATGCGCGACAGTGCCGAGATTTTTGACCACATCCCCTTTGACGACGACGCGGTGGTCGAACAAGCCCGCAGCGTGCTCGAAGACATGAGTGTGCAAATCATCAAAGTGGGCTTTTGCGGCACCCCAGACAACCTGAGTGCCATTGCCGAAATCAGCACCGATTACGCCGAGCTACCTGTCATCGCCTACATGCCCAACCTGTCGTGGTGGGAAGACGACAAAATTGATGCATACCTCGACGCGTTTCGCGAACTGATCTTGCCCCAAACCACAGTGCTGGTGGGCAACCACAACACGCTGTGGCGCTGGTTGCTGCCCGAGTGGAGCAGCGAAAAAAGCCCAACCCCACGCGACATTGCGCGCGCCGCCGCCGAAGTGGGGGTGCCTTATGTGCTGGTGACAGGCATCAATCACCCTGACCAACACATTGAGAATGCCTTGGCCACCGCCCACACCGTGATGGTGAGCGAGCGCTATGAACGCTTTGATGCGGTGTTTTCTGGCGCGGGCGACACCCTCAGCATCACACTGGCTGCTGTCTTGGCCGCAGGCACCGACCTCGAATTGGCCACCCGCGAAGCGCTGAACTACCTTGACCAAAGCCTCAACAGCGGCTTCAGACCTGGCATGGGCCACATCGTGCCTGACCGCATGTTTTGGGCAGAAGCTGACGAAGAAGGCGCTGAAGGCGAAGACACCGATGGTCTGCCCGCCACGGCCGAAGACTTCTCGCTGCCACGCCACGAAACCAAACATTGATAGTTAGAAAACCATGACCGATTTGAACCAAACCCTGTTTGACCGCGCAGCCAAAGTCATCCCCGGTGGCGTGAACTCACCTGTGCGCGCGTTTCGCGCGGTGGGCGGAACACCCCGCTTTGTGCAACGCGCCCAAGGTGCTTACTTCTGGGACGCCAACGGTCAAAAGTACATCGACTACATCGGCTCTTGGGGCCCCATGATCTTGGGCCACGGCAACCCGGTGGTGCTCGAAGCCGTGCAAAAGGCTGCCCTCGACGGCTTCTCATTCGGCGCCCCCACGGAGCGCGAGATCGAGCTGGCCGAAGAAATTTTGAAGCATGTGCCCTCGATGGAAATGGTGCGCTTGGTCAGCTCGGGCACCGAGGCCGGCATGAGTGCTTTGCGCTTGGCACGCGGTGCCACTGGGCGCAGCAAAATCATCAAGTTTGAAGGCTGCTACCACGGCCATGCCGATGCGCTGCTGGTCAAAGCGGGCTCGGGCCTCGCCACGTTCGGCAACCCCACCAGCGCGGGTGTGCCGCCTGAGGTGGTGCAGCACACGCTGGTGCTCGAATACAACAACGTCGAACAGCTCGAAGAAGCGTTCAAGCTGCATGGCAAAGAACTCGCCTGCGTGATGATTGAGCCCATCGCTGGCAATATGAACTTTGTGCGCGCGTCTGTGCCTTTCATGAAACGGTGCCGCGAGCTGTGCACCGAGTACGGCGCCTTGTTTGTGTTTGACGAAGTGATGACGGGTTTCCGCGTCGCACTGGGCAGCGCGCAAAGTGTGTACGCCCAACTCATCCCCGGCTTCCAACCCGACATCACGGTGTTGGGCAAAGTCATTGGTGGCGGCATGCCATTGGCGGCTTTTGGTGGGCCACGCGCCATCATGCAACAGCTCGCCCCCACGGGACCTGTGTACCAAGCCGGCACCTTGAGCGGCAACCCTGTGGCCACCGCTTGCGGTTTGGCCACCTTGCGCGAAATTGCCAAGCCCGGTTTTTGGGAGTCACTCAGCGCCCGCACACAAAGCTTGGTCGATGGCCTCACGGGTGCCGCCGCCAAAGCGGGCGTGCCTTTCAGTGCGGATTGCCAAGGCGGCATGTTTGGCTTTTTCTTGTTGCCCGAGCTGCCACAGAACTACGCCAAGGTCATGACCAGCGACAGCCCCAAATTCAACAAGCTCTTTCACGGGTTGCTCGATCGTGGTGTGTACATCGCGCCTGCGTTATACGAAGCAGGCTTTGTCAGCGCGGCGCACACCGACGCGGACATTGCACAAACCGTGGCCGCGGCAACTGAAGTGTTTGCACAACTATGAAACGACTGTTACTCGCATTGACTGTTGTGACGGCTGCACCTGCGGCACTGGCTGATATTTGGATCAATCCAGGTTTTTATTCGTACCACTTCGACACATCCAAAGACCTGAACAACAACAACCATGGCTTTGGCGTCGAAGCGACCATCAACAACACTTACTCACTGACCGCAGGTGTGTTTGAAAACAGCGACCGCGCAACCTCGCATTACGTGGGTGCTTATGTGATGCCTTTCAGAGTTGGCGCACTCAAAGCCGGTGCGGCTGTGGGGGCTTTTAACGGTTATCCCAAAATGCGTGAAGGCGGCTGGTTTCCTGCCCTCGTCCCCACCCTGGCGATCGAAGGTCGACGTGTGGGCCTCAACGTCTTTGTCGTTCCAAAGATTGGCGACAAAGTCAACAGCGCCTTGAGCTTTCAAGTCAAATTCAACCTCGCACCTTAACGTGCGTTCTCTTCTCGTCCTTCTCGGGCGCATTTCCCCACAAGGACTTTCATGAAAAAAACATTCCAACTTCACGTTGAAGGCAAACACCCAGACCGTTTGCTGGAAGCCATCAAGCACGAGATTCGCAAATACCTCAAACGTGAACGTCGCCGCGACTTGCCCGAAGGTGCAGACTTTTGGGACTTTGATTGCAAATTCGGTTTAACCGAAGACACCGCCGACGTGGTGCACTTGGCCAACGTCATCACTTGCATTGACAACGCCGCAGCCAACCAAGCCCAACAGTTTTATGTCGAGATCTTGGCCAAGCACGGTGTGCGCACCAAGCGCCCTGCGGCTGAAGCGCATGAGCACCAAGAGCGTCATGCCTTCGACGGCTTGGATGACAACCACAACGATTGAGCGTTTAAGGTTTTTGCTGCGCTGCTAGCGCTCGCAACTTGTCTTTCTTGCTTGGGCGTTTGCCTTTGATGCCGCCCGTGCCATCGTTCAACGGCGATGCAGGGGGCGGCACGTCAGTCGGCTCGAACCCTGCCAAGACCTCCAGTGGCAGCTGCACGTGGGCGCGTTTTTGAATCAGCTTCCAATGCGCCAGCGTGGCGGCGGTGACAAAGCTCACCGCTTCACCACTGGCGCCCGCACGGCCTGTGCGGCCAATGCGGTGGGTGTAGTCGGTGGCAGAGCGCGGCAAGTCGTAGTTGACCACCACGGGCAGTTGCGCGATGTCGATGCCGCGTGCGGCGAGGTCGGTGGTCACCACCACTTCCCAGCGCTCTTCTTTGAATTCGGCCAGCACATCCTGGCGTGCGCCTTGGCTCATCTCGCCGTGAAATGCGGTGGCAAACACGCCCGCTTTGTAGAGCTTGTTGGCGACATGCTCACACGCGTAACGCGTGGCCACAAACACCAACACACGCTTCCACGCATGCGTTTTGATGAGGTGACGTAGCAAACCCGTGCGGCTTTTTTCATCCACTTGGATGGCGCGTTGTGCAATGTCGGGCGTGTGTGCTTGCGTCTGCGCGATGGTGATGCGTGCAGGGTCGCTCAGCAGCGCTTCGGCCAAGGTGTGCACCGCGGGCTCAAAGGTGGCGCTGAACAACAGGTTCTGCCGCTGAGCAGGCAGCAACGCCAAGATGCGTTGCAATTCTTCGGAAAAACCAAGGTCCAGCAAGCGGTCGGCTTCGTCCAGCACCAGGTGCTGCACATGGCCCAAGTTCAAGGCGTTGTGATCGACCAGATCCAGCAAGCGGCCAGGCGTGGCCACCACCACCTCGGCGCCACTGCGCAAGCTCATCATTTGCGGGTTGATGGACACACCTCCAAACACCGTGCCCACCTTGATGGACTGCGTGAGTGGCCGTGCCAAATCGCGCAGCACATCGCTCACCTGTGTGGCGAGTTCGCGGGTGGGCACAAGCACCAACACTTGGGTGATGCGCTTGTTGGGGGCTTCGTCACGCGAGGCGGCCGTGGCCATCAGCCCTTGCAACAACGGCAGCACATACGCCGCTGTTTTGCCAGAGCCGGTTTGTGCCGTGGCCATCACATCGCGGCCATTGAGCACTGGGCCAATGGCCTCGATCTGAACAGGGGTGGGTGTCGTGAAACCCGCGTGAGCTGCTGAGCCTTGCAGCTCGGTGTTGAGGCCGAGCTGGGCGAAGCTCAGTGTTGGCGGCACCGCATCCAGCGGCGCGTGGTCGGAAGTGTCAATGTTCAATGGGTGCGATCAATGACGGAAGTGACGCACACCCGTGAAGACCATCGCCACACCGCGTTCGTTGGCCGCATCAATGACTTCTTGGTCGCGCATCGAGCCACCGGGTTGGGCCACGCAAGTCGCCCCGGCATCCACCACCACATCCAGGCCATCGCGGAACGGGAAGAAGGCATCGCTCGCGACCACGGTGTTTTGCAAGCTGAGCTTGGCGGCTTCGGCCTTGATGCTGGCGATGCGGGCAGAGTCCAAACGGCTCATTTGGCCAGCGCCCACCCCCATGGTCATGCCGTTTTTGCAGAACACGATGGCGTTGGATTTGACGAACTTGGCCACTTTCCAAGCGAACAACAAATCGTTGAGTTCTTCAGGGGTGGGGTGTTTGACGGTGACGATCTTGAGGTCAGCCAACGCCAGCTCGTGGTTGTCCGCGCTTTGCAGCAAGAGGCCTGAACCCACGCGCTTGGTTTCCAGCGCGTTGCGCACGTCGCCGTAGTTGGCGGGCAGCGCGATTTTCATCAAACGCACGTTGACTTTGCTCTTGAACACCTCGAGTGCTTCGGCGCTGAAGTCAGGGGCCATGAGCACTTCGACGAATTGCTTGCTCACGGCTTCGGCCGTAGCTTTGTCTACGGGGCGGTTGAAGGCGATGATGCCGCCAAACGCGCTGGTGGGGTCGGTCTGGAAGGCTTTGCTGTAAGCCTCGAGCGGGTTCGCGCCCACAGCCACACCGCAGGGGTTGGCGTGTTTGACGATGACACATGCCGCGCCCTGTGAAGGGTCGCCGTTGGCTCCCGTGTCGAAGCTCTTGACACATTCCCACGCCGCATCGGCATCGGCGATGTTGTTGTAGCTCAGCTCTTTGCCTTGCAACTGAACGCCGGTGGCGAGCGAGCCAGCCGCAGGTGCGAGGTCGCGGTACCAGGCGGCTTGCTGGTGGCTGTTTTCGCCGTAGCGCAGGTCTTGCACCTTCACATACTGCTCGTTGAATTGGCCGCTGAATTGGGCGCGCTCGGGCACGTAGTCTTCGCTCAGCTTCTCGGCTTCAAAGTTCACGCTAGACAAGTAGTTGCTGATCGCACCGTCGTATTGGCTGATGCGGTTGAACGCGGCCACGGACAAAGCAAAACGCAGCTTGTCGCTGAGTTTGCCGTTAGCTTTCAACTCAGCAATCACATCTGCGTATTGGCTGGCGTCGGTAACGATGCCCACGTCTTTCCAGTTTTTGGCGGCAGAGCGCACCATGGCAGGGCCACCAATGTCGATGTTCTCGATCGCGTCGGCCAACGTGCAGCCGGGCTTGGCCACGGTGGCTTCAAACGGATACAGGTTGACGATGAGCAAATCAATCGTGTCGATGCCATGCGCTTGCAAAGCCGCCATGTGCTCGGGCGTGTCACGACGCGCCAGCAAGCCGCCGTGCACTTTGGGATGCAAAGTTTTCACACGGCCATCGAGCATTTCGGGGAAGCCGGTGACTTCGGCCACTTCGGTCACGGGCAAACCTTGTTCGGCCAAGAGCTTGGCGGTGCCGCCGGTGGAGATGAGGCCCACGCCCAAGGCGTGCAAATCACGCGCGAGTTCGACGATGCCGGTTTTGTCAGAGACGGAGATGAGTGCTTTCATGAGGTGCAGTCTTATTTGATGAGTTTGTGATCGAGAAGTTTTTTACGCAGCGTGTTGCGGTTCAGCCCCAGCCATTCGGCAGCGCGGGATTGGTTGTGGTCGGCGTGCTGCATCACCACTTCGAGCAGCGGTTTTTCAACGACGCGCACCATCATGTCGTGCAAGTTGTCGGGCTCTGTGCCTTTGAGGTCGCGGAAATAAGTTTCGAGGCTGGCACGCACCACCTCTTCAATGTGTTTTTTACTCATGCAAAGCGAAAGGTTCTACGGATAAAACAAGGTCGGGCAAGCGCTCGTGACGCTCGGCCAAGTCGGCAAAAAAGGCAGCCACCGCTCGGTGTTGCGATGCGCTGTCTTCTAAGGTATTCATGTGTTGGCGAAACGCCTCGCCACCAGGCAAGCTGCGGATGTACCAAGCAATGTGTTTGCGCGCACTGCGCACGCCCGTGCGCTCGCCATACAGGGCGTAGTGCTCGTCGAGGTGCGCGAGCAACAAGCGGCTCACTTCTTCCACCAACGGTTGAGCCAAGTGCTCGCCCGTGGCCAAGTAATGGGCAATCTCGCGGAAGAGCCAAGGGCGACCTTGGGCAGCACGGCCAATCATCAGCGCGTCTGCGCCGGTGCGCTGTAAAACTTCTTTGGCTTTCTCGGGCGAATCGATGTCGCCATTGGCCACCACGGGCACGCGCACGGCTTGCTTGACGGCTGTGATGGTGTCGTACTCGGCCAAGCCTTTGTAGCCTTGCTCGCGGGTGCGGCCGTGCACGGTGATCATTTGCACGCCTGCAGCCTCAGCGGCACGTGCCAAGGTGACAGCATTTTTGTGGGCATCGCACCAGCCGGTGCGCATCTTCAGCGTGACGGGCACGTTGTGAGGCTGCGCAGCATCCACCACGGCTTGCACGATGGACAGGGCCAGCGGCTCGTCTTGCATCAAGGCCGAGCCTGCCCATTTGTTGCAGACCTTCTTGGCGGGGCAACCCATGTTGATGTCGATGATTTGCGCCCCGCGCTCAATGTTGTACACCGCGGCCTCGGCCATCATGGCCGCATCGGTGCCCGCAATTTGCACGGCGATGGGGCCGCTCTCGCCCGTGTGGTCGGCACGGCGCGACGTTTTGAGGCTGGTCCACAAGTCTTTGCGCGAGGTGACCATTTCGCTCACCGCATAGCCCGCCCCCAATTGCTTGCACAGCATGCGAAACGGCCGGTCCGTCACGCCAGCCATCGGCGCGACAAACAGGTTGTTTGCCAGTGTGTATGGACCAATGTGCATGGGGTGGAAGACGTGTGATGTGCTTAAAAAGGAGGCGAGATTGTACCTGCTCAAAATTTCAGCATGTGGTCTTTAAATGACCATTTTGTAAGGGTTGGCGAAGAATTCGACCTATTTGGGAACGGGCATCACTACACTGGCGAGCATGGAAATTTGGATGCAATCTGTGCTGGCCGCCTTGGCCTTGCCCGAATACGGCCTGAGCACCGTGTTTGTGGTGTCACTGGTCTCGGCCACCTTGCTGCCCATGGGCTCAGAGCCCGTGGTGTTTGGCTTGGTCAAACTCAACCCCGACTTGTTTTGGCCCGCTGTGTTGGTGGCCACCGCTGGTAACACCATGGGTGGCGCCATCAGCTGGTGGATGGGCTACGAAGCCCATGTGCTGACCGACAAAGTACGACACACAGAAACCACCAGCCACGAAGCCCGCGCCCTGCGTTGGCTGCACGCCCTAGGCCCCAAAGCCTGCTTGCTGAGCTGGCTACCCGGCGTGGGTGACCCGTTGTGCGCCGTGGCTGGCTGGCTGCGCCTGCCCTTTTGGCCCTGCGTGGCCTACATGGCGGTGGGCAAGTTGGTGCGGTATGTGGTGATGACGGGTGGGTTGCTGTGGGTGTTTCCGCAGCATTGGGGGATTAGTTAATCAAACGGCAGCCAACCGCTCAACCGTATCTGGATATTTCTCGACAAGACGAATAAGCAAAGCCGCATGAGGATTAGGTTTCGCGCGTCCCTGCTCCCAGTTCTCAAGCGTGCGCGGCTTGGTGCGCAAGTAACGCGCAAACACCGCGCGTGACAAATGCAGGCGCTCACGCAGCGCCAGCAGTTCGTCCGCTGTCACCTCAGGTGCTGGCTTGTCCTCCACCACATGCGTGCGTAGCGTTTGTTTGCCCGCACGTGCATGACCCAAGGCATCAAAGCCTTCAGTCAGTTCTGCAAACAGGTTTCGTTTTTTCATCGCTGTGCCTCCAGCTCGGTTTTCAACATGTGTTTGAGTGCTTTCTTTTCATCAGGGCTCAAATCAGTCATTTCGTCTTTGTTGTACAGCGTGAACAACCAAAACTGGTTCGCGCCGTCCCACCAGTAATAGATGACCCGCAAGCCACCACGCTTTCCCTTGCTTCGACGCGGATCTGCGTGTCGTAACTTGCGAAGCCCACCCGTGCCTTCTATGACATCCCCCGATTCGGGATTCTTCATCATGGCCGTTTGCAACCTACGAAAGCCTTCGTCGTCTAGGTAATCGGCTCGGTGACGAGAAAACGCTGGTAACTCTACAAAAACAGCTCTCATGTAATTGTACGCAATTAGCGTATAGTTTATCGATAACGTCTAGCCTAGTTGCGTTCTGCTGTGGGCAGTTAAAGTTTGAGACGAAAAAAAGCCGCTCACTGAGCGGCTTTCTCTTGACTGCGAAGCAGTGGCTTAAGACGAGAACAAGAAGTTCATCACGTCACCGTCTTTCACCACGTATTCCTTGCCTTCGGCGCGCATCTTGCCGGCGTCTTTGGCGCCTTGTTCGCCTTTGAAGGCGATGAAGTCGTCAAACGCGATGGTCTGGGCGCGGATGTAGCCCTTCTCGAAATCGGTGTGAATCACGCCCGCGGCTTGCGGGCCGGTGTCACCCACATGGATGGTCCATGCGCGCACTTCTTTCACGCCAGCGGTGAAGTAGGTTTGCAGGCCCAGCAAGGTGTAGGCGGAGCGAATCAGGCGGTTCAGGCCTGGCTCGTCTTGGCCGAGTTCTTTCAAGAACTCCAAGCGGTCAACATCATCCATCTCAGACAACTCGGCTTCGATCTTGGCGCAGATGGCCACCACGGGCGCGCTTTGCGCTTGGGCAAATTCTTTGAGGCGGTCCAAGAAGGGGTTGTTCTCAAAACCGTCTTCCGACACGTTGGCCACAAACATGGCAGGCTTGGCGGTGATGAGGAAGAACTGCTTGAGTTCGGCGCGCTCTTCTTTGCTGAAGTCGATGGTGCGCACCGGCTTGGTGTCGTTGAGCGCAGTTTGGCATTTTTCCAAAATAGCCATTTGCTTGACAGCTTCTTTGTCGCCAGAGCGGGCAATTTTGCTCACGCGGTGAATGGCTTTTTCAACCGAAGCCAAGTCAGCCAAACACAGCTCGGTTTGGATCACTTCAATGTCAGCAATCGGGTCCACCTTGTTGGCCACGTGAATCACGTTGGGGTCTTCAAAGCAACGCACCACGTTGACGATGGCGTCGGTTTCGCGGATGTGCGCCAAGAACTTGTTGCCCAAGCCTTCGCCTGTGCTGGCACCCGCCACGAGGCCGGCGATGTCGACAAACTCGACGATCGCAGGCACGATGCGTTCGGGCGTGATGATCTCGGCCAACTGCTGCAAACGTGGATCAGGCACTTCGACCACGCCGGTGTTGGGCTCGATCGTGCAAAAGGGGTAATTCTCAGCCGCAATGCCCGCTTTGGTCAGGGCGTTGAACAGGGTGGATTTGCCAACGTTGGGCAAACCCACGATGCCGCATTTCAAACTCATAAAAATATCCTTGTAACTGGTGTAGATTGTAATGAGGCGGGTTGCTCGCCTAGGAACCACAAATGAACCGCATTGACTCAACCGTTTTTCGCACCACTTTGTTCACCGCCCAAGCGCTCATTTGCGCCAGCTTGTGCCTGCAGGCACAGGCGCAAACACCTGCGCAACCGCAAGACGAACTCACGGCCCGCTACCAGCAAGACTTGGTCGAATGCGAGGCCCAACAAGCCACGCAAGACCTCGCCGCTTGCCGCTTAGAGGCACGCAATGCCTTGGCCGAAGCCAAGCGCAATTTGCTGAACGACACCACGGCCAACTTGTTTGAAAAGAACCAATTCAAACGTTGCCGCGTGTTCAAAGGTGAAGACCGCGAGGCCTGCGAAGCCCGTGTGCGCAACGAAGGCAGCAACACAGGCAGCGTGCAAAGTGGTGGCATCTTGCGCGAGGTGGTGCGCCCCGTTGTGCCTGGCCCTGCGCGCTAACAGCGGTCAACCTAAAACGCCCAGTTCGCGCTGACGCGTTGCCCCACACGCAGCACTTGCCCGATGCCCGACACGGGCACACAGTTCATGCCAAAAGTCAGCGCGCCATTGACACGCGGGTCTTGGCGATAGGCCTGCAAGGTGTCGCTGACTGCGGGATGGCTTTGGGCTGAATCGGGGTCGATGTTGGGAATGGGGCAGCGTGGGCACGGTTTGACGGGCGTGAGCTGTGCTGGCTCACCTTCGGTGTGACATGTGAGCGTGCCGATGCGGTCCTCGTCGTGGGCGTTCAGTGCGTGCAAAGAATCGGCTTGACCCAACACCACATTGGCGCGAAAACGTCGTATGTCCACCGCCACCTCGCCTTGGACTTGCAAGCGTGCATTGAGCTCATCCAAGGACGCTGTGCTGGCCACCAACACGGGAAAGCCATCGCTGAATTGGTTGAGCGAGGTCAGGCCTTGCGTCCACTTGGCGTTGCTGGGGCGATGGTGGTTTTCGTCAAACCGCACCAAACGCAAAGGGCCTAAGCTGCTACCCAAAAATTCGGTCAACCACTTGCTGGCTTCTGCACCCATGTCAAAAGCGGGCACTTGGTCATCCCACACACGGACGTTGATGGTCTGGGCCTTGGAAATAGCAGACGTGTTTGCCAGCACACGCAAGGCGTGCCCCTCTGCAGTCAGCGGCACATGCAAAGCGCTCATGCCACTGCCATGCAAGACCAACTCGGACAAACTTGCGCCCACGTGCACCAACTCCGGCTGAATCAACGCCATGCGCGGCAGTTCGCGTTGGGTCACCATCTCACCGTCGGCATCGACCACCATCCACGCACGGTCGTGCGCTAGGCCCGTACGGGTGAGCACCGCATGCGGCACCGAGAGGCCCGCGCATGACTTGATGGGAAACAGCCACAAGGCATCGATGCGCGCTTCAAATTCGGCTTGTGAAGTGGAGGGTTGAAAGCTGGACGTCATGCGGCATTGTGCCGCCCTCCTACAATCGACTTCATGGCTCAAAAACTAGACGTTTGTATTCGCGGCGATGGCATGGTGGGGCGCACCCTGGCCTTGTTGCTCGCACGCCAAAAACTGCGCGTGGGATTGGTCACCTCAGCCCCTAAATCCACGCAGGACGTTAGGGCTTACTCACTCAACAGCGCTTCTCGCAACTTATTGTCTGGTTTGCGCTGTTGGCCCGACGCCTTGCACGCCACGCCCGTGCAACACATGCGCGTGTGGGGCGATGATGGCGGTTTTACCCATTTTGAAAGCCCCACGTCCGAGGGCCTGACTTGGATTGTGGACGTGCCCGTGCTCGAAGCACAGCTGGCCGAAGCCGTGCGTTACCAAGCCGACATTGTCCCGCTCACCGCCCCCGAATCTGCCGCATTGACCGTGGTGTGCGAAGGCCGTGCCAGCACCACCCGCGCTGAGCTGGGTGTGAACTTTGACGTGCTGCCCTACCAGCAACACGCCGTGGCAGCCCGCGTGCGTGGCAGCACGCCGCACCGCCAACAAGCGCTGCAGTGGTTTCACCACGGCGCACAAGGCTTGGAAATTTTGGCGCTGCTGCCCTTGGGTGGCGCGCAGGGCGACACGGCCAGTTTGGTGTGGTCGCTGCCACCTGAGCGTGCCAAAGACATGCTGGCCTTGAACGCCGATGCATTTGGCATGGCACTTGAACACGCCAGCCACGGCGTGTTAGGCCAAATCGAGCTGACCAGCGAACGCGCCATGTGGCCCCTGCAATTGGCTTGCGCAGACCGCTGGACCGGCAACTTTGCCGATGGCAGCGCTTGGGCGCTGGCAGGCGATGCAGCGCACAACATTCACCCCCTCGCAGGCCTAGGCCTGAACTTGGGCTTGGCCGATGTGGCCGAACTCGCGCATGTGCTGCAAGCGCGCGCAACCAAAGACTACTGGCGCAGCGTGGGTGACCGTTACTTTCTACGCCGCTACGAACGCGCCCGCAAAGCTGACATGGTGCCGACCTGGCTGGCCTGCGATGGGCTGCAACGCTTGTTCGCGCATCCCAACACTGGCGTGCAAGCGCTGCGCAACTGGGGCATGACTGGGTTCAACAGCCTCGCCCCGGTGAAAGCTTGGGCCATGCAACAAGCCATGGGCTGATGGCACTGACCGCAAACACTTTTTGAAAACGAAGCTCCACATGCAACACACCCTCCGCGCATTTGCTGTCACCACTTGGATGGCCCTGAGTTTGTCCAGTGCTTTGGCCCAGGGCCACGAAGCCACGATTCGCAAAGTCTTAAGCGAACGCATTCCACAAATTCCAAAGATTGAAGAAATCACCCCCACACCGCTGGCTGGCATTTACGAGTTGCGCCTGAGCACCAACGAGATTTACTACAGCGACGCCACGGGCAACTTTCTCATTCAAGGCAACTTGATTGACACCAAGAGCAAGCGCAACCTCACCGAAGAGCGCGAGTCCAAACTCAGTGCCATTGATTTCAGCGCATTGCCACTGAAAGACGCGATCACCATCGTGCATGGCAATGGCAAGCGCAAACTCGCCGTGTTCGAAGACCCCAACTGCGGCTACTGCAAACGGTTTGAACGCGACTTGGCCAAAATCGACAACGTGACGGTGTATTTGTTTTTGATGCCCGTGCTGGGGCCTGGTTCGGTCGAAAAATCACGCAACGTGTGGTGCGCCAAAGACCCAGCCACGGCTTGGAAAGACATGATGCAAAAAGAGGTCCCCCCTGCCGCGGCTCAGTGCAACACCGCGGCGATTGAGCGCAACTTAGAGTTTGGGCGTAAATACAAAATCACAGGCACACCCACACTCGTGGCACAAGACGGCACACGCGTACCCGGCGCGATTGACAGCAGCAAAATTGAACGACTGCTGGCTGACGCAAGCAAATAAATTCAAGCAAGTCACAAAGAAACGAGTTCATCATGGTTCATACCCCCATCACCCCAGAGAGCGATGCTGGCCAATTGATTCGACGCTTGGGCTATGCAGGCTTGATCCCCTTTGTGGTGCTGGCCTTCTTTTTGTGGATCGTCACGCCCGAGGCTCATCCCTATGTGGCAATTGCACTGAGTGCTTATGCGGCCACCATCGCCTCGTTTTTAGGAGGCATCCATTGGGGCATTGGCCTGCGCCACAACGCACCACAACGCAAGCTGCACATGGTGTGGGGCGTGGTGCCTTCGCTGGTGTCTTGGGTCGCCGTCATCATGCCAGCCTATGCGGGTTTGCCTTTGTTGGGGTTCTTGCTCGTGGCCTGCTACTTGGTAGATCGCAAAACATGGCCCGAAGCGGGCCTGCGTGATTGGATGACCATGCGCTTTCGCTTGACCGTGGTGTCCACACTCTCTTGTTTGCTCGGCGCTGCCGCGACCTAACCATGCACTACCGCATCGAAGCCGCCGATCTACACGCCCATCTGTATGGCGTGACCCTCACCATCACACAACCCGCTGCTGGTCAACGCGTATCGTTGCCCGTGTGGATTGCTGGCAGCTACATGGTGCGCGAGTTTGCCAAACAAATCACACGGATTAGCGCGCACCAAGGCAAACGCGCTGTAGCTGTACAGCAGCTCGACAAAGCCACCTGGGCGGTTGGCTGCGAAGCAGGCCAACCCCTCACCCTGCACTACCAAGTGCATGCGCACGACGACTCGGTGCGCACAGCGTGGCTGACCACACAACGCGGGTTTTTCAATGGCACGAGTTTGTGTTTGCAAGTTGAAGGACAAGCCGATGTGCCGCATCAGTTAGAGCTGGTGGCTGAATCATTCAATGCAGCTAGCGTGGCTGCGAAGTGGCAAGTGGCCACTGGCCTCACCCCTGTCAAAATCGACCGTCAAGGCTTTGGCACTTATGTGGCGGCCGACTATGACGCGCTGGTGGACTGCCCCGTCGAGATGGGCACGTTTTGGAGCGGTAGCTTCACAGCCTGCGGCATCGAACACCGTTTTGTGGTGGCTGGTGCCACGCCCGCGTTGGATGGCCAACGCCTGCTGCGCGACAGCCAAAAAATTTGCGAAACCGCGATTCGTTTTTGGCACGGCAAAAAACACTCAGCCACACCGCACAAAAACTATGTGTTCATGCTCAACGCTGTGGCCGATGGCTATGGCGGCTTAGAGCACCGCAACTCCACCGCGTTGATTTGCAACCGTGCTGATTTACCTCGCCACGGGGACGCCCAACCCAACGAGGGCTACACCACGCTGCTGGGCCTCATCAGCCACGAGTACTTCCACACCTGGAACGTCAAGCGCTTGCGCCCTGCCGAGTTTGCGCGCTACGACTATCGCCAAGAAAACTACACCGAGCTGCTGTGGTTCTTTGAAGGCTTCACCAGCTACTACGACGATTTGTTGTTGCGCCGTGCAGGGCTGATTGACGATGCGCAGTACCTGAAGCTGCTGAACAAAACCATCAACCAAGTGTTGCAAACACCGGGCCGCAATGTGCACAGCGTGGCGCAGTCGAGCTTTGAAGCGTGGACCAAGTACTACCGTCAAGACGCCAACAGCCCCAACCTGACCGTGAGCTACTACACCAAGGGTGCATTGGTCGCGATGTGCCTAGACCTCAGCCTGCGCCAGCACGGCGTGAAAAACCACAGCGTGTCGCTAGACGATGTGATGCGCGGTTTGTGGGCGCGCTGCTGCACCGGCAAAGGCCATGACAGCACACGCGGCCCGATGACCGAAGCAGATGTGTTAGCAGTGCTCAAAGAACTCACAGGCCGCTCATGGACCACCGAGTTCAAAGCCTGGGTACACGGCACACGCGATTTGCCATTAGAAAAACTCTTGGCTCACCACGGTGTAACCGTGCAGCACGACCCAGAGCAACTGGCCCAGCGTTTGGGCTTGCGCGTGACAGAGGACCACAGCGTGCAAATCAAAACCGTGCTCAACGGCAGCGCAGCGCACACGGCAGGTTTTGCACCAGGCGATGAGTGGTTGGGCTTGGAAGTCGCAGGCAAAGTGGCGTCTGCTTGGCGATTGAAAAAACTCGACGACTTGCTACTGTACGCAGGCATGGCCAAGAAAGTGACAGCGCTCGTCAGCCGCGACCGTCAGTTGTTGCGACTCAACCTCGCATTGCCCGATGCCAAAGCCAACAGCACTTGGCGTCTCGTGCTGGACAACCCCAAGCTGGTGGCGCGCTGGTTGGGCCTATAGTGAGTGGTTTGATTCAACTGATTTGATTGCAAAGTTTTTGGGAGTACACACATGAGCTACGAATTCATCACCGTCCACACCGAAGCCGACAAAGTAGGCGTCATCACCCTCAACCGCCCCAAGCAGCTCAACGCGCTCAATGCAGGCTTGATGATTGAATTGGGCCAAGCCCTCAAAGACTTTGATGCGAATGAAGCCATCGGCTGCATGGTCATCACCGGCAGCGAAAAAGCGTTTGCTGCAGGCGCTGACATTGGCGCCATGGCGACCTACAGTTTTGCCGATGTGTACAAGAACGACTACATCACCCGCGACTGGGAAACCATCCGCAGCATCCGCAAGCCCGTCATCGCTGCCGTGAGCGGCTTTGCCTTGGGCGGTGGTTGCGAACTGGCGATGATGTGTGACTTCATCATCGCCGCCGACAACGCCAAATTTGGTCAACCCGAAATCAAACTTGGCGTCATTCCAGGCGCTGGCGGCACACAACGTTTGCCGCGCGCGGTGGGCAAATCCAAAGCGATGGACTTGGCGTTGACCGGCCGCATGATGGACGCAAACGAGGCTGAGCGCTCAGGATTGGTCAGCCGCGTGGTGCCGCTGGACAAGTTGATGGAAGAAACCTTGGGCGCCGCACTGATGATTTGCGGTTACTCGCAAATCGCTGCCATGGCCGCCAAAGAATCGGTCAATCGTGCATTTGAGAGTGGTTTGGCTGACGGCGTGATGTTTGAACGCCGCTTGTTCCATGCCTTGTTTGCCACAACAGACCAAAAAGAAGGCATGGACGCGTTTGTCAACAAGCGCCCTGCTGCATTCAAAAATCAGTAACGCTGTATGGAACTCTTGACCAACCCACAAACGTGGATTGCCTTTGCCACCCTCACCGCGCTTGAGTTGGTACTGGGCATTGACAACATCATTTTCATTTCGATCTTGGTCGACAAGCTGCCCACCGCACAGCGTGAGTTGGCGCGACGCATTGGGCTGTTCATGGCCATGTTCATGCGCATTGGTTTGTTGCTGCTGTTGTCGGTCATCGTGGGCTTGGTTGAACCCTTATTCACTGCGTTTGGCAAAGACATTTCAGGGCGTGACCTGATTTTGATTTTGGGTGGCCTGTTCCTGATTTGGAAAAGCACTGGCGAAATTCACCAGTCACTCGAAGGCGAAGAAGAACACAGTGGCAATGCCGTGGCCACCACCATGGCTTCCGTCATCTTGCAAATCATGGTCATTGATTTGGTGTTCTCACTCGACTCCATCATCACCGCTGTGGGCATGGTGGACGAGGTGGCCATCATGATTGCCGCCGTCATCGCATCGGTCGGCTTGATGATGGTTTTTGCGTCAGGCATTGGTCGCTTTGTGTCGCATCACCCATCCATCAAGATGCTGGCTCTCACCTTCTTGGTCGTCGTCGGCGTGGTGCTGATGGCTGAAGGCTTGGGCCACCACATCCCCAAGGGTTACATCTACTTCGCTATGGCGTTCTCAGTGATTGTGGAGATGCTCAACATTCGTTTTCGCAAACGCGCGAAAACGGTGGTGCAGCTGCATCAGAACAAACCTTAGCGATCAGTCCTTGCCTTTTGACAAAACCACCGCGAGTGGGAGCAGGCCCAGCGAGAAAAGAATCGCGCCAAGGTCCATCAGCGTATCGGTCATCATGAGGCAAAAGCCAAATGCTGAAATGACCAACGCAAAAGGAACGAGCCTGTGCAGCTCAATGGAAGGGAGCTTTTTCATGCGATGGATCTTAATCTAAGCATGCGTTGCCACAAGAAAAAACCCACAGCCAAAAGACTGTGGGTTTTTATTTTGGTGGTGCATTGTGGACGCTGGTTCAATTCCACACCAACAGCACTTGAATACTGCTTGACCGGTGGTTGCGTATGCAGTGCATAACTTACAAATTTCCGCAGCTATCTCTCGAATTAACTGGCTTTTCTCTGGAATCTACGCGTCAATGGTCTTCCCAAAAAAAAGGAAAAAACCATGACAGATTCCGTGAAACACCTAACTCAAAACGACCTAGCCAACAGATGGAACAAATCAGTCCACACAATCGAACGTTACCGTTGCGATGGCACTGGACCAGTCTATCTCAAAATTTGCGGCAAAGTAATGTACCGATTGATTGACATCGAAGCATTCGAATCCGAGCGCAGATTTCAACGCCCCGATGTACACAAGCCAGTCCCACCAAAAGCTGTGTCCGGTTTGATGCTTCACGAAGCGATCGCCCGCTTGTCTTGACCGGCCAAAATTCCATTCTCAACAACGGGGGCAGTAAAGCCTGGATAGGACTCAGCTGGAAGATCAACTCCTAGCTTTTCTTTGACCCACTGGCTCTTCTTGGTTGGCGTGAAGTTTGTGCACACTTGAAGAGTTTAGCGCCCAGCTCAACTTTGGCAGGACTTGTAAGTCGGCAACCGACCCACTGCGGTCAAAGGGAATTAAGCGAAGCAGTCATTCGGAAAAAAGACCATTGATCCGATGCAGTTGAATGCTGTACGACCAGAAAGTTCTGACTCGTGTCGGGCGCATTCAAATCTGTAATGCAACACCCACTTGGTCTTGATATCAAAAAAGAGTCCGTAGCAAGATAATTTGAAAAATTCGCTTGGTGGCTTGGATGTCTTTATAAATTTTCAGCGACAAGCCTTTCGATAGCCTAGTTTTACTCTGGAACCACCGACTGGGGCTCAAAGTGGGTGGCTGATATCCTCCGATAGCTTCAACCGTATTGACGACAAAGAGCTTCAAATTCGGCCTGTCGCGGGTCCGAACCCGTTTCTTCTTGAAGGATTTGGGCAACGGTCGGTGCCATGGCCAAGGCCTGTCGGGCATCCAGAAACAAGGCTCGCCAGCGCCGTGCCAATACATCCTCCACCGTCCAGGCATATTCATGCCGCGCTGCAAAGCGGACCATGGCCTCGGTCAGCCCCATACCCAAAAGACGGTCTGCGCCAGGGCATGCACGCACCAACGGCTCCTCGCTGCCATAAAGGTGCCACCCTGGGGCCGCCTCCAGCGGCACCTTGGCCGCAGACGCTGATGCCCCCACCAAAGCGTGCCCGAAACTCGCGCCACCCGCGCGCCTGGGCAGCATGCCCGACTCAAAACAGGCATCCATAACTTCATTGGCCATGGCTCGGTACGTGGTCCATTTCCCGCCTGTGACCGTGATCAATCCATGTATATCGGTCACGATGGTGTGTTCTCGAGACAAGCTCTTGGTTCCATTGGCGGATTGATGGGTTGCCACCAAAGGCCGCAGACCCACCCAGAGGCTTTTCACATCACTCCGCATGACAGGCCTGCTCAACACCTTGCCCGCTTCGCGCAAGATGAAATCTAATTCGCTCTCAAAGGGTTCTGGCTCACGCGGCAAATCCTGACGAGGGGTATCCGTTGTTCCCAGGATCAAGCTGCCCAACCAAGGCACTGCAAATAACACCCGCCCATCCTGCGTTCTGGGCACCAGTAGGGCATGGTGGCCAGGCATGAAATCACGGCTCACCACCACATGAACGCCTTGGCTGGCAGTCACAATTTTCTCGGGCTGCGCCTGGCCACTGTCGGTCAGAGACTGTTTACGCAGCGCGTCCACCCAGACACCCGTCGCATTCACCACCGAACGCGCCAGCACTTTGTACTCACCCGTCTCGCGCCGGTTTTCAAGCTTCAACTCAAACCGGGCGCCATCGGGCCGTCCACTGGTCAAGCCCTGCAGATGAGACACCTTCATGTAATTGAACAGATGCCCCCCGGCCCTCTCCACCGTGCGCGCCAAGGCCAGCGCCAGTCGGGCATCGTCAAATTGACCATCCCAGTATTTCACGCCCCCCTTGAGCCCTTCAGGCTTGACACCAGGTAAAGCTTGACACGTCTGCTCAGTATCAAGCAGCTCGGTGTGGCCCAAGCCGGACTTGCCTGCCAGCAAGTCATACAGCTTCAAACCTAGCCCATAAAAAGGCGTCTGCCACCAGCGGTACGACGGCATCACAAAAGGTAATGGCTGCGCCAAATGCGGGGCAACGTTCATGACCGCTGCACGCTCAGCCAAAGCCTCGCGCACCAAAGACACATTGCCTTGTGCGAGGTAACGCACACCACCGTGCAGCAATTTGGTGGAGCGAGAAGAAGTGCCACCCGCGAAGTCGTGAGACTCCAGCAACAGCACGGAGAAACCGCGTAACACTGCATCCAGCGCCACCCCCAGCCCGGTGGCACCTCCACCAACTACCACCAGGTCATAGACTGGACATGTCGCCAGGTAAGAAAGCTGTTCAGCGCGATTCATATGGGTTCGGGATTCCCGGTGGCCACAAGAGCCGCCGGGACATTCAGGTACAACTCAACAACAAATGACGATCAACGTGCGCGGCCGCTCTTCCAGGCACTCAGCAGCTGCTCGTAGGCAATGGTTTCGCCCTTTGGCTTCTCATTGGCCAGCTTCTTCCAAGGGGCCTGCTTGTCGCTCAGCCACTTCGATGGGTCCTCCTTCTTGTTGAGCTTGGGTGCGCAACGCTCCATGCCCGCACGCTCCAGACGCCCCATGACTTGGTCCATCTGGTCGGCCAGGTTGTCCATGGCCTGCTGGGGAGATTTCTCTCCCGTCACAGCCTGGGCCACGTTCTGCCACCACAGCTGGGCCAGCTTGGGGTAATCGGGTACGTTGGTGCCTGTGGGCGACCAAGCCACACGGGCTGGGCTGCGGTAGAACTCGACCAGACCACCGAGCTTGGGTGCCATGTCGGTCATAGCTTTGCTTTGGATGTCGGACTCACGGATCGGTGTCAAGCCCACCATGGTCTTCTTCAGACTGGCTGTTTTGGCCGTCACGAACTGGGCGTACAACCAAGCTGCAGCCGTGCGGTTGGCATCATGGTTCTTGAAGAAGGTCCAGCTGCCCACGTCCTGGTAGCCGTTTTGCATGCCTTGCTTCCAATAAGGGCCGTTCGGGCCGGGGGCCATGCGCCACTTGGGAGTTCCGTCGGCATTGACCACCGGCAGACCTGGCTTGGTCATGTCGGCCGTGAAGGCGGTGTACCAGAAGATCTGCTGCGCAATCTGGCCTTGTGCGGGGACAGGACCAGCTTCACCAAAGGTCATGCCTGAGGCTTCCTTGGGCGCGTATTTCTTCATCCAGTCCACGTACTTGGTCAGCGCGTAGACAGCTGCAGGTGAGTTGGTGGCGCCGCCGCGAGACACAGATGCGCCAACCGGGGTGCACTTGTCGTCGGCCACGCGAATACCCCACTCGTCTATAGGCAAACCGTTGGGTGCGCCAATGTCGGCCGTTCCTGCCATGGACAACCAGGCATCAGTGAAGCGCCAGCCCAAAGAAGGGTCTTTCTTACCGTAGTCCATGTGACCATAAATCGCCTTGCCATCGATGTTTTTCACGTCATTGGTGAAAAACTCGGCGATGTCTTCATAGGCGCTCCAGTTCAATGGCACGCCCAGGTCGTAGCCATATTTGGCCTTGAACTTGTCCTTCAAATCCTTGCGATCAAACAAATCAGCGCGGAACCAGTACAGGTTGGCAAATTGCTGGTCAGGCAATTGGTAGAGCTTGCCATCTGGGCCAGTGGTGAACTTGGTACCGATGAAATCCTTCAGGTCCAGGCCAGGGTTGGTCCACTCTTTGCCTGCACCGTTCATGTAGTCGGTGAGGTTGAGGATTTTTCCGTAACGGTAATGGGTGCCGATCAGGTCAGAGTCAGAGATCCAGCCGTCATAAATCGATTTGCCGGACTGCATGGACGTTTGCAGCTTTTCAACCACATCACCTTCTTGAATCAGGTCATGCTTGACCTTGATGCCTGTGATTTCGCTGAAGGCTTTGGCCAGCGTTTTGGACTCATATTCGTGGGTGGTGATGGTCTCTGACACCACCGAGATTTCCTTCACACCCTTGGCCTGCAGTTTCTTAGCCGCTTCAATGAACCATTTCATTTCGGCCAGTTGCTGGTCTTTGTTCAGCGTGGAAGGCTGAAACTCGGTATCGACCCAGCGCTTGGCCGCTGCCTCGTCGGACCAGGCCACATTCGAGCCCAGCGCCAGCGCCGCAGAAACAGCCAATATGGAATAGCGCAATTTCATGATGTCTCCTCAATGATGTGAATTCCCCGAGTGCAGTCAAAAGGTACCGCGGCCCCCGGGGAAGCTTCGGGCCGCAATTCCGGAAAAATGAATCAGCCCTTGCGCATGACACCCAGCAGCCAGACGATGGACAGCCCCAGGCTGATCCAGACACTGGGCTCAGCATCCAGCGCCAAACGTTCAGTGAGCCAACCGGCCACCCCCACAAACGCCAGGTTGATGTAGGCCGCCCCCAGCAAACCGATGAACAAGCGGTCACCGCGGGTGGTCGCCATGGGCAAAAAGCCCTTGCGCATCACCGTGGGAGATTTGATTTCCCACACGGTCATGCCCACCAGTATCAAACCAATGCATGAGAAGAAAACGGCCACAGGCGTGGTCCAGACCATCCAGTCAAACATGTCAAACCCTTCCCATGGCAAAGCCTTTGGCGATGTAATTGCGCACAAACCAAATCACGATCGCACCGGGCACGATGGTGAGCACTCCCGCCGCTGCCAAGGTGGCCCAGTCCATGCCCGAAGCGCTCACGGTGCGGGTCATGGTGGCCACAATGGGCTTGGCGTTGACGCTGGTAAGCGTGCGTGCCAACAACAACTCCACCCACGAGAACATGAAGCAAAAGAACGCCGCCACACCGACACCTGCCTTGATCAGTGGCAAGAAAATCTGCATAAAAAAACGCGGGAAACTGTAGCCGTCGATGTAAGCGGTTTCGTCGATTTCACGCGGGATGCCGCTCATGAATCCTTCCAGAATCCAGACCGCCAGGGGTACGTTGAATAACAGGTGCGCCATGGCCACGGCAATGTGAGTGTCCATCAAACCCAGCGTGGTATAGAGCTGGAAAAACGGCAGCAAAAAGACAGCCGGAGGCGTCATGCGGTTGGTCAACAACCAGAAGAAGATGTGTTTGTCCCCCAAAAAACGGTAGCGGGAAAACGCATACGCAGCCGGCAACGCCACACTGACCGAAATCACGGTGTTGATGCCCACATAAATCAGGCTGTTGATGTAGCCCGAATACCAGGAAGGATCGGTGAAGATCGTGACGTAATTGGCCCAAGTGAAATGCTGCGGCCACAGGCTGAAGCTCGACAGGATTTCTTCATTGGTCTTGAAACTCATGTTGACCATCCAGTAGATGGGCAGCAAGGCAAACAAGATGTAGGCCGCCAGAAAAATCGACCTCTTGTGAAAACGTTGCTCAGTCATGGGTTGGCTCCTTGGTGGCTGCACCCAGGCTCTGCATCCAGTTGTAGAGCACAAAGCACAGCAACAAGATGATGAGGAAATAAATCAAAGAAAAAGCTGCCGCAGGACCCAGATCAAACTGTCCCACCGCCTTTTGCGTCAGGTACTGAGACAAGAAGGTGGTGGCTGTGCCCGGGCCTCCGCCGGTGAGTACAAACGGTTCGGTGTAGATCATGAAACTGTCCATGAAGCGCAGCAGCACGGCGATCATCAGCACATCACGCATCTTCGGCAGCTGGATGTAGCGAAATACCGCGAGCTTGCTGGCTCCATCAATGCGCGCCGCCTGGTAATACGCATCGGGGATGCTGCGCAGACCGGCATACGCCAGCAAGGCCACCAGCGGTGTCCAGTGCCACACATCCATCACCAGCACCGTGATCCAGGCATGCAAAGGATCGCCGGTGTAGCTGTAATCGAACCCCAGCGCTTGCAAGGTGTGACCCAACAATCCGATGTCGGCACGACCATAGATCTGCCAGATCGTACCCACCACGTTCCAGGGAATCAGCAAGGACAGGGCCACCACCACCAACACGGCAGATGCTTTCCAGCCTTGGGCCGGCATGGACAGTGCCAACGCAATGCCCAGCGGAATTTCAAAGGCCAACACCGCCAGCGAGAACTGCAGCTGACGCCACAGCGCACCATGCAGTTCGGTGTCGCGCATCACTGAGGCGAACCACTCGGTCCCCACAAAGACGCGACGCTCTGGCGAGATGATGTCTTGCACCGAATAATTGACCACCGTCATCAGCGGCAAAATGGCAGAAAAAGCCACGCACAACAGCACAGGAAGCACCAACCACCAAGCTTTCTGGTTCACGGGTTTTTGTGTAGTGCTCATGCCACCAGCTCCTCGTTTCGATAAAAGCAGGTGTGCTGCCCCAGCACACGCAACCACACCTGCGATCCGACTGGTGGCACGGGCATGTCCGCAGCCAGACGAACCTTGACCAACACCCCCGCCACATCGCAGGTCAGCAACTGGTAGGTGCCAATGTCCTGCACCTGACGTACTTGCGCGGGTACGGAGCCCGCCGCATGGGGCTGTGTCATCCTCAGGTATTCCGGACGGATGCCCAACTTGAGTTCACCCTTGGGCACAGACACACCATCAGGCATCGCCACCTCCAGGGACTGCACCCGCAGTTGCCCGTTTTCCCCTTGAGCGCTCAGGAAATTCATCCCCGGTGAACCGATGAAGTGCCCCACAAACGTGTGAGCTGGTCGCTCAAAAAGTGCATCGGCCGAGCCCACCTGCACCGCCTTGCCCCGGGTCATGACCACCACCTCATCGGCAAAGGTCAGTGCCTCCACCTGGTCGTGCGTCACATAAATCAAAGTGAGTTTGAGCTCGTGGTGAATCTGCTTGAGCTTGCGGCGCAGTTGCCACTTCAGGTGCGGGTCAATCACCGTCAACGGCTCGTCAAAGAGCACTGCGGACACATCCGAGCGCACCAGACCACGCCCCAATGAAATTTTTTGCTTTTGGTCAGCCGACAGCCCCGCAGCCCGCATGTCGAGCTGGTGGCTCATCTCCAGCATCTCGGCAATTTGCCCTACACGCTGGCGAATCTGCTCGGCCGGTACCCCGCGGTTCTTGAGCGGAAATGCCAAGTTCTCAGCCACCGTCATCGTGTCGTAGATCACCGGAAACTGGAACACCTGCGCAATGTTTCGCTCCTGCGGACTGCTGCGCGTGACGTCGCGTTCATCAAATTTCACCGAGCCCTGCGACGGCACCACCAAGCCCGACATGATGTTGAGCATGGTGGTTTTGCCACAACCCGAGGGGCCCAGCAAGGCGTACGCGCCACCATCACGGAACGTCATCTTCAGAGGTAGCAACGCGTAGTCTGCGTCCGATTTCGGATCTGGTTTGTAGGCATGCGCCAAATCCAATTCAATGCGCGCCATCAGACTGCCCTCCCTGTGCGTTCAGGCGCCATCAGCAAAGGCCCAGCCGCATCAAACACATACACCTGCGCTGGGGACATGAACAGTCCAACAGACGCGCCCAGCTCAAACTCATGCACACCGGTCAGTTGCGCCACCAGATCACCCACAGGCGTGTGCACATGCAAAAACGTGTCGGAGCCAGAAATTTCCGCCAATTCGACCACCCCTGCAAATCGCACATCCCCAGGCTGTTCTTGCACGCGCAAGGCACTGGCACGCACACCCATCACCAATGCAGACGTTGTTGTTGCGGGTAAAGCCATTGGCACCTGCAAGCCGTCGTCTAAAACCACCGAATCCCCGCTTTTCCGAGCTGACAACAGGTTCATGGGTGGATCACTGAATGCACTGGCCACGCGAATGGACGCCGGGCGATGGAACACTTCGGCCGTTGGCCCGTATTGCAGCAATTGCCCCTGGTCCAGCACTGCGGTGTACCCCCCCAGAAGCAAGGCCTCGGTCGGTTCGGTGGTGGCATACACAACAGTGGAATCACCAGAGGCGAATAACTGGGTCAGTTCCTCGCGCAGTTCTTCACGCAACTTGTAATCCAGATTCACCAGAGGCTCATCGAGCAGCATAAGCGGCGCCTGTTTGGCCAGCGCACGCGCCAGAGCCACGCGCTGCTGTTGTCCACCTGACAACGCCGAAGGCAAGCGATCCAGAAACATGTCGATGTGGAGCTTGCTGGCCAATGCCAGGACCCGGGTGGCCACATCGCGATCGCCCCGCAGCTTCAGTGGCGATGCGATGTTGTCGAACACAGTCATCGAAGGGTAGTTGATGAACTGCTGGTACACCATGGCCACATTGCGCTCGCGCACCGGCAAAGCGGTCACATCTTTTCCGTCCACCAGCACACGCCCTTGTGTGGGCACATCCAGTCCGGCCATGATGCGCATCAGGCTGGTCTTGCCAGCCTGGGTGGCTCCGAGCAACACCGTGACCTGTCCGGGCTGCAAGGCCAGATTCAAGGGATGCAGGTGGACTTCGCCGGACACCGACTTGCTGACCTGTTCCAGGCTTAGTTGCATGTCAGCTCTCCACGACGGGGATTCAAGATCATTTTTGTTCCTGTGTTTTCGTTTCACCGATTTTAAGTTTCGTTTTCGCGCTTTTATGTTCGGTGTTTACCCTAGCTATGGCAAAAATCCTTTTCGTTTGTGTTCGAATTGAAGCTTGACCTTTGCAGACACCATGGACCTCAATCCCCGACAAACCGAACTAATCGAAGCCGTGCGCAGCCAAGGGCCTGTGTCCATCGAGGCCCTGGCCGAACGCTTTGGCGTCACTTTGCAAACTGTGCGCCGCGATGTTCAACGGCTGGCCGAAGCCGGACTGCTCACTCGTTTTCATGGAGGCGTGCGACTGCCCGGCTCCACCACGGAAAACGTTGCCTACCGTCAACGCCAGGCCATGCAATCCGAAGGCAAGAGCCGCATTGCCCGTGCAGTCGCCCAACGCATTCCGAATGGCTGCTCTTTGCTGATGAACATCGGCACCACCATCGAAGCCGTAGCCCATGAACTGCAAAACCACCGCGGCCTACGCGTGATCACCAACAACCTGCACATTGCGGCGCTGCTGAGCACTCACCGCGATTGCGAAGTCATCGTGGCCGGCGGCCTGGTGCGAGGCAGCGACCAAGGCATCGTAGGCGAAGCTACGGTGGACTTCATCCGCCAGTTCAAGGTGGACATTGGGTTGATCGGCATCAGCGGCATCGAGTCCGACGGGACCTTGCGCGATTACGACTATCGCGAGGTCAAAGTGACCCGCACCATCATGGCCCACGCCCGGGAAATCTGGCTAGCGACGGACCATACGAAATTCAACCGCCCCGCCATGGTCGAACTCGGCCACCTCAAAGACATCGACGTGTTGTTCACCGACGAGCCTCCACCACCGGTATTTCTGGAACTGATGACGCAGGCCGATGTGGAATGTCTTGTGGCCGCTTCGAACTGAAACACCAAGGAATCCCAATGCGCTATCTGCTCGCCCTGGACCAGGGAACCTCCAGCTCTCGCAGCATCGTCTTTAACCAGGCCGGCCAAGTGGTGGCCATGGCGCAGCGCGAATTCCGCCAGATTTACCCGCAACCGGGCTGGGTGGAGCACGACCCCATGGAAATCTGGTCCTCCCAGCTGGCCACGGTGCAAGAAGTGATGGCCAAAGCCGGCCTCCAAGTCAGTGATATGGCTGCGATTGGCATCACCAACCAGCGCGAAACTACGGTGGTCTGGAACCGCCGCACTGGCCAGCCTATTTACAACGCCATCGTCTGGCAAGATCGCCGCGCCGAACCCACTTGCGCTGCGTTGCGCGAACAGGGCTACGAAGCACAGGTGCTTCAAAAAACCGGCTTGCGTATCGACGCCTATTTCTCGGGCACCAAGCTGCAATGGATCTTGAACAATGTGCCTGGCGCCCGAGTCCTGGCCGAACAAGGCGAATTGGCCTTTGGCACCGTGGACAGCTGGCTGATCTGGCAACTCACCGCCGGACGCTCGCATGTCACTGACGCGAGCAACGCCGCCCGCACCATGCTGTTGAACATCCACCGCAACGCCTGGGACTACGAGTTGCTGGCCATGCTCGACATTCCGGTCAAACTCATGCCGGAAGTGCTGCCCTCCAGCGCCCATTTCGGACAAACCGATCCGTCTGTTCTGGGAGTGTCCCTGACGATTGGCGGCGTGGCTGGCGACCAGCAAAGCGCCTTGTTCGGGCAGGCCTGCTTCAATCCGGGCATGGCCAAGAACACCTACGGCACCGGCTGTTTCATGCTCATGCACACCGGCAGCAATTTCCAGTCCAGCACCAACGGGCTGATCACCACACTGGCAGCACAGCCCACGGCTACCCCCCAATACGCTCTGGAAGGCAGCGTGTTCATCGGTGGCGCCGTCGTGCAATGGCTGCGCGATGGACTGCGCGCCTTCTCGTCAAGCTCTGAAGTTGAAGGGTTAGCGCACAGCGTGCCCGACGCGGGTGGGGTCATGTTTGTGCCGGCCTTCACAGGCCTGGGTGCACCCTACTGGAACGCCGAAGCACGAGGGGCCATCGTGGGCCTTACGCGCGGATCCACCGTGGCGCACATTGCGCGTGCAGCACTCGAAAGTATCGCCTTCCAGAGCACCGCCTTGCTGCACAGCATGAACCGTGATGTGGTGGCTGGTGGCGGTGTCGCCGTCACTGAGTTGCGTGTTGACGGTGGCGCCTGCGTCAATGACCTGCTCATGCAAATCCAAGCCGACCTGTTGGGCATCCCGGTGGTGCGCCCTGCAGTCATCGAAACCACAGCACTTGGGGCAGCTTACTTGGCCGGTCTGCATATCGGCGTGTACAGCGGACTGGATGAATTGAGCCAGCAGTGGCGTGCAGAACGCACTTTCTACCCCACCCTGCCCGTCGACCATGCGCAGGAGCGCATGGACCGCTGGGAACGCGCTGTACGCCAAGCCACTGCCACCTGAATTTTGGGCGCGGTGGCTGAACCAAAATCTCTAAAAGAAAAGTGACTACGCAAATCTGTTGATAGCACGCCATTTAGTTGAGTATCGAAACCAATCGTACCCGAGGTGTATTTGTGAGCAGCAGAGGATCAATTCGGAGTTTGTAAGCCCATTCAATTATCAAAGCCAGAGAGCGAAAACCCACATGACCTTACTTACGGCTTCTGGTTTGCGCCCTTATCGTGTCAACCTTGTACACACAATGGCTCTGCTCACCGTAAAATGTAACGACTTGTAATAAATCAAACTTAGGATTAAGTTCGATGGGATACCGAGCGCTGTTTAATGAAAACCGCGAACTCAAGACACAGTTGGCCCTGTTGCGAGATGTGCTTGAGAACATAGGTTCTTGCGTATACGCGAAGGACCTCGATGGCCGATACATCTACGCAAACGCAAAGAGTTGTGAATTGCTGGGTGCTTCTATGGAGGAGGTCATCGGCGCGGACGATAGCCAATTTTTCTTAGCTGAGACTGCGGCTCAAATCTTGAAGAACGAGCGTACAGTTCTGGATTCTGGCCGGACTCAGATTTTTAAATTGACGGCAGTAGCCAAAGCTACAGGGCACCCTAAAAGCATACTTGCAACGAAGGCTCCCCTGCGGAATAACCATGGACAACTTGTCGGTGTCTGCGGAGTCGTAACTGTCATTTGACCTTGACCTGACGGAGCGCTCAGTCCTAGTCTCTGCATCAAATTGCCAAAAGCTACCTCATCGTGAGCAGTCCAGACAGTCTCCGATGAACACTTGTGAACGATGTGGATGACGAACGTCTGCTTTCAAGCATGACCTTAGCTGACTGCTCCTGGCCGAAATCGCTCCCTTGCGGAAGCGATTTCATTCGATTGAGCCAGTTGGATAGGCAACCCGATCCTTCTCCCCGAGCAGGTACCCGCGACGTCCCCCCGGATTTGAGTAGCGTCTGACTCTGGAGTCCAATCCCATGAAACAGGAGATTGGACGTGAAGAAGAGATTTACGGAAGAACAGATCATTGGACACCCTCAGCATGGCCGGTGGTGCCGTGCATGACCCGGTGGGTGCGCTGCTGCTGTGCGCGAGCGACAACGCGGACTACACCATCGTCAATGGCCGCGTGGTGGTGCGTGAAGGTGAAATTGCCACGGTAGACATGGGGCC
>Ga0228700_1000271_pt1 | contig 50519 bp, 30 predicted proteins | sample McNCre317_Aug_MG_FD_178019 | JGI IMG/M metagenome (GOLD analysis project Ga0228700, IMG submission 178019) | Freshwater microbial communities from McNutts Creek, Athens, Georgia, United States - 3-17_Aug_MG | ecosystem: Environmental > Aquatic > Freshwater > Creek | place: USA: Georgia...
CAGACCTGTCGGCACTGAGCGAAGTGGTGGACGCCAACGACGCAGCGCAAACAGCGGCTTTGGCGACAGCGCAAGAAGCGCTGAGCACAGCGACGGCCCTGGTGGCCACGAACTTGGCAACGGCTGTTGCAGATCTGCAAGGCCAGATCGACACACACACGGTTGACATCAGCGCCTTGGCCGCACGTGCAACGGACCTGGAAACAGCGGTTGCCTTGCTCAACGATAGCGCACTGGTCGAAGGCTCGGTGCTAAATGCGATCGCTGTCCAAATCGGTCACCAAACACAAGGTGAAGTGGGTGCCACAGGTTTGTGGGCTCAAATCGAAGCCTACATCGCCAACGCCACCGCCGACCACACAGCCCCCATGGCGCCTATCGTCAGCTTGCTGCACGATACAGGCACGAACAATGCCGATGGCATCACCAGCGATGGCACCTTTAAGGTTCAGGGTGTTGAGTCCGGTGCGACCGTTCAATACCGTGTTGGTTCCAACGACTGGACGACAGCTGCCCCAACAGCTACCGCTGGCAGCAATGACATTTTTGTTCGTCAAGTGGACGCTGCTGGCAATACTTCCGCCGAAGCTGAAATCCAGTTCGTGCTGGATGCCACTTCGCCAACAGTGCTCTCAGTGAGCTCGACCCTCCCAGACGGTATTTATAAAGCTGGCGTGGTGGTCCCTATTACTGTCCAATTCAGCGAGGCTATCAACGTCGCTGGATCACCGGTTCTGACTTTGGATTTGGACGGCTCTCCTCGTCAGGTGACTTATACCAGCGGCAGTGGTACCAATACTTTGACCTTCAATTACACGGTCAAGTCTGGTGACAATGCTTATTGCATGGATGCCACATTGCTGAACTTGAATGGTGCTTCGATTCAAGACGTCGCTGGTAATCAAGCCAACCTGAGTTTGGATAACGCCACCATCACCTTGAGCGGCGTGGATTTGGACACAACCCCACCTGCTACCCCTGAGATCACAGCTACAGCGGCCAACAACAGCTATGCCAATGGCTTCACGGTGACTCACGGTGCCAGCGTTTCCTTGGCGGGTGCAAGTCTGAGTGACTTTGATAAATCTGAAGTCGATCTGGTAGATGTTTACACCGCCAAGTCGGGTTCCTTTGTCGGCACCGAGCATGTGACAGTCACCGCCACGGTGTCGGACGCTGCAGGCAACACCAGCAGCAGCAGTGTGGCCCTCAAAGCCATCGACACCACAGCGCCTGCGGCACCCACATTAGCTTTGCTGACCGATACAGGTTTGGCCGATGGTGTGACCAAAGTGGACACCATCAAAGTTGCCGGTATTCTCAATGGCAACGCCTGGCAATACAAGATTGGCGCAGGTGACTGGACCAACGGATCGGGCGCCACATTCAAGTTGCCTGAGGCTCAATACGAAGCCGGCAGCATCCAGGTGCGTCAAATCGATGCGGCAGGTAACCTCTCCAACGTCAGCAGCAATGGCTCAACCATTGTTGTCGACACCACAGCCCCTGATGCACCTTCGGTTGATACCGTGGCGGGTGACGATATTTTCAGCAGCGGTATTGAAGGCACTGACATGACCATCACCGGTCAAGGTGAGATCGGTGCCACCATTACGCTGCTTCGCACGCACGATCACACGACCGTGGATGTAAATGGCAATTGGAGCTTGACTGTCACGAACGCTCAGAGCAAGTTTGGCTTGGGTGCTGAAGATTTGGTTTTTACCCAAACCGATGTGGCGGGCAATACCAGTCAAATGGCCACCCACGAAATCACGGTGCACACTGGTATTTCAGGTAGCGCCAGTTACTTGTTGAGCACAGGTGTCAAGAACACGCTTTCGTCCATGGATGACATTGTTGTCACTGGCGTGACGAACGTATCGCAAGCCAGGGATTTGATGGCGATTGCCAACACAGGCAGTACAACGTTTGAGAACATTCATGCGGATTGGACCAACGTTCTGAATTTGCCAGTGGGCAGCAATGATGTCATTGAGACATTGACCATCACAGGCAGAAACGTTGCCAACAGATCCATCGATTTGGTCTTGACTTCCGAGACCTGGGCAAACAGCAACATCACATTCACAGGTGGTGCATCGAACGAAACTGTCACGATCTCGGCCACGGACATGCATGTCGCTGGACGGACAATCAATGTTCAGATGGGTGGCGGTAACGACGAATTTGTTTTGGAAGAGGCTTATGTCGATGGGGTGGGCGTTGAGAGCAAAGTCCAAGGCACCATTTCTGACTCGGCCGGCATTGACATCTTGACAATCGTCGGTCAAGTGGACATTTCGCAAGCTGAAATCAGCGGTTTCGAAACTTTGCAATTGCAGACAGGCTCTCCCTCCAAAGTGATTATGTCGGCCAGTCAACTGAGTGCGTTTTCCAGCATCAGTGGCTCTGGTTCAGGCTCCGACCAGACCGTGATCACGATTGCAGGCGAGTCCAACCTGAGCATCGTTGATCTGACGGGCAAAACACTGGAAGGTATTGCCGAGTTCAAGGTGGGTGAAAAGGTCGAACTGGAGTTGACTGCACAACAAGCCACAGTGATCACCTTTAGCCATGCAGATGCACCCGAGGCGCGTGATTTCGGTGGTACTTTGCGCTTGGTTGGTGGTTTGTCTGGCAACCTGGATTTGAGCGGTCGCAGTGTCAACCTCGACCTGTCCGATTTGTCGGAGGCTATCCACGTTGATGAAAATGGTCAATTGACCGATGGCGCTCATACGATCACTTTGCCTACATCGTTTGTCGATGGCCAAAAATTGATTCTCAGTGCCAACCAGCTGATGGGCGATGCTGCACTGTTGACGGCTGGCTCCGGCGAATTGGTTGTGCGCGGTGATTTCACACACAGTGGCGTAGCAGATTTGACGGGCATTAGCCTGGCTGTAAATTTTGACGATGCTGTGACCAATGGTTCCGGTGTCAACACGGGCTTCGACTTGGGCATCAATACCACACTGATTGCCAATGCAAATCAAATCGATGCCGTCAGTGTCAGCGGTACAGGTAACCTTGTTGTTCGCCATATCGAGGTGAATGCTGATGGACAGGTTGCTGATGCATCCAATGACAATGCACTGCAACTTGAGAGTTTGGGCAGTAACCTTTTGGCAACCTTGTCTGTTTCTTCGTCTAACAGCTCTGCCAATGTTCTGGACGACCTCAATGACATGGCCAATGTGGATGTGATTCGACTTGAGCAGGGCGTGAGCCTGACTGTGCAGGAAGGCTCTGTGACCGGGAAGATCATCGGTGGGGATGACACCAACACGCTCACCGTTCGCGACTTCAATGGCAACACTTCCTTGAATATCCAAGATTCGGCTGTTCGTGTGGTGGCAGAGTTGCGCAACACCATTGACATCAGCAATTTTGATAATTTGAGGGCTGTGGATGCTTTCCATTTGACTTCCACGGGGACCGATGCCGTGCACAAGGTCAACGCCGCAGCATTGCAAAGTGCGTTCGATGCAGGATCTTTGTTGGGTGATGTGAGCAGCGCCAGCAATGGCCAAATTGACATCAATGTCGGGCGTTTTGATTTGTCCGCTTACGAAGGTCAAACTGTTAACCTGTTGTTGGGCGACAAATACACCAATCAGGTGGTTCTCTTGCTCAAGGCGGCCGACGGCACGCTCAAGGGGGCAGATTCGTGGAGTGTGGACAGCAATGGGTGGTCAGCAGGTTTTGCGCACGTTGCTATCGAGGCGGGGGACTACATCGAAGCCACTTGGCAAGGCCTCTATTGGAACTGGGGTAATTCTGCGCAAGATTTTGCCAATAACACTTTGATCTTGGGTGTTCAGACATCTGATGCGCATATCGCACGCTTCGATGTGCCTTTCTTGTACAGCGCAACGCCTACATTGACTGCGACAGCAGGTCAAATTTCAAATCATGCGGTGGATGGCGATGGCAACCTGATCGTCACTGGAGTGGCAGTCAATGTAGACGGTCAATTGGCCAGCAATCAGGACTATGCCGATATCGGTTTGAATCAATTGGATGACAACGTCCATGTGACGATTCAAATATCTCAGACAGACAGCTATATTCTTGATGATCAAATCGACATGGCCCATGTTGACGAGATTTCCATTCAGGGCGAGAACTCCCTGAATGTGAATTCAGCAAGCGTCAGTGGTAAGGCGGTCACGGGCCACGCAGCAAGCTTGGTTGTTTACGGCGATCCCTCTCAAGGCGCAGACCTGACACAAGTCAACACGCATGCACTGGACACAACGCATGCATTTGGCGAAATTACGCTGAACGAAGTCAAGCTGGGGCAGACCGTCACGATGCGTGCCGATCAGGCAGAAGTGAGTGCCATCACGATTGATCCTTTGGGTGCCTTGATTGTGGACGGGTGGAATGCAAACACCGACTTGTCTGCTATCACCGTTGTTGCAAATGAAACACGGTTGGGTGGCTATTGGGATGGCAATACATTCGTCAAGCACGGTACAACTGACAATCTGAACTATTCGGCCGATGACTGGGCTACGGCAGGCATCATGGGCAGTGGAATTTATGATCATTGTGTTGTTCACTTCTCCGGGACGATCAATATCCCTGAGTTGGATACGACATCGCAAGTGACCTTCTACGGCTCGCATGATGACGGTGCCGCTTTGTTCATCGATGGCCAGCCAGTCATATTGAATTGGCAAGATCAGGGTAGTAACGAATTCAACAGTTATGCTTCGATCAGCCTGACACCAGGAGAGCACAAGGTTGAAGTTTGGTTCTATGAGAATGGTGGAGGCCAAGCCTTAGGCTTGTACTATCAAATTGAGAATGGCGATATCAAATCATTCTCGGCTTCGGATGCTGATCCTTTGTCCGGATACGGATATGACAACAGCACGTCGATCTTTAGCGGTGAATACGATGTTTATTCTGTTGATACCAATGTCATCGACTTGGCTGAACACCGTCCATGGGAGCACAACAAAACTTGGTTAACAAGCGGTAGTGGTTCGCTGATTGGGCATGTGACCACGGCCAGTTTGGCGGAAGGCCAATTTGTCCTGGATGCCACTGCTGGCATCTCGACTTCGATCACGGGCTTCCAGATTGATGATGGCCTGGCTTTGAAATTGACAGCGCAGCAGGCATCTGGTCTCAACATCAGTGCAACAGCTGGCGGAAATTGGGATGGCTACGTGATTGTGGCTGGCGACTTGTCTGGCAGCGATCAGATTGATCTGACCCAAATCACTTCGAATCTGACGTTTGATGATGTTGGCGATAACAACACGATTGATCTGGCGTCTGGTACGACACTCACACTGCGTGCCAATCAAGCTTCGGGCGTGCATTTCACAGGTGCTGGCAAACTGGTCATCAGTGGCGATGTTTTGGGCGACATCGACTTGCGCAATGTGGGAGATGGCGTCACTTTGTCGTTTGCCGACAGTCAAGACGTGCTCGACACGGGCACCATTGCTGTCGATTACAACAGCACATTGCAGATCAAAGCAGTGCACGCGTCTGGTCAAACCATCAACGGCAGTGGTGTATTGGAAGTCACTGCTTTGCACAACGACACGGATTTGAGCCATGTGAACAGTGATTTGATCATCACAGCCAAGGTGGCGGATGAGTCGCAGATCAACATCACGGCCAACAACCACCTGGGCGTGGTGGACGCATTCGTTTTGCAGGGCACGGCCGAGTTGACCATGACGTCTTCGCAAGCCAATATGCGTGACATCAGTGGCTCGGGCACCGTGGTCTTGACGCAATTCACGTCGGGCACCAATTTGGATAACTTGAACAGCCAAAATCTGGGTGTGGTCATCCAGGTGGCTGCGGCTGAAACATTGAACGTGAATGCGTTTGAGAACCTTGGCAAAGTAACGGGTTATCAGGTGCTGGAATCCACACCCGAGGGGCAATATTTCAATGCCGATGATCGATTGGTTCAAAAAGTTGATTTGACCGATCGTGTGGGACAAACGCTCAATATCAAATTGGAGTCGGTCGACTTCTTCGACCCCTACTTGACGCTGCGCAGTGAAGACGGATCACTCATTGCAAGCAATGATGATGGTGAGTTCAGCACCAACTCGCAATTGTCGGGTTACACCATCCAGGCCGGTGACTACCTGGAGGTCGGTTATTTCACAAAGCACGGCAATTCTCAAAATCTGTTGAAGCTGACCATCAGCGATGCGAGCACCCAAGAGGTGTACGTGAATCATGCTGAGTACGTGGTCGGCCAAACAGGTGTTTTGACTTTGGATGCTGGTCAGGTCAGTGGCAAAACAGTCACTGGATTTGGCTCTCTGATCATTGAAAACCTTACAGCTGATACAAATCTTAACTTTGTCAATGCGAATGGCAGCGATTTGGTTATTACGGCGAAGGTGACAGACACCGGTGTGGACTTGACGGATACTTTCGTCCCCAACAAGTTGTGGAGCGTGGATCGATTTGAAGTCACGGGTCATTTGACATTGACCGCAGAGCAGGCCAATTGGTTCAGCATGGGTGGATCGGGCACTGTGTCGATCACCCATCTGGAAAACGCCAGGGGCGCATTGTTGGGCATGGTGACCGCTGACTCGGTCGAAGTGCAGGTCTCTGATAACACCACCTTCACCGGCGACTTGGGCGTGGCTGTGGTCCATGTGGACGAGGGCGTGACGTTGACCTTGGATGCGGCTCAAGCCACTGACCGCAGCATCACTGGCCACGACGCCACCACAGGCGTGGGCGGCTCCGTGGTGATCACAAATCTGTCTGCGACCGATGCCAACAGCGATGGCGTGTCCGATGCGGCTTATGACTTTTCTCAAGTGCATGCAGGCCAGTTGGGCGCTGGAACTGGTGCCGGCACGGTGGTTGTCCAAATCACTGAAACTCAAACTATCAATGGCGCTACGGTCTTGGGTGGTGCACATGTCCATGTGAATGACGGATACACCTTGACCTTGTCTGCGGCTCAAGCGGATGGTCGTATCGTTGATGGCACCGGCTCTGTGGTGGTGACCGATTTGACCGCCAACACGAATCTGGACAGTTTGGTGAAGACTGTCAATAGCCTCAGCTTTGGCGGTTTTACTGGCGAGTTCGCTCCAAGCAATTGGTACAACAGCAGCGATTCCACCATTGAAAACAGCTTTGACCAGAACGGTGTGGTCTTGACTGCGACGGATGGCGGTAGTGCTGCTGCTGGTGAACAGATTGGCCACTATTACCTGCGTGACATCGAGTTGTTCAGTGATATCACCGTTCGCTTGACTTACCAGGTGTCTGGCGATGCGGTCGTTAAGGTGCGACCTGTGAGTGCCTATGATTGGAGTGCGGGCAGCTATGTGACTTTGTCTGGCTCCGGTTACGTGGATATCACGTTGCATGCAGCTGACTATGCAAGCAATATGGCCTACCTGGATTTTGATGTGTTCAGTTCAGGCGTAACCGGTGATACCTCAGTGTCGCTAGCGGCTGCCAGTTCGGGCATTCTCACAGGCGAGCAGGTGTTGGGTCTGAGTTCGGTCACGGCTGTTGTGACGGAAGCAAGTCTGGATCAGTCGGGCGTGCTGGACATCACAGCCAACGATCACCTGTCGCATGTACAGACTTTCCAGTTGACAACAGGCACTGCATTGACTTTGTCTGCCACCCAGGCTGACACCAAAGCGTTGATCGGCACAGGTGATGTTGTCATCAAAGATTTGGTAGATGCTACAGATTTGGCGGCTGCAAACAGTACAGCGCTGAACATCACTGCCACAGTGACCGGCACGGTGAATATCTCCGCCAACAGCACCATTGCGGGTGTGGTGGACATGTTTGATGTGAGCGGAACATTGACGCTGAAGGCCAGTCAGGCCAGCGGTGTGACCAGTTCTGGCACAGGTGCTGTGCATGTCACGTCCATTGATCAGCAATTGGATGCTGATTTGAATGGCTTGTTGGTGGATGGTGGTGTGTCCATCGATCTGACGGCAAATGCGACCTTGACCGATGTGGCCACTTTGGGTGCAGCGAACCTGACCGTTACAGGCAATGGCTATACCTTGGACGTGAGCGCCATGGATGCCACAAACTTTGATGTGCTGGGTATTTCTGTGGGTGCCGGTGCAAGCTTGACGCTCAGCGCCGCTGAAGCCGACAACAAGTTGGTTGAAGGTGTAGGTACCGTCAAGGTGGTGAACCTCAATTCTGCAATCGCAGCAGATCTTTCTTCGCTGCAGGCAGGCACGGTCCTGATCGAGCAGACCTTGAGTGATACAACAGTCGCCTTCCAAGGTGATGTGGGTAATGCCCATGTGAGCACCACAGGCCTGGGTATCTTGGACTTGACAGGCATCCACAGCATTGGCGCAGATGCCAGCTTTACCGTGGGCGCTGAAACGACCTTGTCCATCAAGGCGGGTGACGTGAGCACCAAAACGGTGGATGGCGCAGGACATTTGACGGTCATGGACTTGACCTCAGTCACCAATCTTTCGGGCGTCTCCATCGTGGGTGGTCGCTCTGACCAGTATGTCCGTCCGTCGAATTCATATCAAACCGATGACGGGTATGGCTTAAAAGCGCAGTATGTGCAAAAAGTTGATTTGTCGGCCTATGCGGGTCAGACGGTGGACTTATACGCCATTGGCCTGAATGGGCTGAGTGATACCAACATTGCCCTGTGGCATAGCGGTGGGCAATTTGTTGCGGCCGATGAGGATATGGGTGGTACGGTTGAAGGTTCTGGGGCCAGTGGTGGACTTTATGGTTGCACGATCCAGGCGGGCGACTACGTTGAATTGTCTTTCTATTGGATGGAAACGGTACCCAATAACCAGTCGATTCGCCTTGAAGTGATGTCGGTCGGTGACGTTCCCGGTGTCGGTCCATCGGTGTTCAGGGGTGATTACGTTTTGACGGCGGCTCAAGGTGTTGTAGAAGCGGTTGTCTCCAACGTGGACGGTGTGGGCATCACTGAGAACCAAAACCTTGGGGCGGTCACGTTCTATACGGTGCAAGAAAACTCTGCGCTGACTCTGACGGCTACTCAGGCCAATAACCGCACGGTGAATGCTGCAGGGGATGTGGTTGTTGTATTGAATGACACAGCCTTTAACCTGACCGGCGTGACGACCACAGGCGTGGGGACTTTCACGGCGACATCGGATGGCGCGTTGACGCTGAATGCGTTGGCCGATTTGGGAGCTGTGGGATCGGTCACGGTATCCACTGGTTCCTTGACTTTGACTGCGGCGCAAGCGGATGCGCTGAGCATCTTGGGTGACGGCACCACCGTGACGGTGACTCATCTGGAAAATGCACTGGGCGCCAACTTGAGTGGTTTGGCTGAAACGCTGGTGACCATTGCCGAGTTGGATTCGACCGGTGGTCTGGTATTGGGTGCAGCTGCCAATCTGACCCACGTAGACACCATCACGATCACGGGTGCTGGCACGGTATCCGCTCATCCGGAGGCAGTGCTGGGAGCTGGAGATTACAGTGTTGGCGCACAAGCCACGCTGTCGCTGACTGCTACTCAAGCGAACGGTTTGCATGCCGATGGTGATGGCGCTGTCGTTGTCAACCATCTGGAAGATGCACTGGCAGGCAACTATTCCAACCTTACTGCAGGCACGGTGACTTTGAAGCTGGAAGCTAATCCGTTGTCCGGTGATTCCAATCTTTTCGCTGGTCAGTTGAGCAATACTGCTCAGTTCGAAATTGGTAACCATAGCTTGACGCTGACCAGCGCCGATGCAAATAACCGCACGGTCAGTGGCTCCAACGGTACATTGGTTGTCGATGGTATCCAGACAACGACAAACCTGACTCAAGTGACTACCGGGGTACGTGTTGTTGACACAGGTGGTTTTGTTGATACTTTCTCGTCAAGCAACTGGTATGAATTTCCTGATGGATACAACAGTGGTGTTTCCTACAATTACACCGGCACTGATTCATTGACGCTTGCATTCACGGATGCGCAGAGCTGGTACACGCGAGCTGCAATTAACATTGATCCGATTGGTAAGAGTGGCACGCTGACCTTCGACCTGGCGCTCGCGGGTACTGGTGATGTCGTGGTGAGCTTGTATGATCCTGTCACGGATACTTCGATCGATACTACATACAACTCAAGTGCTACTTCGATCACGGTAGACGTTCAGGCTGGACAGTCCCTGTATATCGGCTTGAATACCACAGCTATGAATGGTGCTGCTTCTGCCAGCATCAGCAATGTGCATTTTGCGCACAATGAGCCGGGTCTTGCAGCCGTTGTTGCCCATATCACTGGCGACAGTAACCTGGATCAAAATGTATTTGACATCACGAGTGCATATGACCAAGACAAGGTAACGTCTTATGTGATCGACGGTACGTATGCCTTCAAACTCAGACCGGATCAGGCCAATCTGACTTACATCACGGGTAATGTTGGAGCTCAGACCACCGTCGAAGGCACGGCATACAGCGATGCAGATTTGACGCGTATCAGCACTGTTCTGTCTCTTGGAACGGGTGTCGATACCAATGGCCATGAATTGGCTGCCAACATCACGCAACTAGATGGGCAAACCGTGACAGGTAACGGGAGTGTCTACATCTACCCAAGCGGTTCGTGGACAGATCTTGATTTGTCGAAGATCACGGCGGCCAGTGTTGGGTTTGACGCCCCAGTTCTGGTGGCCAACGGCAATATCCTCAAGATTTCGTCAGAAGTTGCAAATGGCAATACGTTCACAGGTGTGGACAATTCGGATGTGGGCACGATCGAACTCTACGGTTTGAATGAGTTCGTCGGTCGTGCATTCACCAACCCGCTTGATTTGAGTAATGTCTTTGCTTCAGCGGGCTCGTTGAAGGCGCTGATTACTGTCGCCACCGATCTGTCTTCGCAAACGGCTTCCAATCTGACGACCATTGACCAATATGTGGTGAGCAATGACACATTGCTGACGCTGAATGCTGCTGAGGCAAGCGGTGCCACGGTCATTGATGCTGCGGGTAGCGATGTCCATGGCAAGCTGACCGTTGTTGGTTTTGATGGCACCACCGATCTGGCTAACGTCACTGTGACTGGTACGGTCACGGCGACGATCACCGGTAATGTCAATATAGATACAGGCAACAGCGTTGCTGGCAACAGCCATGTTCATGGGGTTGTGGATGCCTATGTCATTGATGGTGCCCACATGCTCAATATCTATGCTGTAGATGCGGATGCGACGACCATTACCGGTGCCAGCGGTACGGTTCACATCATCGCCATTGAAAACAATGCCGCAGGCGACTTCTATGGTGTTACGGCAGGAGCCGTGGAGTTGGATGTTTCGAATGATGTTGTTGGCGCTGTCAATTTCACAGGTGCAGTCAGCGCAGATGCTCACTTCAATGTGGGTACAAATTCAACGCTTGTTTTGTCTGAAGCTACGGCTTCAGGGCGGACGGTTGATGGCACAGGTTCACTGGAAATCAGCGGCATCAAGACTACGACTGTTCTTTCGAATCTGGTGTTGCCAGAACAGGGCGGAACAAACGTGACCGACTTTACGGGGGCGTTTGCTGTCTGGGATACGACGGGGACAGTTGTTGATTCGTCTTATGCATTCAGTGATACCGATGCAAACGGCACAAATGACACGCTTCACCTGATCAGCGCGTATAGCGATGCGTATAACGGTGGCAGTGGTGGTTTTGGAAAGGCTTACGTTGCAAGTGCTACTGTGCTTGAAGCAGGTCAAGTCTCTGTCCACTTTAGTTTTTCCAGCAACTTGCTTAATGATGGAAGTAACACCGTCGGTGTTCACTTTCGGGGTGGTGACTATGAGTTGCCGCTGTGGCTTAACTGCGACGTTACCAACAATCTTGTCGGAGCCAATGCACACTGGGAGATGGGTGGGTACGTCTTTGATGTGAAGAACTGGGCGATAAGCGCAGGAACGGTCACAGGTACGCTTGTGCTGGATGCACGAGTGGGCCAGTCGTTGCAGTTCTATGCGGACTCGATGTGGATGGACTCCGAGATCACTTTGACGGACTTCACTTTCACACCTACGGTGCAGACGACACCAGGGTTGGCGTCGATCATGGGTCATGTCACGGCGGACAGTGTAGATGCTGCTGATGTTTTTGACATTGTCGGAACGTCCAATCTTGACAAGCTGACCGGCTATTCGATCGATGGTGGCTATACGCTCAAGATGTCCTCTGCTCAAGCTGATGGACTGGTTGTCGTTCAGGGGGCTGAAACCATAGGCGCTGTGGCGTTGATTGATGGCAATGTCGCAGGCGGCATTTCCATCAATCTGTTGGGTATCGGCAGCGATGTGTCTGTTAGCTTCGGCTCGGGTGAGGATGCAGGCATTGTTGTTGGCTTGGGTAGCACGCTCACTTTGCGTGCTGATCAAGTGAATGCTCAGGACATCACAGGTACAGACGCTACTGTGGCCATCGCTGGTGATGTGACCGGTATCGTTGACCTGCGGGGTGTAACGGCCACTACCGTGACCTTCCAGACTGGTTCTGAAATCACTGACACTCTCGATGTGTCGGGCGAGGGGCACCTTTTGCTCAACGCGGCAGTTGCCCATCTCAAGAGTATTACTGGCAATGGCCAGGTTAATGTCTACGGTTTGCAAGACAAAACCACGGCTGATCTCAGCGGTTTGGTGGGTGGACTGACTGTGACGGCCATGATCACTGCCAATACTGATTTGACAGGTAATCTGGTTGAAAACTTGGCCCATGTTGACAGCTATGTGGTCAGTGATGGTGTTCTCCTTACTTTGAATGCCAATGCAGCCAATGGTGCAACCGTCGTTGACGCTGAAGGCGCAGCAGGAAAACTGGACGTGGTGGGCCTGGTGGGTGGTTCCACAGGCAACGGCGGCACAGACTTGTCCAATGTGACAGTGAGCGGCACGCTCACTGTCGATGTGACGGGCGAGACTGACATCAGCGCAAACACAACGTTGCTGGGCGTGGATGAGTTCAATGTTGCCGATGGTGCCGTATTGACTTTGACGGCCCAGCAGGCCAACGGCAACTCCGTCACTGCCAACGGCACAAATCACACTGGAGCTGTGGTCATCACGGGCATTGAAAACAAGCCTGATGCTGATCTGACCGGTATTCATTCGCCGGACATCACTTTGGCGGTGTCTGCTAACTTGGATCCGCTCACATTTGCTGGCGATCTTGGCGATGCCAAGGTTTCAATTGGCGAGTACACCTACCTGACCCTGAGTGCCGATCAGGCCAATGGTCGCACGGTATTGGGTACAGGATCTTTGGTGGTGGATGCGCTGCAAAGCACGACCGATTTGTCCAATGTGGAGATGGCTGGTGCACCTGTTTCACCGGTATCCAACTTTGTAAATGGTTTTGATGCTACCCATTGGAGTACTAACCTCTTCGGTGATTGGACCTTCGATATTGCTCCAGACGCCACCACTTTGACATTGCACGCTGGATGGATGGGGCAAGTGATTTTGACTGCACCCCAAAGCGGAGGCAAGATCGGTTTCACTTGGAGCAATGCAGACGCCGTGGCCACAAGCCTGGTGATTCAGGATCCTTGGGGCATCGTTCCTGATAATACGATTGTGTTGTCGGGTGCTGGCGGATCGATGGCCGATGTCGAGGTGCCTGCCGGGTATTACGTTTATCTGCGACTGCCGATGGCAACATCAACCCTGACACTGAGCAATTTCTCGTTCACACCAGCAGGTGGCGCACCAGGCATTGTTTCGCTGACGGGTCACATCACAGCTACCAGCGATCTGACCGAGGGTGTCTTTGACATCACAGGCTCCAGTGGGCTGGACAAGGTGACAGCGTATTCGATCGATGGCACTTACACACTGAAGCTTGGCTCGGCCATGGCCAGCGGTTTGACGGTGTACCAAGGCGATCAGACCGCTGGTGGCACTGTGTTTGTCAGCGACGATGTGGCTAATAACGCCACCGTAAATTTGACCAACATCAATGCCAATGTGTCGCTGAGTTTTGGTGCGGACTTGGAAGCGGGCATTGCTGTGGGTACAGATGGTCTTCTGACTTTGCGCGCCGATCAAGCCACAGGGCAGACCATCACCGGTGCGGGCGCAGTCCGTATCGCGGGTGACTTGCTCGACATTGTCGATTTGTCAAAAGCTACAGCCCACTCAGTTCAGTTTGATCTGAACAGCGATGGCGTGGTGGATGCAGCTATCACCGTCACGGCCAGCCAAACACTCAAAGTGGGTGGCGATCAGTTGGTTGGCACTGCCGTCACGGTCGAGGGCCATCTGGATGTTTACTTGGGCACAGGCGACGAAGCATTCGATCTGGATGCCTTGGTCGAAGCCACTGGTACTGGCTTGGTCACAGTGCATGTCATCAGCGATTTGAACCTTTCGGGTAACAGCCATTTCAGCGAGATCACTCATTTTGTAGTGGATCCAACGGTCACATTGACACTGGACCCATCGCTCGCCAATAACACTTATGTGTCGGGTGAGGGCGCAGTACACGTGACCGATCTGGGTGTGGATGCCAATGCATTGACAGTCAACCTCGCGAATCTGACGGCAACAAGCGTGACTGCAACGTTTGCTACCAGCGGCGAGTTCACCGGTAATCTGGGGACGGCCTTGGTCACTGTCTCGGCAGGTCGCACCATGACAGTCAGTGCAGACATCGCCAGTGCTCACACGATCACCGGCTCTGTGGCTGAAGGCGTCGACAGCGGCGGCTCGATTGTCATCACCGGTTTGGGTGAAGCGCCAGTGGATCTTTCGCTTGTCACGGCCGGTGCGGGTGTTTCGGGTGATACACCGATTCCTGCAGGAACCTTCACGACGACCATTTCGACCGGGACGGTCTACCTTGACCCTGCCACGAAGCTCGGTACTTTGGCTTTGACGATTGACGGTGCTGAAACCACCGTTGGTTTCAGTGTCGACCAAGCAGATGGGCGCGTCATTGGCGGCAGTGGTACTGCTGAAATCCACGGTGACATCACTGGCGATAACACGCTGGTTGATTTGACCCAAGTTGGTGCGGCGATCAGTTTCAATGATGCCGGGGAACCATCGCCTACGATTGCAGTCGACGCACAGCACACTCTTGTGTTGAACGCATCGCAGGCGTCAGGCCAGTTGATCACTGGCGGCGGTACTGTCCAAATTGCGGACAACGTGACCGCTGACACGGTCAACCTCAAGACCATCAGCGCAACGCTGAACTTCACCGCCAATGGGCTGGACGTCGCAAATGGCGCTACTTTGCAACTCACAGCGGATCAAGCTTCAGGCCAGACTATTTCGGGTGCCGGCACTTTGTCGATCGAAGGGTTGACCGAGACGACGGATCTGTCGAAGATTGGAAAGTCCATTTCCAGCGGCTTGACCGGCGTATTGAATACTGATAGTTGGACAAAGTTCTATCGTTCAACTGGCACAGTTGCTACTTCTGCTGATGCTCTGACGATAGCGGCCAATAGCGATCAATATGTTAACTATTACGTCGATCCGGGTTTGGAGGGTGATTTCACTTTCCATTACTCCCTGTCGAAGGCGGGTAGCGCTTCTGCATTTATGTATGTCGGCGGTACCTACCATGCAATTTCGTCCACAGATGGTGGCGCAGGGACGATGACGGTACATGTGGGCGCAACGGACCGAGTTCAAGTTTATCTGCAAGCTAATGGCGGCTCAGGTACGTTTGTGCTTGATCAGATCAGTTACGCTGCTCCAAATGGACCTTTGGACGTTAATGTTGCTGTAGTGGACTCTGTGGATGTCAGTGCCAATGCACATCTCGCTTCGGTCGACGCTTACAACATCGCCAACGGCAAGACGCTGACCCTTAACGCATCTGAAATTGCTGGTCGAACCATCAGTGGTGCCGGTACGGTTGTGCTCAAAGGTGATGTGGCTGCAGGTATCGTTGATTTGACACACATTGATGCAGCAACAACCTTTTTGATTGACGGTGGTGACATTGCTGTTGCTTGGGGCGCCACACTCAAGATCCCACATGGTCTGTTGGGCTCAACGGTGGTCAGTGGTGATGGCACTCTGGAAGTGGTGGGTGACCTGACCACCGGTGCGACGCTGGATTTGCAAGCAGACACGCTCAACAACGTGAGCTTTGGCAACGATGGCATTGACATCACGGGCGCTACGCTCAAGATGACTGCGACTCAGATCCAAGGTCAATACATTTTTGGCGTTGGTACGCTGGTCGTCAGCGGCAATGTTCCAGCAGACGGTTGGTACATGGATTTGAGTTCAGTGAGCACAGATACCATGATCGACTTCACTGACAGCTTGGATGGTGCATTTGGTATCACAGTCGGCACGGATAGCGTACTGGAGATCAATGCTGCACATCTGAGTGGCAAGTTCGTCTCTGGCCCAGGAACCATTCAAATCTATGGCACATTGAGTAATGCCGTTGACCTCTCTCATGTTGCCTCGGATGTCAGCATTGACCTGACTCAATTGGATAACATCAACAGTTGGCCAACATTGCCCGCATTGTCCAGCGGTCATGAGTTGGTTTTGACAACTTCTCAAGCAGCAGGCTTGACCATTGCTCAGCCAGATGCCATCGTCCGAATCACGGATGTAGGGAATGCGCTGGATCAGTACGGTAATTTGAGCGTCAACCTTTCCGGTATCACTGCTCAGACGGTCACTCTGGATGTGGATGTGCCCCGTTGGTACACACCCGTGACCGTGATGGGGCAGTTGGGATCTACACAGGTGACGGTGGAAGGGTACGCCAGCTTGATCATCTCGGCAGAACTGGCCTCAGGCGTGACCATTGGTGGTTCTGGTGATGTGCTCATTACGGGTGATGTGGCCACTGGCACGACTGTCGATTTGTCAAAAGTCACGGCAACAGGCTTGACATTTGATGGCAATGACATCGTGGTGGATGGCGCGACCCTGATCGTCGGCGCGGCTCAAGCGCTCAGCAGTGGAGCGAACTTCAGCGGCACAGGCACTGTGTCGATTGTCGGTGCGCATCTGGACGAGGTTTCAGCCCTTTCCAGCGTGACGGCAACGACAAAGAACATCGCTTTTGTCGAAGCGGGCTCTTTGCTGAATTCTTCAGTGAGCTTTGACGGCGTTCATGAGATCACGTTGGCAACTGGTACCACCGATCTGAGTGCAACTCAAGCTGACGGTCGTGTGTTCTCGGGTGCAGGTGGTGTATCGATTCACGACGGCGCAGGGGTTCAGAGCTACAACGGCACAGCCCATGACGACACGATCTTTGGTTTTGGTGGCGACAGCAACACGGTTATCGTCAACAGCAAGCCTGTGGTTGTTCCCGATACCGTTGACTTGTCTCAAGGCGGGCATGACACGGTGGTCTTCTCGGGCTTGGCCAATGACATGTCGGTCACCGGTTTGACTTTTGCTACGGGTGCAGATTCAGATGTTCTCAACTTCGCCAATTTGAGCGGCCAGCTTTACAACCACAACAACTCGGTCAATGGGCATGTGGCCAGCTTGTCTGGTTCGGCTTATAACTTGGTGACTGTGAATGGAGATGGTGCCTTGTTCACAGAAAACACAGATCACACATTGACTGAGGCTGTGCTTGCTCCCGCGACACGATTCACTGGATTTGTCGCAGTCATGCTGGATGTCACTGCCGAGAATGAAAGAGGTGTTGCTTCGGTGTTTGCTATTTCTAACACATTGAATAAGTTGGTGGACACTGGTGGCGATATGGTCTTCCTGATGGCTGATGCGGCTGGCGATACCAACGTTTGGCATTGGACAGATTCGGGCGTTGGACTCAACCATGATGGCAATGTCCAGTACACAGAGTTGACCAAGTTGGCCACTTTGGTCGGTGTGGATCAAACCGATCTCGCCAACATCCGTGAAAACAACATCCATTTTGTGGTCTGACCACCAACCCCGCGCGATGAACTGTGAATCCAACTCACAGTTCATCGCCATTCGCAAAGGCTATTTTTCCAAGCAGTCTTCAGTGACCGCGTTATGAACTTCTCAATATGTTGACGATTCGCCATGCTGAGCCTCCCAAGGTCCTTGTGATCGAGGATGAGGCCGATTTGCGCGAGTCCATCGTGTCCTACCTTAAGCTTGAGGGTATCGACGCCGATGGAGCGGGCAGCTTGCAAGCTGCCGAACTGTGGATGCTGATGCATCACTTTGATGTGTTGGTGCTGGATGTGGGCCTGCCCGATGGCGATGCTCTGACTTGGCTGGAAGAGCGCAATGGCTTGCGCGACAAGGGCATTGTCATCACCTCGGCCCGCAGCAGCACGGCAGACCGGGTGCTGGGCGCTCAGGTGGGGGCCGACACCTACCTGGTCAAGCCCGTCTTGCTGGAAGAGTTGACGGCGGTGGTACGCAATTTGGTGCGCCGCATTCGCCCCGGCACAACCGACAGCTGGTTGCTCAATACATTGAGCTGGCTCTTGGTCTCGCCCGATGGTCGCAGCGTGAAGCTCACGCATTCGGAGCACGTTTTGCTGACCCATTTGTCGCGTGCGCCGGGCAAGGCGGTGCCGCGCCGCGACCTGATCGAGGCGCTGGGTCACGACCCCGAGCACTACGACCAGCGCCGCATGGAGATCATGGTGCGCCGCCTGCGCACCAAGGTGATGGACTCTTTGGGCAACGAGCTGCCTTTGGTCACGGCGCACCGCCAGGGCTATGCTTTCACGGCGCCCATTTCGATCCGAAAAGGGGACTGAGCCAGCCCTTTCAACACACCCAGACCACACGCTGGCGGCTGTCCGCACAGAGTGGGTCCGGGCTTCGTGTATCGTTCTACTTTTCCTGATGACTTGAGGTCGTCAGACAGAACTGTTTGAACGTGAAAAAACTACTGCTTTTCCTGTTGTTTTGTTGGGCCCATGCCGTGTGCGCATACGAGGTCCGGGGTGGCGACGACCGTGTGGACTTTTTGGTCGCCATCGACGTGCTGGAAGACCCTTCGGGCAAGCTGAGTTTTGACGACGTCAAGTCACCGGCCATGGCCAAGCGCTTTGTGCCAGCCAACAACTCGGGCCAGAACCTGAACCTGGGGTTTTCTTCGTCGGCTTATTGGTTGCGTTTTTCTTTGTCCAAAAATGCCAACAGTTGGGACGAGTGGTTGTTGGAGATCCCCTATTCGTCGCTGGACCAGGTCTGGTTTTATCCACCTTATGGGTATCCGGTCATCACGGGCAGCAAGCAGCCCTTGAGCTCCCGGCATTACCTGCACCGTTTTTTCGTGTTCCCTCTGGAGCTGCAGGCCCAGGAGCAGAACTACTACTTGCGTGTGGAGTCGCATCGCGATTTGACGGTGCCCCTGCGGATCTGGACCAGCCGTGGCTTCATGAAAGAAGTGCAGCGCGATGTGAGCCTGCAGTTCTTGTATTACGGCGCGCTCTTGGTGCTGTGCATCTACAACGTGATGGTCTTCTTCTTTGTGCGGGACAAGCTGTTTTTGATTTATGCGGCCTATGTCCTGGCCATTGGTCTGGGCATGTTTGCGGGCAATGGCTTTGGGCGGGTGTTTTTGTGGCCCGATCTGGCCGCCTTTGACACCGTGGCGCAGAGCACTTTCTTTGCGCTGTCGGGCTCACTCATTTTGTTGTTGACGCGGGGCTTCATTGGGCAAAAGCCGGACGGTTCGTTTGAGCGGGTCTGGGTTTGCAGTGCGGTGTTTTTTGCTGGCATTGCCGCTGCGATGGTGCTGAGCATCTGGTGGCATTACCCCCTTCGGTGGATCAACCAGGCGTTTTTGGTGGCCGCGTGCCTGGCGGGTTTGCTGATCTTGCGCAGCATTGTGAAGGTGGTGCGCCAGGGGCGGCCGGGTTTGCGCTTTTTCATTGCCTCGTGGGTGATTTTGTGTATAGGCATTTTTGTGGCCACGGGCCGCATTTTTGGCTGGCTGCCCACCAATGCCTGGACGGCTTACAGCTTGCAGACGGCTTCGGCATTCGAGATGCTGATGCTGTTTTTGGCCTTGGCCGATCAGTGGCGTCTGGAGCGTGACCGCCGCGAGGAAGCCCAGCGCAGCGAGCTGGAAATCCGTGAGCTGTACATGGCGTCCTTGCGTGATGCCAAAGACCAGCTGGAAGCCACGGTGGAAGACCGTACGCGGCAATTGCAGAGGGCCCTGACCACGGAACAGCAGACATTGGCCCAGTATGTGCGCTTTGGTGCCATGATCTCGCACGAGTTCCGTAACCCCTTGGCCATCATCAACAGCCAGCTGAGCCTGATGCACAAAGAGCACGAGCGGGGCCAGTTGCAGCTGGACCAGCGTTTGTCGATTTTGGGCAGTGCCACGCGCCGGCTGGTGCGCATGTTTGACAAGTGGATGCAAAGCGATCAGCTGAACAGCTCGCTCGAAGAGATCGATCCGCATTCGCTGCCGCTGCCCGAGTGGTTGCACAACTTTGAGCAGTCCAGTGTTCACAAACTGGCGGGCTTGCACATCGAGCTCAAGCTCGATCCCCGGGCGCCGCGTGTGGTGGCCGACGAATACCTGCTGGAGATTGCGCTGACCAATCTGGTGGACAACGCACGCAAATACGCGGGCCACGAAAAGCCGGTGCTGATTGAAACCCGCGTGAAGCCCGGCTTTGTGGGCATTGCGGTGGTGGACCAGGGGCCGGGCATTGCGCCAGAACACCACAAAGAGGTGTTCCAGGATTATTTCCGGGTCTCACCCCAAAGCGGTGCCGAGGGCGTGGGCCTGGGCTTGCCGATCGTGCGTCGCATTGCGCGCGCACATGGCGGCGATCTGGAGTTGACCAGTGCGCTGGGCCAAGGCTGCAGCTTTTGCATTTGGCTGCCTGTCAAGAACGAATCATGAAAACGCTGGACCCCCATTACGCAGCCAACGTCCTGGTGATTGAGGACGAACCGGATTTGCTGGCCGCCATGGTGCGGTTTTTGCAGCTGGAGGGTTATGTGGCTTTTGCCGCAGCGAGCCTGAGAGCGGCCGAGCAATGGATGACGCAGCACGACATGGACATCATCGTGCTGGACCTCGGCTTGCCCGATGGCGATGGCCTGACCTGGCTGGGCAGTCGGCCGGGCTTGCGCGACAAGGGCGTGATCATGACCACCGCGCGTGGCGAAGGGTCGTCACGGGTGTCGGGCGTGCGGGCGGGCGCCGATGCGTATCTGGTCAAGCCTGTTCAGCTGGAGGAGTTGACGGCCTTGATCCGCAATTTGCTGCACCGGTTGCGGCGCACGGACTTGGCCAGCTGGACTTTGGACACCATGTCCTGGACGCTGTTTTCACCCGAGGGACAGGCCATCAAGTTGACGCACTCAGAGCAAGTCGTGCTCATTGAAGTCGCCCGCGTGCCGGGGGCGTCGGTGTCGCGCGATGTGTTGGTGACGGCTCTGGGTCACAGCCCCGATGTGTACGACCCCAGGCGCATGGAGGTCATGGTTCGCCGCTTGCGCAACAAGGCCAAAGAAACCTTGGGCTACGACTTGCCTTTGGAGACGGCGCACCGGATCGGTTATGCGTTCACCGCGCCGATCACGATGAAAACATCCAAAACGGAAGCTTGACGGGCAAGCGCCCAGGCCTTGCACGCAAGGCCTGGGCGTTGGTCTTTACAGACCGGCTGCAACGCGCAAGGCAGCCGCTTTGTCCGTGCGTTCCCAAGTGAAGTCGGGCTCGTCGCGGCCAAAGTGGCCATAGGCAGCGGTCTTGCTGTAGATGGGGCGCAGCAGGTCCAGCATCTGGATGATGCCTTTGGGGCGCAGGTCAAAGTGCTCGGCCACCAGGGCAGACAACTTGTCATCACTGATCACGCCGGTGCCGGCGGTGTTGACGGTGATGTTCATGGGGCGTGCCACGCCAATGGCGTAAGCCACCTGCACCTGGCACTGCGTGGCCAGGCCTGCGGCCACGATGTTCTTGGCCACATAGCGGGCAGCGTAAGCGGCCGAGCGGTCCACCTTGGACGGGTCTTTGCCCGAGAAGGCGCCACCACCGTGCGGGCAGGCGCCGCCGTAGGTGTCCACAATGATCTTTCGGCCCGTCAGGCCACAATCGCCCTGAGGACCACCGATGACGAATCGGCCTGTGGGGTTGATCAAATATTTGGTGTCTTGCAGCCACTCTTTGGGCAGCACGGGCTTGATGATCTCTTCGATGATGGCTTCGGTGAAGCTGGCCTTCATCTTGGTGGCGGTTTCCGACTGGTCGGGGCTGTGCTGGGTGGACAGCACCACGGTGTCGATGCTGTGGGGCTTGCCGTCCACATAACGCATGGTCACCTGGCTCTTGGCGTCAGGGCGCAAGAAGGGCAGACGGCCGTCCTTGCGCAGCTGGGCCTGGCGCTCGACCAGGCGGTGGGCGTAATAGATGGGGGCGGGCATCAGCTCGGGTGTTTCGCTGCAGGCATAGCCGAACATCAGGCCCTGGTCGCCCGCGCCGATGTTCAAAAAGTCATCCGACGCGTGGTCCACGCCCTGGGCGATGTCGTTGGACTGCTTGTCGTAGGCCACTAGCACGGCGCAGCCTTTGTAGTCGATGCCGTATTCGGTGTTGTCGTAGCCGATGCGTTTGATGGTGTCGCGGGCCACCTGGATGTAGTCCACATTGGCTTGTGTGGTGATCTCGCCGGCCAGCACGACCAGACCGGTGTTGGTCAGGGTTTCGGCAGCCACGCGACTCAGCGGGTCTTGCTCGAAGATCGCGTCCAGGATCGCGTCAGAGATCTGGTCGGCGACCTTGTCGGGGTGGCCTTCCGAGACGGATTCGGAGGTGAAGAGGTAGTCGTTGGACATGAAAAAGGCTCCTGTAGTTTCAGTGGTTTGTCGGCGTTGCCGACCCTGAAAACCCGGAGCCTGGCGAACGCTTTAGCAGGTTTTATGAATCGCCCTGCAAGTAGTTCAGTTAACTCGGCGATGGCGCGATTATAAAAGATCGCAAAGCCCCCTCCAAAATCATGTCCAATACAGCCCATGGACATTCCCACCCCTATTGAAAACCGCCTGATCGACCTGGAAATCAAGGCAGGCTTTACCGAAGACCTGCTGGACCAGCTCAATGCGCAGGTGTACCGCCAGCAGCAACAGATTGACGCGCTCATTCAGGAGCTGCGCCAGATGCGTGACCGCTTGCCCGAATCGGGTGGTGGTGCCGAGGTGCGCAATCTGCGTGACGAGATCCCGCCGCATTACTGAGCCCTGCCATGTGGAGCATTCAGGACATCCGTGACCATTTGCGCGCTTTGGGCGCGAACGAGCGTCACGAGCAGCGCGTGCTGCGCCTGTGGGCGCAGGCCAAGCCGCAGGACAGCGGGCGCAGAGCGCTGGAGAGCTTCATGCCCACGGCCGTGCGCGAGGCCTTGCCTGCGCTCAGTGACACCTTGGCGGGTCTGGCCACACTGCGTGAGCAACACCCGGGGCAAGACGGCTCGGCCCGCTTGCTGGTGGGCCTGAACGACGGCCAGACCGTCGAGAGCGTCTTGCTGCCACGCGATGGCCTGTGTGTGTCCAGTCAAGTGGGCTGCGCGGTCGGCTGTGTGTTTTGCATGACTGGGCGCGAAGGCCTGATTCGTCAGGTCGGCAGCGCCGAAATCGTGGCGCAGGTCGCGCTGGCGCGCACGCTCAGGCCCGTCAAAAAAGTCGTCTTCATGGGCATGGGCGAGCCCTCGCACAACCTGGACCAGGTGATGGAGGCCATCGACTTGCTGGGCACGGTGGGCAATATTGGGCACAAGAATTTGGTGTTTTCCACGGTGGGCGACGAGCGGGTGTTTGAGCGTTTGCCGCAAGGCCGCGTCAAGCCAGCCTTGGCCTTGTCGCTGCACACCACGCGGGCCGATCTGCGGGCCCAGCTGCTGCCGCGTGCTCCGCGCTTTGACCCGCAAGATTTGGTAGAAGCCGGTGAGGTCTACGCCCGCGCTACCGGCTATCCGATCCAATACCAGTGGACGCTGATCGAAGGGGTGAACGACAGCGCCGAAGAAATCGATGGCATCGTGCGCTTGCTTCAGGGCAAATATGCGCTGATGAACATGATCCCTTACAACGCGGTGCCTGATCTGCCTTATGCGCGGCCCAGCTGGGAACGCGCTGCCGAGATCGCCCGCACTTTGCACCAGCGTGGCGTGCTGACCAAACTGCGCCAGTCAGCGGGCCAGGATGTAGATGGCGGTTGCGGCCAATTGCGGGCGCGGGATGTGGTGCAGCGCGTGCAGATCCACCGAAAGGTCAACGCCCCGGCAGCTTGACCAGTCCGCTGGACAGGGCCGTGCCCGCCAGAATCACCGCGCCGCACAGCAGCATCCAGGCGGTGACGCTTTCGCCCAGAAACAGCACGCCATAGGCGATGGCAAAGACCGGCACCAGAAAGGTGACCGTCAGCGCGCGCGCAGGTCCGGCGCTTTCAATCAGTTTGAAATACAGGATGTAGGCCACCCCGGTGCACAGCACGCCCACGGTGATCAAGGACCACCAGACCGAGGCACTGGGCCAATGGTCGGGTCGAAACCACAGCGCGGGCAGCGCCAGGGCCAGGGTGGCACCGATCTGGCTGCCGGTGGCGGTGACCAGCGGCGGCAGGCTGGGGATGTGCTTTTTGGTGAAGCTGGCCGACAAGGCATAACAGGTGGTGGCCGCCAGGCAGGCCAGCACCGCCCAGGCCGGGGCAATGCCCGAGGCGTTGGGCTTGAAGCTCGCCTGCCCACCGGCCAGCAGCACGACGCCGCCAAAGCCGATGGCCAGACCCACACTGCGTGACAGGCTGGGCTTGTCACCCAGCCAGACCCAGGCCACCAGTGCTCCAAACAGCGGCACCGTGGCGTTCAGGATGGACGAAAACCCGGTGGTGATGTGCATCACCGCAAAGGAATACAGGGCAAAGGGGATGCCGCTGTTGAGCACGCCCACAAACAGCACAGGCTTCCAGTGTTGTCGCAGGGCGGCCCAGTGGCCTTTGGCCAGCATCAGGGGCAACAAAAAGGTCGAGGCAATCGCTACCCGAATCGCCGCTGTGGGCAAGGCCCCCAGCTCTACCGCCGCCAGGCGCATGAACAAAAAGGACGAGCCCCAGATGGCGGCCAGCACCAGAAAATCGGCCAGCCAGCCTTTGGCATGAGAGGTGTTCATTCAGAAAAAAGCGAGGAAGTCGTGGGGGCGGGCATGGCCAATGGATGGCCTTCCAGACGCAAGAGGGCCTCTTTGCGCCACAGGCCGCCTGCATAGCCTGTCAGTTGGCCGCTCGCACCGAGGATGCGGTGGCAAGGCACGATGATCGTGATCGGGTTGCGGCCCACGGCGGCGCCCACGGCGCGCACGGCCTTGGCCTTGTTCAGTTGTCTGGCCAGGTCTCCATAGCTTTGGTGTTGTCCGCAGCCGACCTGCAGCAAGGCGTGCCAGACCGATTGCTGAAACTCTGTGCCGTGCGACAAGTCCAGGGGCAGGTCAAAGCTCTGGCGCTGGCCTGCGAAGTAGGCTTGCAGTTGCTCGGCCGCTTGCAGCAGCAGCGTGTTGCCAGGTGCGTGGGTCCAGCGCTCGGTTTGCTCAAGGCTGGGGCCGTGGCGCTGGCCATCGAACCACACGCCGCACAGCCCGTGCTCGCTGGCGGCCAGCGTCATGCTGCCCAAAGGGCTGTCGGTGTGAAGGCGGTTCCAGGCGGTCATGGGTGAGCTTTCCAGTTCAGGGCGGGTTGCGCGCGGTTGTTGATCATGTTAACGGCAAGCTGGTGGAATTCATGGATCCCGCATCGAGTGCGGGATGACAAAGTAGAAGCGGGGACGACGAAGTAGGAGAGGGGATGACGAAGGGCATGCGGGATGACAGAGGTAGTACAGGATGACGGAGGCGGTGCGGGATGACCGCAGCGGTGTGGGTTGGCGCTGGACATGCTGCCGGGTGCACACCCGGCGGTTTCGGGCCGGTTTCGAACCGGCGGCGCCTACAATGCGGGCAGAATCTGCAAGTCGGTCTTTCCCGCTCGGGACGGACTTCCTTTTAAGCCTTTTGAATGCGCTGCCTCATGCAAGTCACCCCTTCGATTTTCAAAGCCTATGACATCCGGGGCGTTGTGCCCAGCACCTTGAACGAGCAGGTCGCAGAAGGCCTGGGCAAGGCCTTTGGCACAGTGGCGCTGGCCGAGGGGCAAACCACCGTGGCGGTGGGGCGCGATGGCCGTTTGAGCGGCCCGTCTTTGTCGGCCGCGCTCATTCGTGGTCTGGTGGCTGCGGGCATCCGCGTGATCGACATCGGCATGGCGACCACCCCGATGTTGTACTTTGCGGCCAACACCGCTTGCCAAAGCGGCATCCAGGTCACTGGCAGCCACAACCCCAAGGACTACAACGGCTTCAAGATGGTCTTGGCCGGTCGCGCCATTTATGGCGACGAGATCCAGGCCCTGCGCCAGATGATGGAAGCCGAAAGCTGGCAACTCAAGGCCGGTGGCAGCGTCTCGCACCTGGAAGTGCTGGCCGACTACACCCAGCGCATCGTGGGCGACATCCGCTTGGCCCGCCCCATGAAGATCGTGGTGGACTCGGGCAACGGTATCGCCGGGGCGTCGGCCCCCGGCATCTTCCGCGCCCTGGGCTGCGAAGTGATCGAGCTGTTCAGCGAGGTCGATGGCGAGTTTCCCAACCACCACCCGGATCCCAGCAAGCCTGAAAACCTGCAGGACCTGATGAACGCCCTGAAGACCACAGGTGCTGAGCTCGGCTTGGCCTTTGACGGCGACGGAGACCGCCTGGGCATCGTGACGAAAGACGGCAACAACATTTACCCCGACCGCCAGATGCAGCTGTTTGCCGAAGACGTGCTCCAGCGCGTGCCTGGCGGCACCATCTTGTTTGATGTGAAGTGCTCGCAACGCCTGGCGCCCGCCATCGAAGCGGCCGGCGGCAAAGCGCTCATGTACAAAACCGGCCACTCGCTGATCAAGGCCAAGATGAAAGAGGTTGAGGCTGCTGGTGGCCAGGCCCCCCTGGGCGGCGAGATGAGCGGCCACATCTTCTTCAAGGAGCGCTGGTACGGTTTCGACGATGGCACCTATGCGGGTTGCCGTTTGCTGGAAATCGTGAGCAAGAGTCCCGATGCCAACGTGGTGCTCAATGCCTTGCCCAGCAGCTTCAGCACCCCGGAGTTGAACGTGGCCTGCGCCGAAGGCGAGCCACACAGCGTGACGCGTGCCCTGCAAGCCAAAGCGGGCAGCACCTTCAGCGCGCCGGCCAAGGTGTCCGACATCGACGGCTTACGCGTGGACTGGCCCGATGGTTTTGGCTTGATCCGAGCGTCGAACACCACGCCCGTGCTGGTGCTGCGCTTTGAAGGCCAGACCGAAGCCGCGCTGCACCGCATCGAGGCCGATATGCTGGCCTTGCTGCGCTCGGTCAAACCCGATGCGCAGATCGGCGCTGCCGCCCACTGAAAACGCTTCACCGAAAGCCCCAGATGAATCCAGCCAACGCCGTGCTCAGCCAGGACCCCGAGGTCATCGTCTTCAACCTCAAAGAGCGCTACACCGGCGTGTCGGCCACCATCAACGCGCTGGTGCCCTTGCAGGCGCACCAGTGGCGCCTGGGCTTTTGCGGCACCCGCATGTCCAACGGCATCGACGGCATGACCCTGCGCGAGGCCATTCGCCTGTCGCGCAAGCCGCCTGAAGGCCGTGCGTTTCGCATCTGGCATGTGCGCCGTGACCCAGAAATGATGGCCGCGATCTTTGCGCGCGATGTGCTGCGCCTGCCCATCAAGCTGGTGTTCACCTCGGCGGCCCAGCACCTGCACGGCGCGTTTCCGCGTTGGTTGATTTCCAAAATGGACGCGGTGATCTCCACCACGCCCCTGGCCGCCTCATTTGTGCCCAACACCACAGCGGTGGTGCCGCACGGCATCGACCTGTCACGCTTTTCGCCACCGGCCGACAAGCGCACGGCCTGGAAAGATTCGGGCCTGCCCGGCGAGTACGGCATCGGCGTGTTTGGCCGTGTGCGGCCCGACAAAGGCAGCGATGTGTTTGTGGACGCGATGATCCAAGCCTTGCCGCAATTGCCTGGCGCCACGGCGGTGATCGCCGGTCTGGCCCAGCCCAAGCACCAGGCCTACCAGGATGAGCTGAAAGCCAGAATCGCCGCTGCAGGCTTGGCCGATCGCATCGTTTTTCTGGGCGAAGTGCCCGCAGGCGAAGTGCACAGCTGGTACCAGCGCTGCTTGCTGTGCGTGGCTTGTCCGCGTTACGAGCCCTTTGGCCTCACGCCCTTTGAGGCGGCGGCCACCGAGTGCACGCTTGTGTGCTCGCGCACCGGTGCGTTTGACCAATTGGCCATTCCCGGCCTGACCGGCGAAATGGTGGACACGGGCGATGCACCTGGTTTGGCGCAAGCCGTGCTCAAGGTCTTGAGCGACCGTGAACAAGCCCTGCGCATGGGCCAGGCAGCGCGTCAGCGTGTGGTCGAAAATTTCTCTTTGGCCAAAGAGGCCGAAGGCATTGGCCGCGTGTATGCGCAGCTGTTTGCGGGTGCTTGAGCGTTGATCGCCATGCCTCAACCGGTCCAATCGGTCCAACCGGTCATGTCCTGGGCTGAGCGTTTGTCGCTAGCTGCCTACGGCCTGTTGATGCGCGGCTTGCAACCCCTGTTGCGCCGCAAACTGCAGCGCCGTGGCCAGCAGGAGCCCGGCTATTTGCACCAGGTGCCGCAGCGCTTTGGCCTGTATGACACCGCGGCTTTGGCGCCTGGCTGTGTCTGGGTGCATGCCGTGTCACTGGGCGAGACCCGTGCGGCGGGCCTGTTGATCGACGCCTTGCGCCAACGCCTGCCGGGCATGCGCCTGTTGTTGACGCACAGCACGGCCACCGGCTGGGCGCAGGGCCAGAGCCTGCTGCAGCCGGGCGATGTGCAAGCCTGGTTGCCCTGGGACACACCCGAGGCCACGCGCCGCTTCTTGCAGCACCACCGCCCGCGTTGCGGCATCTTGATGGAAACCGAAGTCTGGCCCTCCCTGGTGCAGGCTTGCCAACAGCAAGCGGTGCCTTTGTATCTGCTCAATGCGCGGCTCAATGACAAGTCACTGCGTTCGGCCAAGCGGTGGGCCTGGCTGTCTGGGCCTGCCTACCGGGGCTTGACGGGTGTGCTGGCGCAGTCCGATGCCGATGCCCAGCGCTTGTGCGCTTTGGGTGCTCGGGTCGATGCCGTGCTGGGCAACCTCAAATTCGATGTGAAGCCGCAGCCGCAAGCGCAAGCAGGGGCACAGCAATGGCGTGCGCAATGGACGCGCCAAGGCCAGAGTCGGCCAGTCATCATGCTCGCCAGCACCCGTGAGGGCGAAGAGGCTTTGTGGCTCAACGCGCTGGCCTCCAACGCCTGGCGTGCCCAAGCCTTTGCCGATGCGGGCGTTTTGTGGCTGCTGGTGCCGCGTCACCCGCAGCGCTTTGACGAAGTGCACCAACTGGTGAAGAGCCGGGGCTGGTCGGTTTTCCGGCGCAGCGCTTTGCCTGCCGAGGGACAAGCCTGGCCACCCGAGGCCTCGGCGGTGCAGGTCTGGCTGGGCGACAGCCTGGGCGAGATGCCGCAGTACTTTCATTCGGCCGATATGGCACTGCTGGGCGGCAGCTTCATGCCGCTGGGCGGCCAAAATCTGATCGAGGCCGCCGCCTTTGGCTGCCCCATCATCATGGGTCCACACACCTTCAACTTTGCCGAGGCTTCAGCGCAGGCCGAGGTGGCTGGCGCTGCGCAACGCGTGGCCGACATGGACGGTGCATTGGATCAGGCGCTGGCCTGGCTGAACGATCGCGCTGCGTTGGCGCGAGCGCAGCAAGCGGGCCTGGACATGGTGGCGCAAAGTCGCGGTGCTGCCGACCGTTATGCGCAGGCCCTCGTCAGTGCATTGAACGCTGAGTAGGTCTGCGGCTTCAGCCCCGACATACGGGTCATGCCAGGCCATGACCGCGATTCGTCATTGCGAGCGAAGCGCGGCAATCCAGTGCTTCAAAAACAGTTCAGCCCTGCCAGCCGGTGAGGATGGACAGGGCTGAGGGCTGAAGAGGCTTTTTATTTCTGCAGCAAGGCGTTGATGCTTTGCAGGTCTTCGGCCTTGAGGGTGCCGCTGGCCTGGCGCAGTTTGAGCTGGCCAACCAAGACGTCGTAACGCGCCTTGGCCAGATCACGTTTGGTTTGGTACAGCTGGCTTTGGCTGTTGAGCACGTCGATGTTGATGCGCACACCCACCTGGTAACCCAGCTTGTTGGCATCCAAGGCAGCTTGGCTGGAGGCCTCAGCTGCTTCCAGGGCCTTGACCTGACCCAGACCCGATTGCAGGCCCAGATAGGCGGTGCGTGTGGCTTGCGCCACTTGGCGCTGTGCACCTTCCAGATCGTTGCGGGCTTTGTCTTCCAGAGCCAGGGTTTCACGAACGCGGTTCTGAGTGGCGAAGCCAGCGAACAAGGGCAGGTTCACCGCAATACCCGCACTGCTGACAGTGGCCTGGTTTTGCAAGTTGGCAGCAAATGTGGCGGCACCATTGATGTTCCGTTGGACGTTGTAGCCCAAGGTGAAATCAACGGTGGGTTTGTGACCTGATTCAGCCTTGCTGGTTTCCAGCTTGGCGATGTCCAGGTTGACTTTGGCCTGCTGGATGGCAGGGTGTGTTTGCTCGGTTTGATTAATCCATTCTTCGGCGTTCGCACCAGTCACAGGAGGCAAAGTGGCTTGAGACGCCAGGCGCAAAGGTGTGATGTTGGACTTGCCGACCAACAGTTCAAGTGCCACTTTTTTGACACGAAGATCGTTGTCAGCGGCTATTTCCTGGGCTGTCACCAAGTCATAACGAGCTTGGGCTTCGCGGGTATCGGTGATGGTGGAAGTGCCCACTTCAAAGTTGCGCTTGGCACTGGCCAGCTGCTCGGCCACGGCGGATTTTTGTGCCTGAACAAAGGTCAGGCTTTCCTGCGCCGAAAGCACGTCAAAGTAGGCTTGAGTGGTGCGCACGATCAGATCTTGCTCAGCTTGGGTCAGCGCAGCTTGCGCCGCATCAAGGGCACGTTGGCTTTGCTGATAGGCGGCCAGGTTGCCGGGACGGTAAAGGGGCTGGCTGGCATTCAGGCCAGCTGATTGTGTGGTGTAGAAGCGATCGGTTGGCGCAGCCGACGAACCGTTGATGGCATGCGCTTCCAGATTGGATCTGGTTGCACCACCGCTCAGGCTCAAAGTCGGCAGCAAAGCCGCTTTGCCCTGATCCGCCTTGGCCAAGTTGGCGTCGTACTGCGACTTCGCCGATTGGTATCCCGCGTCATAGGTTTTGGCCATCTCGTACATGTCGACCAGGCTTTGCGCCTGGCTGGCGCCGGCAAAAGCCAGCGACACCATCAAGCCCAATGGCAGGCGTTTGAACAAAGTGGAAGATGAGCGCTTGTGCTGCATGGATATCTTTCTGAAAAGCCGATGGATAGGCGAAGCTCAGTACACAGGAATCGAGGGGTCAACCTGCAAGGACCAGGCGTGGATACCGCCGGCCACATTGACCACTTCAAAGCCTTGTTGGGCCAGGAAATAGGCCACTTGCATGCTGCGGCCACCGTGGTGGCACAGGCAGGCAATGGGGCGTGAGCGGTCCAGCTCGCTGATGCGTGCCGGGATGGTTTGCATGGGCATGTGCACCAGCGCCAGGCCTTCAGGCTTGACGCTGGCGGTCTGGCATTCCCAGCCTTCGCGCACATCCAGCAGCACGGGGCTCTGGGCTTGCTGTGCAGCCCATTCGGCCACTTGTGCAGGGGTGATCTGTTGCATGGGGCTCAGAACGCGAAGCGCGAAGGCTCTGTAAAACCGGCCAGGCGAGGGGCGTTGCAGTCCCAAGGCTCGGTGGTGGTGAAGCCGCTGTCGCTGTTGCGGGTGACCACGGTGGCGCGCATCATGGGCTCGTCGCCGACGATGGCGACCAGACGGCCACCGACTTTGAGTTGTTGCAACAAGGCTGTGGGCACCTGGGCCACAGAGCCGCTGAGCAAGATGGCGTCAAAAGGACCGTCAGCGGCAGCGCCCTGGCTGCCATCGGCCACACGCACGGTGACATTGTTGACACCGGCTTTTTGCAAATTGGCCTGGGCTTGTGCCGCCAGGCTGGCATCGCTTTCGAGGCTCAAGACGCTGGCAGCTTGGTGGGCCATCAAGGCGGCCATGAAGCCGGAGCCGGTGCCCACTTCGAGGACTTTGTCGGTGTTTTTCAGGGCCAGCTCTTGCAGCAGGCGGGCCTGCACGCGGGGGGCGAGCATGACCTGGCCAGGTGCTGCGCCCAACGGAATTTCCATGTCTACAAAAGCCAGTGCTTTGTGGGCCAGCGGCACGAAGTCTTCGCGACGCACCACCGACAACAAATTCAGTACCTGCGGGTCCAGCACTTCCCAAGGACGGATTTGCTGTTCGATCATGTTGAAGCGGGCCTGGTTCAGATCCATTTTTTTTACTCCTGGGGGTATGTTAACCAATATCTGGACGATTTTACCGGTCAGCCGCGGGATGGGCCTGACGGGAAGGGGCTATACCGGCTTTGCGTCGCAGCCACTGGGCCAGGTCGTCCATGTAGCAATACACCACCGGCACGACCACCAGGGTCAACAGCGACGAGGTGATGACCCCGCCAATGACCGCCTGGCCCATGGGGGCGCGTTGCTCTGACCCTTCGGTCATGGCAAAGGCCAGCGGCACCATGCCAAAAATCATGGCCAGCGTGGTCATCAAAATCGGTCGCAAACGCACTTTGGCAGCCATCAGCAGGGCTTGGCTGCGCTCCATGCCGGGGATGCGGCGGCCGTCCGTGTCCGTCTGATCCTCGCGGGCGCGGATGGCAAAGTCCACCAGCAAGATCGCGTTTTTGGTGACCAGGCCCATCAGCATGATCACGCCAATGATGGAGAACATTGACAAGGTCGAGCGGAACACCATCAGGGCCAGCACCACGCCGATCAGGGTCAAGGGCAGGGCGGTCATCAGGGCCAGCGGCTGCAAGAAGCTCTTGAACTGGCTGGCCAGGATCATGTAGATGAAGATCACCGCCAGCGCCAGGGCCGACAGGGCGTAGCCAAAGGACTCGGCCATGTTTTTGGTCGAGCCGCCAAACTGGAAGCGGTAGCCCGGTGGCAGGTTCAGGCCTTCCATGACGGTCTTGATGTCGCCCGAGACCTGGCCTGCGGCGCGGTTGTAGACGTTGGCGTTGATGGCCACTTCACGCGTCAAATCGCGGCGGTTGATCTGGTTGGAGCCTGTGCTTTCGCTGACCTTGGCCACTTGGCCCAGGCGCACGATGCGGGTGCTGCCGTCGGCGGCGGTCATGGCAAAGGGCAGGCGTTCCAGGTCTTGCAGGTTGTTGCGGGCATCGGGCGACAGGCGCACGTTCACGTCGTAGGTCTGGTCGTCGGGCGCGCGCCAGTTGCCCACGGTTTGCCCTGCCACCAGGGTGCGCAGCGGCCCGGCCAGCTGGCCGGTGCCCAGGCCCAGGTCAGACGCCGAGGTGGTGAGCACCTGCACGCCAATGGTGGGTTTGTTGGCCTTGACGCTGGAGTCCAGATCGACCAGGCCGGGGATGGCGCGCAGCTTGTCCATGGCCTGCAGGGTCAGGCGTTCCAGCTCGCGCTGGTCGGGGCCTTGCAGCGAGAACTCGATTTGCTTGTTGCCACCCACGGCATCCAGCAGGCCCGCATGTGTGACGGTGATGCCCGGCACTTGTTGCAGGCGGTCACGCAAGGCGGCTGACATCTGGTCCACGCTGCGCTGGCGGTCTTTGCGGTTGACCAGGCGCACATAGATGCTGGCGTTGTTCTTGCCCAGCGCGTTGCCGGTGTTGAGCGTGGCCACGGTGTAGCGCACTTCGGGGAACTCGCGGATGATGCTTTCGACCTGACGCGCTTTGGCTTCGGTCGCTTCCAGCGAGCTGCCCACGGGCGTCTGGAAGTTCACCGAGGTTTCCGAAAAATCGGCTTTGGGCACGAACTCGGTGCCCAAGAGCGGCACCATGAAGATGCTGGTCACGAACACGCCGATGGCCATGAGCACGGTCTTGCGCTTGTGCACCAGCGACCAGGCCAGGATCTTCTGGTAGCCGTCCGACAGCTTGTCGGTGCTGGTGTCAAACCAATGCGTCACGCGGCCAATGGTTTTGTCGTACAGCGTGACCGGGGCGTGGTGCTTGCCGTGTGCTTCGATGCTCGGGTCGTGCCAGACGCTCGACAGCATGGGGTCGAGCGTGAAGCTCACAAACATCGAGATGCCCACTGCCGCCACGATGGTGATGCCGAACTCGTGGAAGAACTTGCCGATGATGCCTTCCATGAAGCCGATCGGCAAAAACACCGCCACGATGGACAAGGTGGTGGCCAGCACGGCCAGGCCGATTTCCGAGGTGCCTTCCATCGAGGCGTCGTAGGCGTTCTTGCCCATCTGCACATGGCGCACGATGTTCTCGCGCACCACGATGGCGTCGTCGATCAACAGGCCCACGCACAGTGACAAAGCCATCAGGGTGATCATGTTGATGGTGAAGCCAAACATGTTCATGAACATGAAGGTGCCGATCAGCGAGATGGGCAGCGTCAGACCGGTGATCACGGTGGAGCGCCAGGAGTTCAGGAACAGGAACACGATCAGCACCGTCAGGATGGCACCTTCGATCAGGGTGCGGCGCACGTTGTCCACCGCCACGCGGATGGGGCGCGAGCTGTCGGTGATGGGCTCCAGACGCAAGCCCGGGGGCAGCTGTTTTTGCAGCTCGGCCACGGTCTTGACCAGGCCGTCGATCACCTGGATGGTGTTTTCATCTTGCGACTTTTGCACCGACAAGAGCAAGGTGCGCTGGCCGTTGTAGAGCGCCAGCGAGTCGATTTCCTGTGCGCCGTCTTGCACAGTGGCCACTTGCGACAGGCGCACAGGCGAGCCGCCTTTGCGGGCCACGATGATTTGGCCAAAGTCTTCGGGGCGCTTCATGCGCGACTCGACCTGCACCATGCGCTCTTGCTCAAGCGAGCGGATCGCGCCCACGGGCAGGTCCTGGTTTTCGTTGCGCACGGCGGCCACTACCTGGTCGGCGGTGATGCCCAGTGCTTCCATAGCCGAAGGCTGCAGGTACAGGTTGATCTCGCGGCGCGTGCCGCCCACCAGGGTGACCGAGCCCACGCCGCGCACGTTTTCCAGGCGCTTTTTGAGGACTTGCTCAGACCAGTTGGTCATCTCCACTGCGGTGGGCACTTTGGCCTGGGTGGCGTCAGGCACCACCGCCAGCGACCAGATGGCTTTGCTGGAGGGGTCAAAGCGCAGCACCTTGGGTTCCTTGACCTCGGTGCGCAGGTTGGGGCGGATGGAGGCAACTTTTTCGCGCACGTCTTCGGCAGCCTTGCGGCCGTCGATGTGCAGCTGGAATTCGATCACCACGACCGACTGGTTTTCATAGCTGCGCGAGGTCAGGGCGTTGATGCCGGCGATCGAGTTGACGCCTTCCTCGATTTTTTTGGAGACTTCGCTTTCGACAATTTCAGGCGATGCGCCGGGGTATTCGGTGCTGATCACCACCACCGGAAAGTCGATGTTGGGGAACTGGTCAACTTTCAGGCGCTGGTAGGCAAACACGCCCAGCACCACCAGGGCCAGCATGACCATGGTGGCGAAGACGGGGTTTTTCAGACTGACACGGGTGAACCACATGCTCTTGACCTTTTAGCGGGCCGCAGCCGTGAATTTGACCTGCACGCCTTCGCGCACAGCGCCTGCGCTGCCGGCCAGCACTTGTGCACCTTCGCTCAGGCCTTCGATGGCCACCAGGGTCTGGCCCTGAACTTCGGTGCGTGCCCCGGTTTTGACGGGCACATGGCGCACCGCATTGTTCTCCAGCACTTGCACATAAGGTTGTGGCTTGTCGGTGCGCACGCTGCTGAGCGGCACGGCCATGGCCTGCACGGTTTGTGTGCCCAGGGCGCCTTCGGCAAACAGGCCCTGGCGCAAGCCGTTGCGACCGGCCACGCCCAGGTACACCAGCACACTGCGGCTGCCCGCTTGCGCGCTGGGGTTGATGCGCAGGACGCGGGCCTCCACCGGGGCGCTCAGGCCTTCGACTTGCAGTTGCGCTTTCATGCCCACGCGCACCTGGGCCGCATCGCTGGCGGGCAGAGCGGCTTCAAGCTCAAGCTGCGAGAGGTTCACGATTTCCACAATGCGGGCGTCAACCGCCACGCGTTCACCGGCTTGCGCCAGACGCTGGGCGATCTGGCCTGCAAAGGGCGCTTTCAAATTGGCATCGTCCAGCGCCTTGTTGGCCACATCGAGCGCAGCCACAGCGGCCATGTAGGTGGCTTTGGCACCGTTCAAGCTGGCTTGCGAGGTGATCAATGCGGTTTGCGAGATGAAGCCCTGGTCCACCAAGGCCTTGTTGTTGTCGTACTGGCGCTGGGCAATGTCCACCTGCGCTTTGGCCGAGTCGGCTTGTTGCTGGGCCTGGCGTTGGCGGGCCTGGTATTCGGTGGGGTCCACCTGGGCCACCACCTGACCGGCTTGCACCGCATCGCCTTCGCGCACGTTCAGGGCGACCAGTTCACCGGCCACGCGGGCCTTGATGAAAGCGCTTTGCGTGGCTTTGAGCGCGCCGGACACGGGCAGGCCCAAGGCCAGGGCCTGGGTTTTGACGGTCAGCACATCGGTGCTGGCCAGCTCCATCACAGGAGAAGTCGATGTGGCAGCAGCAGGGGCGCTGGCCGCTTTGCGCTGACTCAGCAGACGGGCGCCTCCGACCACCAGCACCGCGATGGCCACACCCGACAAGATCCAGATTTTTGATTTTTTCATGGCAGATCAAGAAGTAGACAAACCACGCACCAGCAGCTGGGCGTGTTGGGAAATGAATTGTTCGGGATCGATGTGTTCGTTCGCCGGACAGCAGGGGGCCATGGAGTGTTTCCACATGACCAGAAACAGCAGCGGCGCCATGACGGAATGCAGCGTCAACTCGATGTTCATGGGGCGCAGATCACCGCGGTCAATGCCCCGTTGCAATGCAAAACGGATCAGCGCCTGCCCCGGTTCAATCACTTCCTTTTGGTAAAAAGTGGCCAAATCCGGAAAGTTGCTGGCCTCGCTCATCACCAGCTTGGAAATGCCGGAAGCTTTGGTGGCGCCATACCTGCGCCACCACTGGAGCAGCATCCATTCGAGCAGTTCACCCGTGGGCCCTTGGAACTGCGCCACCTCGGCGGCGCCTTGCGCCACGGGGGCCACCACGTTTTCGCGGACCACGGCCTTGAACAGGTCTTCTTTGCTGGGGAAGTACAAAAACAAGGTGCCTTTGGAGACCCCTGCCCGAGCGGCCACCTCTTCAACGCGGGTGGCCGCAAAGCCTTTTTCGACGAACAAATCCAAAGCCGCCTCCAGGAGTTCTCCGGGGCGGTCTTGTTTGCGGCGTTCGCGTTTATGGGGGGCGGATGCTTCGGTGTTCACACAAACCAGATGGCTAATGACTGACTGGTTAGTAATGTAGTGGCTCACCTGATGTGCGTCAAGCCGGTGGTGCACACAAGAAAGTCAAGCGCAGGTAAAGCAACAAAGGCCGAAGCTCTTGGGTGTGTGTCAGCGCAGCGCATCCACAGAACGCTTTCGGTGATCCAGCAAGAAAGGCTGCCATGGGCAGCCTTTCTTGCGGCAAGTGCGAAACCATCAGTTGGAGAACGCGGCAATCCCCGTGATGGCGCGGCCCAGGATCAGGGCGTGCACATCGTGCGTGCCTTCGTAGGTGTTGACCACCTCCAGGTTCACCAGGTGGCGGGCCACGCCGTATTCGGCACTGATGCCGTTGCCGCCCATCATGTCGCGTGCCAGGCGGGCAATGTCCAGTGCCTTGCCGCAGCTGTTGCGCTTGAGGATGGAGGTCACTTCGACCGGGGCGTTGCCCGCGTCCTTCATGCGGCCGAGCTGCAGACAGCCCTGCAGGCCCAGGCTGATTTCGGTCAGCATGTCGGCCAGTTTCTTCTGGATCAGCTGGTTGGCGGCCAATGGGCGGCCAAATTGTTGGCGGTCCAGCACGTACTGGCGAGCGCGGAAGTAGCAGTCTTCGGCGGCACCCAGGGCCCCCCAAGCGATGCCGTAGCGGGCGCTGTTCAGGCAAGTGAAGGGGCCTTTGAGGCCACGCACTTCGGGGAAGGCGTTTTCTTCGGGACAGAACACCTCGTCCATCACGATCTCGCCGGTGATCGAAGCGCGCAGACCGACCTTGCCGTGCACCGCAGGGGCCGACAGGCCTTTCCAGCCTTTTTCGAGGATGAAGCCGCGGATCTGGCCGCCATCGTCCTTGGCCCAGACCACGAACACATCGGCGATCGGGCTGTTGGTGATCCACATCTTGGCGCCGGACAGGCTGTAGCCGCCGTCCACTTTCTTGGCGCGGGTGATCATGCTGCCGGGGTCGGAGCCGTGGTTGGGTTCGGTCAGGCCGAAGCAGCCGATCCACTCGCCGCGAGCCAGCTTGGGCAGGTATTTCTGTTTCTGTGCTTCGGTGCCGAATTCATTGATGGGCACCATGACCAAAGACGACTGCACGCTCATCATCGAGCGGTAGCCGCTGTCCACGCGCTCGACTTCACGGGCCACCAGGCCGTAGCAGACGTAGTTCAGGCCTGCGCCGCCGTACTGCTCGGGGATGGTGGGGCCCAGCAGGCCCAGCTCGCCCATCTCGCGGAAGATGGCCACGTCGGTGGTTTCGTTCAGGAACGCGTCTTTCACGCGGGGCAGCAGTTTTTCCTGGCAGTAGGCGCGGGCGGCTTCCTGCACCTGGCGCTCGTCTTCGGTCAGTTGGGCGCTCAGGTGAAAGGGGTCTTCCCAGTTGAAGGTGTTCTTGCTTGTGGCCATGAGGGTGTCTCCGTAAAAATGTCCTGAGCCCGATTGTCAGGGCGAGATGAATAGTTGTCTAATATTGATTATCGATCCATCAATACATTTTTTAAATCCATGGAATTCCGTCACCTGCGCTATTTCCTCATGCTGGCCGAAGAGTTGCACTTTGGCCGGGCTGCGCAGCGCCTGGCCATCTCGCAGCCGCCCTTGAGCTTGAACATCCAGCAACTGGAGGCCTCGGTGGGCGCCACCTTGTTCACCCGCAACAGCCGCGGTGTGCAGCTGACCACTGCGGGGCAGGCCTTTGTGCCGGCCGCTCGTGCCTTGCTGGCGCAGGCCAGCGCGGCAGCACGAGAGGCGCGGGATGTGGCCGAGGGGCAGTCGGGTCAATTGCAGATCGGCTTTGCCGGGACGATGCTCTACTGCGGCTTGCCGCAAATCCTGAGCCGTTTTCAGCTCAGCCACCCGCGTTTGCGTCTGGTGTTGCGCGAGTTGAGTTCGTCAGAGCAGCTGTCGGAATTGCTGCGCGATCGGTTGGATGTGGGCTTTGTGCACACGCCGCGTGTGCCGCCGGGCTTTGAGCAGATTCTGGTGGCCAGCCAGCCCTTGGTGGCATGCCTGCCGGACAAGCACCCCTTGGCCCAGGCGCCCAGTTTGCGGCTGCAGGATTTGCAGGGGCAATCGCTGGTGGTGGTCTCGCGCACCGTCTCGCCCGATTACCATGAGCGCATCTTGCAATGCTGCGAGCACGCGGGCTGGATGCCGCAGGTGGTGCATGAGTTGCGGCACTGGTTGAGCGTGGTGTCATTGGTGTCACAAGGGCAGGGTGCTGCGCTGGTGCCCCAGGCCCTGCAGCAATCGGCCCTCGCCGGGGCGGTGTTTGTGCCCTTGCAGGATGTGGATGTGCGTTACGACACGCGTTGCCTGTGGCGCAGCGACCGCGACCAGACCGCCTTGCAGGACTTTGTGCAGGCGGTACAGATGGCTGCCTGAAGTATGGTTTCATCAGTGGTTGAAGGGCTCGTGGGCTTATGGATCCCGGATCAAGTCCGGGATGACGAACCTCTTTTAGCGCTAACCTCTCTCGAATCAGTAATGACCTCTTTCGAATCAGTACTCACCTCTTTTGAATCAGCGCTGACCTCTCTCGACTTGACACTTATTTGTCACCCCGGGCGAAGACCCGGGGTCCATGCAGAAACAACAAGGAAATCGACATGACAGAAACATTGGCGCTGGGCGGCGGTTGCTTTTGGTGCACCGAGGCCGTTTACGTGAAAGTGCACGGCGTGAGCGATGTCGAGTCGGGCTACAGCAATGGCCAGATCGTGGCGCCCACTTACGAGCAAGTCTGCTCAGGCCGCACTGGCCACAACGAGGTGGTCAAGCTGGTGTACGACCCGGCGCAGATCAGCACCCGCGAGCTGCTGGAAATCTTTTTTGTGATCCACGACCCGACCACGCTCAACCGCCAGGGCCACGATGTGGGCACGCAATACCGCAGCGGTATTTACTTCACCACGTCCGAGCAGGCGGCGGTGGCGCAGGCCTTGATCGCCGAGCTGAATGCGGCGCAAGCCTTTGGTGGGCCCATCGTCACCGAGGTGCAGCGGCTGACGAACTACAGCGCTGCGGAGGACTACCACCAGGATTTCTTTGAGCGCAACCCGTACCAAGGCTATTGCCTGGCCGTGGCGGCGCCCAAGGTGGCCAAGTTCCGCCAGACCTTTGCACGCCTGGTGCGCGATTGACCTGCCGTGTTCTGGGTCACGGTGCCGTCACAGTTTTGATGTTCCAATAAGCGCCATGTCCTTTCGTTTCCCGTTTGGCTCCCTGTTTCGCAGCCGCGCCGCACTGACCTTTTGCTTGGTCCTGGCTTTGCTGTGGGCGCCCATCTGGGGTCAGTGGCACGGCATCGCCCACCAAGTGCAGCAAGCGGTGGTGGCCCCTTCAGGCGACACGGCAGCCGATCAGGACGAGGGCCATGCCCTGGGCTCGGCGCTGTGCCAGGTGCTGGACCATTTGGGCCATGCCAGTGCGCTGGCTTCCTGGCCTGTAGTCGCCAGCCTGGTGCATTTGCCCGTGGCGTTACCTGCGCGGCAGACCGGCAGCGACAGCGCCACGCAGCCATGGTGGCCCACACGGGCGCGAGCGCCCCCTTTGGGACTGGAACCCTTGACCGTTGTCTGAAGTGCCTGACAGGAACTTCAGACGAGTTCCTGTTTTTCATGTTCAGACCATGCATCCCATTTTCAAAATGTCGGCACTCGCAGGGGCTTGCGCCCTGTGCTCGGCCATGGCGCAAAGTGCGCCCACTGAAATCGTCATCACCGGCAACCCTTTGGGGCGTGAGCAAGCCACGGTCCCCGTCAGCGCCATGGGCCGCACGGATTTGCTCGAACGCGGACAAAGCAGCTTGGGCGAGACGCTGAATGGTTTGCCCGGTGTCTCCAGCACCTACTTCGGGCCCAACGCCAGCCGCCCCATCATCCGGGGGCTGGACGGTGACCGCATCCGGGTACTGAGCAACAGCGCTTCCAGCGTCGATGTGTCGGCGCTCAGTTACGACCATGCGGTGCCGCTGGATGTGTTGTCTACTGAGCGCATCGAGGTCTTGCGCGGCTCGGCCGCCTTGCAATACGGCGGCAGCGCGGTGGGCGGGGTGGTCAATGTGATCGACAACCGCATCCCGCGCGAGGCCCTGTCGGGCGTGCTGGGCAAGGCCCAGTTGCAGGCCGGCACCGGCAACGACGAGCGCAGCGTGGCAGGGCTGGTGGAAGCGGGCAACGAACGTTGGGCTGTGCATGTGGACGGCTTTGATCGCCGCACGGGCGATGTGCGCGTGCCGGTGTCGCTGGCGTGTGAGAAAACGGGTGAAACGCGTTATGCCCGCAGCATCTGCAATTCGGCCAGCCAATCGCAAGGCGGTGCCATCGGTGCCAGCACGTTCTGGGACGACGGCTACCTGGGCGCCTCGGTCAACAGCTACCAAAGCGATTACGGCACCGTGGCCGAAGACCGGGTCACGATCGGCATGAAGACCACGCGCTATGCGCTCGAAGGCCAGGTGCGCCATTTGCCGGGGGTGTGGGACAGCGTCAAGGCCCGTGTGAGCCACACCGATTACCAGCATACCGAATTTGACAACGGCAACCCGGGCACGGTGTTCGCCAGCCAGGGGCAAGACCTGCGGGTGGAGGCCCGTCACCGTGCACTGGCCGGTTGGCAGGGTGTGTTGGGCGCACAAGTGGAGTCGGGGCGTTTTTCTGCGGTGGGCGATGAGGCCTTCGCGCCGTTCAGCCGCACCCGCAGTCAGGCGCTGTTTGTGCACGAAGAATTGCCCACCGCCTGGGGACAGGTCAATGCGGGCGCGCGCTGGGAGTCGGTGCGCGTGCAGTCTTTGGGCAATCCGGACTTGAGCCGTTTTGAAGTGGGCAGCAGGGACTTCACGCCCTTCAGTGTGGCCGCAGGTGCTGCGTTCAATTTGTCGCCAGCGTGGCGTCTGACGGGCAATGCCGCGCTGACAGAGCGCGCGCCCAAAGACTACGAGCTGTTTGCCAATGGGCCGCATTTGGCCACCCATGCGTGGGAGTTGGGCAACAGTGGCCTGGGGCTTGAAAAATCCAAGAGTTTTGACTTGGGACTGGAGTGGAAGGCTGGGCCCCAACGCATGACCGTGACCGCTTTTGCCAACCAGTTTGCCAATTACATCGGCTTGATGGGCACAGCGCAGACGCAAGGCGGCTTGCCGGAACAAATGTACCAAGGTGTCCCGGCCAGCTTTCGCGGGCTGGAGGTCAATGGTCGCCAGCGCCTGTGGCAGGGCGCCTCGACGCTCGATCTGGACTGGCGCGCCGACAGCGTGCGGGCTGTGAATGACAGCACCGGCGAGCCTTTGCCCCGGATTGCACCGCTGCGTTTGGGCTCGACGCTGGCCTATGCCCAAGGCCCCTGGAGCGCCAAGCTCGGTGCCGACTGGCATGCCGCGCAAAACCGTGTGCCCACTGGCAGCGTGGCCACCGGGGCCTACACCCAGGTCAATGCCAGCGTGTCTTACCGCCAGAAGCTCGACGCCACGGTGCTGCACTGGTTTGTCCGGCTCGACAACCTGACCGACCAGCTGGCCTACAGTGCGACCTCGATCCTGACCAGCACCGCGTTTGGCAAGTCGCCCTTGCCGGGGCGTTCACTCAAGTTGGGCGTGCAAGCGAGTTTTTGACGCTGTGCGTCAGGCGGCCATACGGCGTCTCTACGTGGTATCCGTGGCGCAACAGGCATGAGCGCCCGGGATAATGCCCCGCATGAACCTTGACCATCCCGTTGTTTCTTCCTTGCTGCCGGTGGTGTTGCTGATCTTCATCGGTTTCATCGCCGGGCGAGCCAAGCTGGTGCGTCCTGAGGCCGTGCGCGACTTGTCCAATCTGGTGTTTCTGGTGCTCACGCAGGCCATGCTGTTTCGCACCATGAGCTCGGTGCATCTGGAGCGGCTGGAGTTGCGTCCGGTGTTTCAATACTTTGCCGTGGGCGCCGCACTGTTCTTTGCCATGCTCCTGGCGTATGGCCGCGATTCAAGGGCCTCGGTGCTGGCGCTGGCGGGCATTTTCAGCAACACCTTGATGATCGGTGTGCCCCTGATCGGGCTGGCCTATGGGCAAGAGGGGTTGGTCTTGTTGTTCACCTTGATTTCCTTGCACGCGCTGGTGTTGTTGACCCTGGCCACTTTGGTGCTGGAGCTGCAGATGGCGCACGAGCAAGCCGCTGAAACGGGCGAACAGCGGCACATGCTGCGGACCGTGTGGCAGGCGGTGCGCAGTGCCATCGTGCACCCGGTGCCGATGCCCATCATTGCTGGTTTGCTGTATGCCCAAACCGATTGGGGTCTGCACCCCGTGGTGGACAAACCCTTGCAGTTGCTGGGCAGTGCCTTTGGCCCGGTAGCCCTGGTGCTGGTGGGGGTGACGTTGTCGCAAACCGAGATCGGCGCCAAGCTCAAGGAGGCGCTGCGCCTGTCGCTGGTCAAGACGGTGGTGCACCCGCTGCTCATGGCGGGCGTGGGTTGGGCGCTGGGCATGTGCGGCTTGCACCTGTCGGTCATGGTGGTGGTCGCCGCCTTGCCCATTGGTGCCAATGTGTTTTTGTTCTCTCAGCGTTACCGCAAGGAAGAAGACACCGTCACCGCAGCAGTGGCGGTCTCGACCGCCATGGCCTTGGTCAGCGTGACCGTGGTGATGGCGGTGCTGCCTTTGTTACCGGCTTGATGTCTTCTTTGCAAGGCGAGCTTCGGCAGTCCTGTCTTCAGGGCGCCAGCCGCTCGCGCAGCCACTGCTCGCCCGTCTGCGTGTAACGCAGACGGTCATGCAAGCGGCTTTTGCGGCCTTGCCAGAACTGCCATTCATCGGGTACCAGCCGGTAGCCGCCCCAGTGTGGTGGGCGAGGGGGCTTGAGCATGAACTGCGCCGCGTATTTGGCGGCATTGGTCACCAGCACAGTGCGGCTGTCGATCACCTGGCTTTGTGGTGAGGCCCAGGCCCCGATGCGCGAGTCCAGCGGGCGGCTGTGGAAATAGGCATCGCTTTCTGCGTCGCTGATTTTTTCCACCCGACCTTCGATGCGCACCACGCGTTCGAGCTCGACCCAGTGAAACTGCAGCGCTGCAAACGGGTTGCCCGCCAGCTCGCGGCCTTTTTGGCTCTCGTAGTTGGTGTACCAGACGATGCCGCGCTCGTCGTAACCCTTGATCAGCACGACACGGGTGCTGGGGCGCATGTCGCTGCCCACAGTGGCCACGGTCATGGCATTGGGCTCGGGCACTTCAGACGCGATGGCTTCTTGCAGCCATTGCTCAAATTGTTTCAACGGGTCGGCGTGCGAGGCGTTTTCGTTGAGTTCGGCTTTTTCGTAGCTCTTGCGCAGGTCGGCGATGTTCATGCGTTCAAGTATAGGCAGTGGCCAGCGGGTGCGTCTTGATGGGCGTCAGTCTGGTGCGATGGCGCACCGGTACAATCAGCCCACTTTTTTCGGAGAAAACACCCATGTCGACCCCTCAAGATGACAATCAACCCGTGGTTTGGGCCGTTCTGGTCGCCGTGATCGTGCTGGCCGTGGGCCTGGCCATTGGTTTCGGTATCGCCAAGAGCAAGAAAGCCGCGCCTGCTGCCCCCGTGGCCGCTGCCGCCGCCCCTGCTGAAGCCGCTTCTGCAGCGCCTGCTGCTTCGGAAGCCGCCCACGCCGAGCACAAGTAAGCCCTCCGGGCAGCTGCTCAAAACCCGCTTCGGCGGGTTTTTTTGTGCCCAAAACAGCACCCAAACGGGCGGTTGTCGACTTGTACCCCATCTGTAACCGCCCAAACGGCCCAAACCGGCGGTTCGCGGTTACCATTGGTGATGTAATTTTGTTACCAAGCCTTCCAAGGCCCAAGTTCATGACACTTCACCCGACATTGGCGGCCGTCACAGCCCGCATCATTGAACGCAGCCGCCCGACCCGCCAGGCCTATTTGCAGCAGGTCGATGCCGCTGCCCAGCGCGAAGCTGGTGCGCGGCGCCTGGGTTGCGCCAACGTGGCCCACGCCTTTGCGGCCATGCCCGAGGACGACAAGGGTCGCGCCACCGCGCTCGACAAAATTAAGGTGGTGGCCCCGCGTGCGCCCAACATCGGCATCGTCAACGCCTACAACGACCTGCTGTCGGCTCATGCGCCCCTGCAGCACTATCCCGATGTCATCAAGGACGAAGCCCGCAAGCTGGGCGCCACCGCGCAGGTGGCCGGGGGTGTGCCCGCCATGTGCGATGGCGTGACCCAGGGCACGCCCGGCATGGAGCTGAGCTTGTTCAGCCGCGACGTGATCGCCATGGCCACTGCCGTGTCGCTCAGCCACGACGTGTTTGATGCGGCCCTGATGCTGGGCGTGTGCGACAAGATCGTGCCGGGCCTCTTGATCGGTGCTTTGCAGTTTGGCCATTTGCCCACAGTGTTTGTGCCCGCTGGCCCCATGACCAGCGGCCTGTCCAACAGCGAAAAATCCAAGGTGCGCGAGCAAGCGGCGGTGGGCCTGGTGGGCCGCCCCGAATTGTTGGAGGCCGAGTCCAAGGCTTACCACGGCGAAGGCACCTGCACCTTTTATGGCACAGCCAACAGCAACCAGATGCTGCTCGAAGCCATGGGCCTGCATGTGCCCGGCACGGCCTTCATCAACCCGGGTGAGGGCGTGCGCCAAGAGCTGACCCGCGAAGCTGCACGCACCGTGCTGGCGCTGGTCAAGGACAAGCATTTCACACCGATCGGCCGTCTGGTCGATGAGCGCTGCATCGTCAACGCCATGGTCGCCTTGTTGGCCACCGGCGGCTCGACCAACCACCTGATCCACTGGGTGGCGGTGGCGCGTGCCGCAGGCATCGTGATCGACTGGGACGATTTCTCGGCTCTCTCGGATGTGGTGCCGCTGTTGACCCGCGTCTACCCCAACGGCAGTGCCGACGTGAACCAGTTTCAGGCTGCAGGCGGCCCGGGCTACGTGATCCGCGAACTGCTGGACGCCGGACTGATGCACGCCGATGTGCTCACGGTGCGCTCGGGTGGCCTGCGTGAATTCACCCGCATCCCTTCTGCACAAGACGGCCAGCTGGTCTGGCACGACGCCGGTGCCAGCAAAGACGAGTCTGTGGTTCGTCCGGCCAGCAGCCCATTCAGCGCCACGGGTGGCCTGAAACTTTTGCAAGGCAATCTGGGTCGCAGCGTGATCAAGATCTCGGCTGTGCCCGAAGAACTGCACACCATCGAAGCCCCGGCCCGCGTGTTCAGCTCACAAGACGAGTTGCATGCCGCATTCAAAGCCGGTGAGCTGGACCGTGATGTGGTCTGCGTGGTGCGCTGGCAAGGCCCCCAGGCCAACGGCATGCCCGAGCTGCACAAACTCACCCCGCCCCTGGCCGTGCTGCAAGGCAAAGGCTTCAAGGTGGCGCTGGTCACCGATGGCCGCATGAGCGGTGCCTCGGGCAAAGTGCCTGCGGCCATCCATGTCTCGCCCGAAGCTGCTGCCGGTGGCCCGCTGGCCAAGGTGCAAGACGGTGATTTGATTCGCCTCGATGGCGTGGCGGGCACCCTGCAGGTGCTGGTGAGCGAGGCCGAATGGGCCGCTCGCCCGCTGGCCCAAATGCCTGCCGACCTGCGCGCCGCCAATGGCGTGGGCATGGGCCGTGAACTGTTTGCCAACATGCGCCGCAACGCGCTCAAAGCCGAAGAAGGAGCCTGCACATGGCTGTGAATCTGAGTGGAAGTTTGACCGCCCTGCAAGTGATGCAGGACGCCCCCGTGATCCCCGTGATCGTGCTCAATGATGTGGCCCACGCTGTGCCCATGGCCCGCGCCCTGGTGGCGGGCGGCATCCGCATGCTCGAAGTCACCCTGCGCACCTCGCAGGCCCTGGCCTGCATGGAAGCGATTGCCAAAGAAGTGCCCGGCGCGGTGGTCGGCGCGGGCACCGTGCGCAGCCCGGCCGACGCCGCTGCTGCGGCCAAAGCCGGAGCCCGTTTTGCCGTCAGCCCCGGTTACACGAAAGCGGTGGGCCAGGCCTGCCGCGACAACGGTTTGTCCTTGTTGCCCGGCGTGGCCACGGGCAGCGAAATCATGATGGCGCAGGAAGACGGCTACACCGAACTCAAATTCTTCCCGGCCATGCAGGCGGGTGGCCCCAACATGCTCAAGGCTTGGAGTGGTCCGTTCTTTGATGTGAAGTTCTGCCCCACAGGCGGCGTCACGCAACAAAATGCCAATGAGCTGTTGAGCTTGCCCAATGTGGCTTGCGTGGGCGGTTCGTGGCTGGTGCCTGCCGATGCGCTGGCCCAAGGCGATTGGGCGCGCATCGAGGCGCTGGCCCGCGAAGCCAGTCAGTTGCCGCGCTGATCAGGGCGTGCAAGGCCATGAAAAAAACCGCGAGGCTTGCGTCTCGCGGTTTTTGTTTTAGGGCATGTCAAAACTCAGCGCAGACCCTGACCGCTCGCGTATTCGGCCCGCTGAATCAATTCAATTTTGTAGCCATCCGGATCGGTCACGAACGCGATCACGGTGGTGCCGCCTTTGACGGGGCCGGGCTCACGCGTCACGTTGCCGCCTGCGGCCTTGATCTTTTCGCAGGCCGCATACGCATCGGGCACGCCCAAGGCAATGTGGCCGTAAGCCGTGCCCAGTTCGTAGCTTTCCACGCCCCAGTTGTAGGTCAGCTCCAGCTCGGCGTGCTCGGGGTTTTTGCCATAGCCCAAAAAGGCCAGCGAGTATTTGTACTCGGGGTTGTCCGAGGTGCGCAGCAATTGCATCCCCAGCACCTGGGTATAAAAGTCGATCGCGCGTTGCAGGTTGCCCACGCGCAGCATGGTGTGTAGAAGTCTCATGGCTTGGATTGTGTGGGCATTTCAAAAACCAGGCAGGCCGTGCTGGCATGGGCGTACAGCGTGCCGTCGGGGCCCACCAGTTGTGCTTCGGCTGTGGCCAGCTGGCGGCCGCAATGCACCACTTTGCCAATGGCGCGCACACGCTGCACTTTGGGGGTGATGGCCTTGACCAGCTTCACGCTCAGATCGGCCGTGGTGTAGCCACGGCCAGGCGGCATCATGGTGTGCACGGCGCAGCCCAGGGCCGAGTCGAGCAAGGTGGCAAACCAGCCGCCGTGCACGGTGCCCAGCGGGTTCATGTGCTGCAGGCCGGGTGTGCCCTGAAAGATGGCCTGACCGGGCGAGACATCGATCAGCAAAAAGTCCAGCGTCTTGGCAATGCTGGCAAAAGGCAGTTCACCCGAGAGCAAACCTTGCATGACCTGCAGGCCGGTCTTGCCTGCAATCTGCTCGCGGGTGGCCACACCGGGGCCAGCACCCGCATCCAGGCGGGCGCGAACAATGCGTTCTTCTTCAAGCCAGCGGTCAAGTTCAGACGGTTGCGTCATCTCGGTGTTCCTCAAAGAAAGTTTTCAGTCCGGCGTACATGTCGTTGAGCAGGGCCTGTTTGCGTTTGGCCTCGGCCCGCTTTTTGGAGGCGATCTCGTTCAGGTCGATTTCTTTTTCGGCCAGGGGCTCGATCTCGTAAAAACCATCGCTGGCCAAATGTGCGCCAGCCTCGGTCCAGGTTTTGTCGTAGTTGGCGGTGATGCGCCAACGGCGCCACAGGTTCAGCGCCACACGGTTTTTGTTGGACACCATGCGCACCGATTGGCAACCAAGCAAGAAGGCCACATTGCGCGCGGCATGCAGCATCACGTTCACAGGGCGCAGGGCATGCAGGTCGGTGGTGGCCTGGCGCACCCACTGCTGGGCATCGTCGCGTGAGGTGCCTTGCAGACGACCAATGACCAGCACGCGTTGCCCCTGGTGTTTTTGCAAGGTCATGTTGATTTCAAACAGAGATTCTTGCTTGTACATCAGGCTCAGGCAAAACTCGCCCTCGCGTTGTCCTTGCCAGGTGGCACTCAGGTCGATGCCAAAACGCTCGCCGCTTTTGGTGGGGCCTTCGTAGATCGAGACCTTGTCGGTCATGCCTTGTGCCACCAGTTGGGTCAGGCCCAGCGCTTGCACCAGTTCGTAGTGCTCGATCAAGGCGTCCACCCGCTGGCCGCAGCTGAGCGTGTCGACCAGGTAAGGGCGCAAGATCTTGGTGAACAGTTTGGGCTGGCGCATCAGACCCGCTGTCAAAAACGGGTGCTCGCCGATGTAGTTCAACCAGCGGGCCGTGGCTTGGGGGTAGACCCATCGACCGAGCTGTATCTTGATCAGATCCTTGGTTTTGTAATGGGGGCTGGATCTGAAGTCGGGCTGGGACATGGGCATGGCAGGTGAAGCGGAGTGCTGATTTTAGGGCTTCACCGGGATGCCCATGTCGTCTCGATCATTTCAAGGCATCGGTCATGATGAAGTTGTATTCCAGGGTGAAGAAGTCCCGGTCCATGACTTTGCCATCCGGTGCTTGACCCGGCGTTTGGGGCTTGAAGTCTGCGATCAAGGAAGGGCGAACGCCAAAGACGGCATCGCTGTAGAGGTTCTTGCTGGTGCGGTCAAAGATGTGGGTGATCAGCGGGCGCTGACCGGGGGCCTGAATGCGGAAGTGCAAATGCGCAGGGCGCCAGCTTCTGCCGGTGGTGGCTTGGAGCATCTGGATCGCAGTGCCGTCTTGCGGGACGGGGTAGTCCACGGGCAAAACAGACCAGAAGCTGTAGCGTCCATCGGCACCCGTGGTGAGCACCGCACGCGCCCAGGGGCCGTTTTCTTCAATGCCATCCTGCACGTCGTACAGCCCCCGATCGTCCGAGTGCCACACATCGATCACGGCATTGGCCACGGGCTGGCCGTGGATGTCCAGGATCTGGCCTTGTGCATACATGGGTGTGCCGGCCGCGCCTGCGCTGATGTCTGCGCCCATCGCAAAATGCGGTGCATTTTCCAGAAGGAAAGGCCCGACCAGGGTGGGTTCCGTGGCGTGTTCAGGGCGGGGGTAGTCTTGCGTCACGGTCAGCATGGACAGGCCAAACGCGTCCGAGAAGATCATGAACTCGTTGCGGCCCGGTGAGCACCATTTGCCGGTTTCTTCGAGGAAGCTCATCGCGAAAGCCCATTCTTCGGCGGTGAGTTTGACCTCTTTGGCAAAGCTGTGGATGTGCTTGATCAAGGACAGCATCAGCTCACGAAGCCGTGGATCGGGCGTTTTCGAGTAACGCGCC
>Ga0228700_1000272_pt1 | contig 50473 bp, 46 predicted proteins | sample McNCre317_Aug_MG_FD_178019 | JGI IMG/M metagenome (GOLD analysis project Ga0228700, IMG submission 178019) | Freshwater microbial communities from McNutts Creek, Athens, Georgia, United States - 3-17_Aug_MG | ecosystem: Environmental > Aquatic > Freshwater > Creek | place: USA: Georgia...
ATTGATGGACAGCGCCAGCAGGAATTCGTCCCAGGAATTCACAAAAGCCAAAATGCCCGCCGTGAATACCCCCGGCGCAGCCAAAGGCACCACCACCTGCCAAAGCGCACCCATGCGCGTGCAGCCGTCGATCATGGCGGCATTCTCCAGATCGCGCGGGATGCTCTGAAAGAAGCTCACCAGCACCAGGGTGCAAACCGGCAAATTGAGCACCACATAGGGCAAGATCAAAGCGATGTAGGTGTTCAACCAGCCCAGGGCGCGCATGGTCTCAAAAATCGGCACCAGCAAGGTCACCAGCGGGAACATGCTGGAAGCCACGATGCACGTCAAGATGAGCTGGCGTCGTTTCAGGTTCAAGCGGGCAATCGCATAAGCCGCAAACGCCGCCACCACCAAAGACAAGGCCGTGGCACCACACGCGATCAGCAAACTGTTTTTCAAGTAGGTCAACAGCGGTTGGTCGGTGAACGCCCGCACGTAGTTGTCCAGCATCGGCTTGGCGGGCCACCAGGTGATGGGCTTTTGCACCAGCTCGGCCTCGCTTTTGAGCGAGGTGAACAAAATCCAGATCGCCGGGAAAAAGCCATTGACGACCACCATGCCTGCGGCCACCCAGCGCAGCATGGGCGAGCTCCAAAGTCCTGTGGGGTTCATGCGGCGTTCTTCCCGATCTGTTTCAAATAAAAGCCCGTGACCACCAGCGAAATCAGGAACATGAAAACAGCCAGCGTCGAGCCAAAGCTGATGTCCGAGTAATCGATGGTGTATTTGTGGATCAGCATGGCCAGGGTCTCTGTGGCCTCACCGGGCCCGCCACGCGTCATGGTGTAGGGGATGTCGAAGGTTTGCAAAGCCGTGATGGTGCGGAAAATCAGGGCCACCACAATGCTGGGCATGAGCATGGGGATGGTGATCTGCCAGAACTGCTGCCAACGGCTGGCACCATCCACTTCGGCGGCTTCATAAAGCGACCTGGGGATCATTTGCAGACCCGCCAAGAGGATCAAGGCCATGAAAGAGGATGTTTTCCAGATCACCGTCAGGGAAATCGCAGCGAACGCCCAGTTGGGTTTGAGCAGCCAGCTGGTGGGCTCGCTTTGCAAGCCCAGCCGGTTCATCACATCGTTGACAACGCCGTACTCGGTGTGAAAAAACCAGGCAAAAATCAGCCCGGCAAACGACAGCGGCAAAGCCCAGGGCAAGAGCAAAGACAAACGCACCGGCCATTTGCGCTTGAAGGGCAAATTGGCCAGCATGGCCAGCGCCAGACCGGCGATCAATGCGCCGGGCACCGTGATCACGGTGATCAGCAAGGTGTTCTTGGTGGCGTTCCAAAACAGCGGGTCCTGCACGACATCGAGGTAGTTTTGCAGCCCCAAAAACGCCCCGTTCTTGTCCACCGCATACACGCTGTTGTAGACCAGCTTGCCAATCGGGTAGACCACGATCAGCAGCAGCAACAAAAATGCCGGAGCCAGCAGCATGACCGCAAGCGTCTTCTCACTGGGATCTCTTAATTTGGACAACATGAACGGATCGGCTGGCTGAAAAAACAAACCCGGGCGACAAGCCCGGGGTGATGGTGTGTCAAGGCCCAAGGGGCCTTCAGCGCATCAAACGGCTCACGCGTGAGGCGATTTCCTCCACACCGGCTTCGGGCGTTTTGGTGCGTGCCAGGATGGCGCTGGTGGTGGTGCGGATGATGTCCGACACCTGGCCATAGTCTTCCACCATGGGGCGGCTTTGCGCAGCCAGCACCACAGGCAAGGCGTCCTTGAACCAGGGCACGACCTTGTTCACCTCGGCGTCCGAATACACACTCTGGTAGACCGGCAAGATGGAGCCTTCACGGGCGATGAAAGCGCTGGCCTGCTTGGACGACAGGAACTGGATCAGCTTGCCTGCGGCGTCCTTGTTCTTGCCGTAGGCATTCATGGCCCACTGCCATCCGCCCATGCAAGTAGCCGATTTGCCACCGGTCATGGCGGGCAATGGCATCACGCCCACTTTGCCTTTGACGGTGGAGTCGGCATCGTCTTTGAAGCGGTCATAGGCAAAGCCCCAGTTGATCGCAAACACCGCCTGCCCGGCCTTGAATTCGTTGACGGTGATGGGTGTGGTGACTTCGGCCACGTTCTTCTTGATCACGCCCTGGTCCACCATGTCCAGCCAGCTCTTGAGGCCTTTGACGGCAGCGGCCTTGTCCAGCGTCAACTTGCCGCCGGCATCATTGAACTGCTTGCCCTGTCCCCAATACGGCAGCAAGAAGGTGCACACAGCGCCTTCGATGGGTGCGCCCTGGATAGACAAGCCTTGCAAGTTGGCGTTGCCTTCAGCGGCGGTGATCTTCTTGGCCGCTGCGGCGAGTTCTTCCCAGGTCTTGGGTTCGGCCACGCCGTGCTTGGTCAACAAGTCCTTGCGGTAGTACATGAACATGGCATCGCCTTGGCTGGGCATGGCGTACAGCTTGCCGCCAATCACGTTGGCCTGTTGGTACACCGGCAAGTAGTCGTTTTTCAAAACGGCGGCACCGCCCACGTATTTGTCGAGCGGCTCGATCCAGCCCTTGGAGGCGTATTGCGCCGGGTTGACGATGTCGATCAGGAACAAGTCAATCGCCGAACCTTTGGCGTTGAGCACCGTTGACAAATACTGGCGCTGCAACTCGGAGGTCGCGCCACCGGTTTCCACCTCGACTTTGACGCCCGGGTTGGCCTTGTTGTACTGCTCGAACAGTTTGGCCTGCAGATCAGGGCGCTGATTGGGGCCGACGAACACACGCAAAGTGGTTTGCTGCGCCCATGCAGAGCCCATGGCCAAGGTGCTGGCCAATGCCCATGTGGCGAATTTCAAAGTGTCACGTTTTTTCATGTCGGTCTCCTGGTCGAAGTGAAAGAAAGAAATGGTGGCCAAGCCATCAGAGCGCTTGGCCGGAAGCACGGTCGAACAAATGCATCGCTGCGGGGTTCATGTAGAGGGTCTGCGCTGTGCCGGGTGCGGCCTTGAAGCTGGCGGGGCAACGCGCCACCAGTTCAGCCTGGCCTACCTGGAAGGTGACCAGCGTTTCTGCGCCCAATGGCTCGCTGATGACCACGCGCGCAGGCACCGCCACTTCCCCGGGCTGGTGCTGGGGGGCGAGCGACACATTTTCAGGACGGATGCCAAACACCTGCGCGGCGCTGGCCCCTGCCCTGGCTGTCAAATCGGCGGGCAAGGCGATCGTGGCACCGCCCAGATCGGCATGGCCTTGCACCAGGGTGCAATCGACCAAATTCATAGGCGGGCTGCCGGTGAAACCCGCGACGAATTGGGCCGCAGGCCGGTTGTAGATCTCGTCGGGCGTGGCGTACTGCATTTTGTGGCCACCGCTGAGCACCGCGATGCGGTCGGCCAAGGTCATGGCCTCGACCTGATCGTGGGTCACGTAAATGATGGTGGCCCCCAAACGCTGGTGCAGCTTTTTGATTTCGCTGCGCATCTCGTTGCGCAATTGCGCATCGAGGTTGGACAAAGGTTCATCGAAGAGAAAAACCTTGGGCTGGCGCACGATGGCCCGGCCAATGGCCACACGCTGGCGCTGCCCGCCCGACAAGGCGGCGGGCTTGCGATCGAGCATGTGGTCGATGCGCAGCAATTTGGCCGCGTCCATGACCCTTTGGTGAATCTCGGCCTCGGGGGTTTTGCGCAAGCGCAAACCAAACGCCATGTTGTCGTACAGGCTCTTGTGCGGGTACAGCGCATAGTCCTGAAACACCATGGCGATGTCGCGGTGACGCGGTGGCTCGTCGTTGACACGACGACCGTCGATCAACACGTCACCGCCCGTGATGGGTTCGAGCCCTGCGATCATCCGCAGCAGTGTGGACTTGCCGCAGCCCGACGGCCCCACAAACACGACGAATTCGCCATGCTGAATCTCCAGGTCGATCCCATGGATGACCTTGTGCTGACCGTCGTAGCTTTTTTGGACTTGTTGAAGTTGGACCGATGCCATGGGGTGTTTATAAATGAATCAGACACACTCCATAAGAAGAAGTTTTCATATGAATATGCAATGTGAATGAATCATAGAGAACTTGGGCCGCCAAAGCTCTTGGGGTTTTCGCCACCCCCAGCGAAAGACCCCTCTCAAGCAGCGGTCAAAAATCCAGAATTTCAGACACCGGATCGTCGTGGCGTGGCAATTGCCCGGGCAAGGGACTGGCCACTGCGATCTTCGCGCCTTGCGCCACAAACATGGGCAAATGCCCCAATGGGGCTGCCACGGTGTGCCAGGCCCCGGCGGCAAAACGCTGACGGGTTTGGAAGTCCAGCCAGCAACGCCCATCAGGCAGCTCGGGCATGTAAATCCGTTTTTCGCGCTGCCCTTGCGACACCACCGGCGAGATCAGAATGCTCTGACCCAGCATGAACTCGTCAGAATCCTCCAGACATTGCAGGTCGTCCGGGAAATTGAAGAAGGTGGGACGGATGATGGGCACATGCTTTTGCGCGGCTTGCTCAAAGCACGTCCACAGGTACGGCATCAGCCGGTAACGCAAGGCGATCGCGTCGCGCACAGCATCCGTCACCTCCGGGTGCATCCAGGGCAAATTGCTGATGCCGCCGTCTTTCCAGGAGTTCATGACCATGCGAGGGTTGAGGCAGCACGCCTGAACCCAGCGCAGGAACAACTCGGGCTCCGGCAGCGGGCCATAAAAGCCCCCCACGTCGTGCCCCACATTGAACATGCCCGACAAGCTCATCTGCAGACCTGTGCGCAAATTCCATTTGAGCGTGGCCCAACTGGTGGTGTTGTCGCCCGACCAGGTCTGGGCATAGCGCTGCAAGCCGGGCGGGCCTGCACGGGTCACCGTGAATGTGGCATCGGAGCGGTCTGCCGCATGCGCTTGTTGCGCCTCAAAGGTGGCTCGGGTCATCAGCAGCGAATGCAAGGGCCTGCTGCGGTGCATGGCCAGGCGGGCACCACCAGCGTCGCTGTAGGCGTCTTCATTCTGGATGGCGTATTCGTTGTTGTCGTTCCAGCCGGCATCGATGCCTTGATCGAGGACTTGCTGCTTGAGCTGCGCTTGCCACCAGGCCACGGTGTGGGCGCGGGTGAAGTCCAGATGCGAGCCTTGCCCGTCCCAATAGGGCTCGACCACCGCCAGGCCCGTGCTTTGGTCCTCGATGAAGGCGTGCTGTGCATTCAAAGCCGGGTAAGACGGGTGGTCATCGAGCAGGCAGGGCTTGATGTTGGCCACCAGCCGCATGCCGTGGCTTTGGAACTTGTGGTTGATGGCCTTGGGGTCGGGGAACTTGTCGTGGTTCCAGGTGAAGACATAACGCTGCTTGCCTCGGCTCGAATACCCCGAGCCGTAGTGGAACGATGAAATCGGGATGCGCTGGCTCGCGCACAGGTCGATGAATCGGTCCAGCTGGTTTTGGGCATCGGGCGCATCGGCCAAACCCATGGCTGTCTGGGCATAACCCAAGCTCCAGCGCGGGGGCAAATGCGTGCCCCCGATGAGCGCGACAAACTGGGCCAAAACCTCGGCCGGGGTCTGACCCAGCATGACGTAGTAGTCCAGGTCGCCATCGTCAATGTCCACGGTGCGGAAAAAGCCGTGGTAGTTGTCGTGCTCACAACCCAAGTCAAAGGTGCACATGGCCAGGGTGTCGTAATACAAGCCCACCCACAGACCGTCCACGGTGCGCGACATCACAAAAGGCCAGTGTTTGTACAGCGGGTCGCCACTTTGAGGGTCGTAACCCAAAGCATCCTGGCCCAGACAGCGCAAGCGGCGGCCGTGCAGGTTCAGCGGACCGGTCTTGTCGCCCAGGCCGAAATAATGCTCACGCGGGTCGCGCACCACACAGTGCCGCACCAGGCCTGTGCGCCGCTCCTGAAGGTAGGCGCTCGTGGGTCGATCTTCCAGCACTGTCTTGCCCGTGGCGGCGCACACCCAATGCAAGCGCAAGGGGGTTTGCCCATCACCGAGCAAACGCACCGACAAGCGCGGGCTCGACAAGGCGGTCACGCCTGCCGGGTCTTGGGTCACCGTCAAAGCCGGGCGCTCAAAACCGCTCATGTCCTCACGCGGGCGGCCCGACCAAGGCACATCCGAGCCCGCCACGGGGGCAATGGCCCAGGTGTGGGGCTCCTTGAAGCCTTCGGCGGGACGCACCGTGACCCGCGCCAAGGTGGGCGACAAAAAGGACAGCTGCAACTGCCCCCCTGTGGTGAAGGATGAGGTGGCATCGGGCGCTGTGCGCGACGAAGCGGCCAATTCAGGGGACAGTGTCCAGGACTGCGCCAACAAAGGTTTCATGGGTTCACCTGCGCCAAGCGCTGTTCGTGGTCGTCAAAGGCATGCAAGCGGTCTGTCCGCGTTGTGATGTGCAAGGTCTCGCCCACCTTTGGCGAACGCTCGCCATCGATCAGCAGCTCGACCCGCGTGCCGTCCACCAACTGCCCTTGCAGCAAGCGCTGGGCCCCCAGGTATTCGGTGCCCAGCACCCGGAGAGCCAGCCCCTGCCCCGCCTCGCACACCTGAAAGTGCTCGGGGCGGATGCCCACCTGCTGGGCACCAGCAGGCACAGCGGCCTGCAAGGACGCGGCCGTGCGCGCCGTGGCCGCCGGGATGAAATTCATGCGGGGGCTGCCGATGAAGCCGGCCACAAACACATTGGCCGGTTTCTCATACAGGGCCTGCGGCGTGCCCACCTGTTCGATGCGCCCGGCTCTGAGCACCACGATCTTGTCGGCCATGGTCATCGCTTCGACCTGGTCGTGCGTCACATAAACCATGGTCGCGCCCAGCCGCTGGTGCAGCTCGCGCAGCTCGGCGCGCATGGACACGCGCAACTCCGCGTCCAGGTTCGACAGCGGTTCGTCAAACAGGAATATTTTGGGATTGCGCACGATGGCGCGACCAATCGCCACACGCTGGCGCTGACCGCCCGACAGCTGGGTGGGCTTGCGCTGCAGCATCGCGTCCAGACGCAAGAGCGCCGCCGCGTCCTGGACCTTTTGCGCGATCTCGGCTTGGGGCACTTTGGCGTTTTCCAGACCAAACGCCATGTTGGCGTACACGCTCATGTGCGGGTACAGCGCATACGACTGGAACACCATCGCGCAGCCCCGGTCGGCAGCGCCAACGTCATTGACGCGTTCGCCGTCGATCAGCAAATCGCCTCGGGTGGGCGAGTCCAGGCCCGCAATCATGCGCAGCAAGGTGGACTTGCCGCAGCCTGAGGGCCCCACAAACACAACAAATTCGCCATAGGCGACCTGCAGATCCACGCCATGGATGACGTGGGTCTGATCGAATGATTTCTCGATGGCGCGCAGTTCTAAAGTGGACACGGTGCTTCGATTCAATGGATAAAAATGGACAAGATCACTTGACACCCGCACTGGCAATGCCGGTGGTGATGTAGCGTTGCAAGAAGGCAAACACCAGCGTGACCGGGATCAGGGTGATCACCGTCATGGCCAGCAGGTAGTGCCACTGTGTGTTGAGCTCGCCCTGGAAGGAGTTGAGGGCCAGCTGCAAAGTGAAGAATTCGCTCTTGGACAGCACAATCAGCGGCAGCAAGAAGTCATTCCAGCGCCACATGACCGAGAAAATGGCCAGCACCGCCAGCGCCGGAGCCGACAAAGGCAACACGATGCGCCAGTAAATCCGCCATTCGCTGGCGTGGTCCATGCGGGCCGCTTCGATCAACTCGTCCGGAATGGTCAGCATGTACTGGCGCAGCAAAAACACCCCAGTGGGCGTGGCCACCGCAGGCAAGATCACGCCCCATAGGCTGTTGAGCAAACCCACCGAATTGATCACCAAAAACACCGGCACCAAGATGATGGTGGGCGGAATCATCAAGGTGGCAATGATCAGCAGGAACACCGCCTTTTGCCCCTTGAACTGGTATTTGGACAAGGCGAAGGCCGCCATCGAGTTGAACAGCAAGGTCAGCACCGTGGCGACCACGGTGATGAACACGCTGTTCCACAGGTAAGCGCCAAAGGTGAACTTGCCAAACAGGTCGGTGTAGTTGCTGGTGGACAGCTTCAGTTCGTTGACCGGCACCCGCTCACGGATGTTGACCTGAACCGTCTCGCCAGGATGGGTCGGATCGACCATGCTCGCCATGATGCCGATGCGGCTGACCTGGGCCAGCTCGCGCACCTGACCGCCCTCGCCCGCCACCTTGAACAAGGGCAAGGGTTTGTCGTGCCCCGGCACCACCACCGCCTTTTGGCTGTAGGGCAAAAAAGTGGGCGGAAACTGGCCGATGGCCGATTCGGTCTTGAACGAAGACATCACCAGCCAAAGCACCGGCGCAAACATCACGAACAGGCCCACCACCAAATACGCATAGCTGAGCACATCGGTCCAGTGCAGCCGCTGACGACCTCGTGTGAGCCCTAAAAAACGCAGCGCCTTCATGTCATTTCACCTTCTGGCCAGCCTGGCTGGCACGGGTCAAGCGCAGTTGCGCCAGGGTCAGCAAGATCAAAAAGACCGCCAAGGACAAGGAGGCCGCAGCCGCCAAGCCATACAAATGGATCTGCTCGGCAAAGCCGGTCTGGTAGATGAACTGCACGATGAAGGTCGTGGCAGATCCCGGGCCGCCACCGGTGAGCACAAACACTTCGTCAAACACCTGCACCGCGCGAATGGCGGCCAGCACCAGCACCACGATCAAATTGGGCATGAGCAGCGGCAAGGTGATGCGTGTGAGCGTGCGCATGGGGCTGGCCCGGTCCATTTGGGCCGCTTCGTACAAGTCGCCCGGAATGGCCTGCAAGCCCGCCAGCAAGATCAGGGTGTAAAAGCCCATGTGGGCCCAGATGGACACGAACACCGTCCAGAAAAAGGCCCAGCCGCCTTCGGTGAGCCATTCGACCGGGGGCATGTCCAGCGCCACCAAACCGGCGTTGAAAACGCCCTGACTTGCAGCAACCACTTCCAGATCAGCGCCACCACCACCGGCGACAAAAGCACCGGGTAAAAATACACCCCGCGCCAGAAACCCCGCCCAATGATCTTGCGGTTGAGCACCAGCGCTGTCACCAGTGAAAACAGCACCATCAAGCCCACTTGCAGGACGCTGAACTTGAGGGTGTTGAACATGGCCCGCCAGAACACGTCCTTACGGCACGATGACAAGTCCAGGTAATCACGGCATTCGAACAGGATCTGAAAATTTTCTGCACCCGTGTAAGGCCGCTGCGCAGGCATCAAGTTCACCCCGCCCGTGGTGGCATAGACCAGGTTGATCAGGATCGGCAAAAAGGTGAACAGGCCAAACACGATCAGGTTGGGCCCGACAAACAGCCACCCCAGCCGCGACGTGCCCAGCCAACGCTGGCCCAGCTTGAACACCGGCTCCAGCAAATTAAAGAAAAACGACAGGAATTGCACAGGCCACTTTCAAACACGGACACATTCAAGCAGCGGGACCGCCTCAAGGCAGGCCCCGCTGGATTCACAGCGCAAAGCGATTACTTTTGCGCCTGCTTCAAAGCGTCCTGCATGTCGGCATTGATCTTGCCGATCGCTTCGTCCGCGCCCATCTCACCCACAATGACCTGGGTCACACGCGCCACGGTGGGCAGCATGATGGCGCGGTTGAACTTGTAGCCCTGGAACTGATAGGCCACAGGCGACAAACTGGCCACGCCGCTGCCAAACACACCCAAAGCCGCTTTGGCACCGGGTTGAGCGCTGGCGTAGTTCACGCCCTTCTTGGCCAGACCGGCGTGCGCAGGGATGTTGTTGGTGCGGGCACTGAACTCACCATAGGCCGCTTCAGAGGCCATGAAATCCAGAAAAGCGCCCACTTCTTTGGGGGACTTGCTGGTTTTCAACGCCGCCCAGGCTGCGCCACCGGGGATGCCGGTGCAAGCGGCAGGACCGCAAGGGTTGGGCACAGCCACCCAATCAAACTTGTTGCCCACGTCTTTTTGCAGGCGGTTGATCTGCCAGCTGCCCGACAAGACCATGACCACGTTGCCGTTGATGAACTCACCGATGGAGTCGGCATAGGTGGAGCCGCCCGAGCCCGCCCAGACTTCGCGCAACATGCTGCCGTCCTTGTGCCAGCCGACAAACTTGTTCACGGCGGTCTTGTAGCCGTCGTCGATCACGGGGTTGCCCTGTGCATCGAAAATCTTGGCGCCATAGCTGATGGCGGGGCCAGCAAAGCGGTGGCCTGAACGATCCCAGGCCACAGCGGCCTTGGTCTGGGTGGCTTTGGCCACTTTGCGGGCCGCATCCATCCACTCGTCCCAAGTGGCTTTGGCACCGGGCATCGGGACTTTGGCTTGTTCAAACAAGGTCTTGTTCACATAAGGACCGGTCATGGTCAGCTGCGACATGAAGCCATGGATGCCCTTGTCGGCCGGTGTGGGGCGCAGCCATGGGGCAGTGGTGCCAAAGTTGGCGTCCCAGTATTTGCGGTCCTTGATGTGGGCCGAGATGTCCATGTAGTACTTGGACAAACCGCCCAAGTCGGTCACCCGAGCGATGTCCGGACCCTGCCCTGCGGCCAGCTGAACAGGCAATTGCTCGACGATGGTTTTGTAAGGCACGGTGTCCACGATGACTTTGGTGCCTGGGTTTTGCGCCTCAAAGCGCTTGGCCAGATCGGCCGTGACATCGCACTCGCTGCCATCCTGGTAGCACATGACGCGGATTTCGCCGGCCTGGGCCAAGTTGTGGCCCAGGGTCAGGGCCGAGCCCAAAGCCAAAGCGATGGGAAGAATTCGAACTGCTTTCATGGTGTCTCCTCTTGGTGGTGTGAAAAAGCTTGAAATCAAACAGGGCCCAGCAAGCCCGACAATGAAAAATCGCCAACGGTCAGGTCCACGGCCTGGCCCGTGCGCGCAGACTCTTGCGCAGCCAGGCCCATGATCACGGCAGACAGACCGTCACGCAAACCGACCTCGACCGCACCCTGTCCACGTACCACGGCGTTGAACTTTTGGTGCTGGTACAGGGTTGATCCGTTGTGGTCGCCTGCGGCCAAAGCCTGCGGATCGACCGGCACATCCAGCTCGCGCGGGCCTTTGGGCTCACGGGGGCTGATGACCAGCTTGGGCACAGGGGCTTCGCCCAAGTGCTCGGGCCAAAAACGACCGGGGCCGGGTACAAAACATTCGGCCTTGCCTTTGGGGCCCACGACCGAGATTTCTTCCTGGTAGCGGGCGCCTTCTGCAAACATGCACAGCTCCAGCATGGCCCGCTGACCCGATGCAAAGTCCACGATCACATAGGCGTTGTCCAGAATGTCCGGCGTGCCATCGGGATAGCGCTCATCCAGGTGGTTGTGGTCCACCCCGGCCGAGGCGTAAACGCGCACAGGTTCGCTTTGCGTCAGGTGGCGCATCAGGTCAAAGAAGTGGCAGCACTTTTCGACCAGGGTGCCCCCGGTGTAGCGGTTGAAGCGGTTCCAGTCGCCCACTTTGACCAGGAATGGAAAACGGTGCTCCCGGATCGTGATCATTTTGACCGGACCGGTGTGGTGCTGCCCATGCACTTCGCCCGCCAAGGCGGTCACGGGGGGCATGTAGCGGTATTCCATGGCCACCCAGATCGGCGCGGGGTAGCTGGCTTGCAAAGCGGCCAGGCTGCGCACATCGTCCAGGCTGGTGCAAGCGGGTTTTTCCAGCAGCACCGGCAGCGGACGCAAGCGGGCAATCTCGCACAACTGGTCGGCGTGGCAAAAGTTGGGGCTGGCGATCAGCAGGCAGTCCACATCGCTGGCCTGCACCACCTCGGCCAGGCTGGCCGCGCTTTGTGCGCCGGGCACCAGGGCCAGGCTGCGCGCCAGCATGTCGGCATCGGGCTCAAAAATGCGTGTGACCTGCGCACCGGGCAGCAAGGCGATGTTGCGCAAATGTTCCTGTCCCATCATGCCGCAGCCGATGATGCCGTAACGCGTGGTGCTGATGCTTGCCGTTGTCATGTGTTCAAAACCTGTTGTCTGCTCGGTTCAAAGTTCAAAAAAATTAATCGACCAGCGTGTAGCGCTGGCACAAATCCAAAAACGGATCCAGCTGGGGATCGAGCCCGGTTTCTTCTTGCAGCAAGGCCGCCACTGCGGGGGCCATCCGGGCCGCCTGCCGCGCATCGAGAAACAATGCACGCCAGCGACGTGCAAGCATATCCTCAACCGTCAAGGCCCACTCGCTGCGCGCTGCAAAACGCACCATCGCCTCGGTCAGGCCCATGCCCAGATCGCGCTCGGCCCCCGGCAAAGCCAGCACCTGAACGGCTTCGCTGCCCCACAAATGCAAGCCGGGGGCTTCGCTGATCGCATGCACGGCTTGCCCCGCATCGGGCGCACCCACCAGCAGGTGCTGCGCCGTCTGGGCCGGCCCATGCGCTGCGGGTGGCAAATCGTTGTGGCCCACCAAGGCCTGCATGACCTGCGCGGCCATGCTGCGGTACGTTGTCCATTTGCCCCCGGTGACGGTGAACAGACCCGGCGCTTCCCGGCGGATCAGGTGCTCGCGCGACATCTGGCTGGTGGCCCCCCCCTGAGCGCTGTCCACCAAGGGGCGCAAACCCACCCAGACACTGCGCACATCGGCACGCGTCAAGGCCACGCCCAAGGCTTGACGGGTCTCGCGGAAGAGAAAGTCCAGCTCCTCTTGCAGCGGCAAGGGCTCAAGGGGTGCATCGCTGCGCGGCGTGTCGGTGGTGCCGATCACGGTGGCACCCAACCAAGGCACCGCAAACAAAACCCGGCCATCGGCGGTGCGGGGAATCAAAACTGCCTCCTCAATGGGCAAACTCTCTCGCGCCACCACCAGGTGCACACCCTGGCTGGGCTTGACCAGCGCTTTGACCGGCACTTGGCCAGCCCAAGGCTGCAAAACCATTTGCCGCAAGGCATCCACCCAGACCCCGGTGGCGTTGACCACACAACGGGCTTGCAGGGTCGATGTCTGGCCATCGCGTTCGTTGAACAAGGTGACTTGCCAGCCTTCGGCAGAAGGCGCCAAAGCCGTGACCCGCATGTGGTTGTGCACGCAGGCCCCAGCCCGCCGTGCCGTTTTGGCCAGGGCCAGTGCCAGGCGGGCGTCTTCAAACTGCCCGTCCCAGTAACGCATGCCGGCAACGGCCCCGGCCACCATGCGCGGCAAGCCCGGCAAACTGCGCCCCAGCGTCTGCTGCGACAACGCAGTGGTGGCCCCCAAGCTCATGCGGCCAGATAACCATTGGTAAGCCTTCAACCCCAGCCCGGTCCAGGCCCAGGACAGCCAGCCCGCACCCGGCACCACAAAAGGCAAAGGCTGCGCCAGATGGGGGGCCATCCCCAAGACGGTGGCCCGCTCACGCAAAGCCTCGCGCACCAAACGCAAACGGCCCTGCGCCAGATAACGAACGCCGCCGTGCAGCAGTTTGGTGGATCGTGAAGACGTTCCAGAGGCAAAGTCACGCGCTTCCACCAGAGCCACGCTGCGGCCTTCCAGCGCGGCTTGCACCGCCACGCCCAAGCCCGTGGCGCCACCGCCGATGACCAACAGGTCCCAGACGGAGTCTTTGGATGGCTCACTCAAGCCGTGATTTTTCAAAATAGCACCTCAAACAATCAGCGATCTATGATTTATTTAGTTCGTTTTTGATTGTATAGGTACCAGGTGATCAAATTGCGTTATTCTCGGTTTCCTAGTGAAGACCCCTAGTCCAGCACCCAACATTCAGCCCATGGCCCTCAATCCCCGACAACTCGCCATCTTGCAATCCGTTCGCGAACAAGGCAGCGTCAAGACCGAAGAGCTCGCCGAGGAATTCGGCATCACCTTGCAAACGGCCAGGCGTGACATCCAGCGGCTGACGGAAGCGGCGGAACTGGAACGCTTTCATGGCGGGGTGCGGGCTGTGGACTCCTCCACCCGCAACACCACTTACACCGAACGCCAGCGCACGCAGTCGCAGGCCAAGCAAGACATTGCCCGGCAAGTGGCCGCCGCCATTCCACACGGGGCCAGCCTGTTCATGAACATTGGCACCACCGTGGAAGCCGTGGCCAGCGAACTGCTGCACCACCGCGACCTGCGCGTGGTGACCAACAACCTGCATGTGGCCCGCATCCTGGCGGCCAACCCGCAATGCGAAGTGGTGGTGGCTGGCGGCACCGTGCGCCACGAAGACCTGGGCGTGGTGGGTGAAGCGGCTCTGAACTTCATCCGGCAATTCAAAGTGGACATTGGCCTGATCGGCATCAGCGGCATCGACGCCGACGGTACCCTGCGCGACTACGACATGCGCGAAGTCATGGTCGCCCGCGCCATCGTCGAGCAATCGCGCCAGGTCTGGCTGGTGGCCGACCACAGCAAATTCGACCGCCCCGCCATGATCGAGATGGCGCCGCTCAAAGCGGTGCACACCCTCTTCACCGACATCGCCCCAGCGCCTGCACAGCAACGGTTGATGGAGGAATGGGGGGTGCGCTGTGTGGTGGCACAGACCCCAATTCAGGATTGACCGTTCAGCGCTGGCGGTTCAGCTTTTCTTGCGAGGTGGCAAGCCGGTGTGCTGCGTGAGCAGCTGGCCTTTGCGCGGCTGAGCAGGTTTTTTGAGCCCCGTGAATGCAGGCTTGGCCGTTTGCGGCGAAGCCTTGCTGCCAGGCGTGCTGTTGGTGCGGCGTGGGCTTTGGTAGCCGCCATCGGCCAAAGGCTGCCAACTCGGAATCAGATGGTGTTTGCCGTTGCCGATCAGATCGGCTCGGCCCATGGCCTTGAGCGCCTCGCGCAGCAGCGGCCAGTTGTTGGCGTCGTGGTAGCGCAAAAACGCCTTGTGCAGGCGGCGGCGTTTGTCGCCTTTGACGATGTCCACCTTTTCGCTGTCGCGGGTGATTTTGCGCAGCGGGTTGCGGGTGGAGTGGTACATGGCCGTGGCCGTGGCCATGGGGCTGGGATAGAAGGTCTGCACCTGGTCGGCGCGAAAGCCGTTCTTCTTGAGCCAGATGGCCAGGTTCATCATGTCTTCGTCGCTGGTGCCGGGGTGGGCGGCGATGAAGTACGGGATGAGGAACTGCTTTTTACCGGCCTCTTCGCTGTATTTGTCGAACATCGACTTGAAGCGGTCATAGGTGCCAATGCCCGGCTTCATCATCTTGGACAGCGGGCCGCCCTCGGTGTGCTCGGGCGCAATTTTCAGGTAGCCACCCACATGGTGCTGCACCAGTTCTTTCACGTATTCGGGTGACTGAACGGCCAGGTCATAACGCAGACCAGAGCCAATCAAGATCTTCTTGATGCCCTTCAAGTTGCGCGCCCGGCGGTACATGTTGATCAGCGGGCCGTGGTCGGTGGTCAGGTTCTGGCAAATGCCAGGGAACACGCAGCTGGGTTTGCGGCAGGCCGATTCGATCTCGGGGCTGCGGCAGCCCAGGCGGTACATGTTCGCCGTGGGGCCGCCCAGGTCGGAGATGACGCCGGTGAAGCCTTTGACCTTGTCGCGGATGTCTTCGACCTCGCGGATGATGGATTCTTCGGAGCGGCTTTGGATGATGCGGCCTTCGTGCTCGGTGATGGAGCAGAAGGTGCAGCCGCCAAAGCAACCGCGCATGATGTTCACGCTGAAGCGGATCATTTCCCAGGCGGGGATCTTGGTCGCGTGGTCGTGGCTGCCGTTTTCGTCGGCATAGCGCGGGTGCGGGCTGCGGGCATACGGCAGGTCGAACACATGGTCCATCTCGGCGGTGGTGAGCGGGATGGGCGGCGGGGTGATCCACACGTCGCGGGCCAAACGTTTGGAATTGACGTCACCATCAAGGCCTTCGCCGTGCGCTTGCACCAGGCAGCGGGCATTGCCGGGGTTGGTTTCCAGGTGCAGCACACGGTTGGCGTGGGCATAGAGCACCGGGTCGGACTTGACCTGCTCGTAACTGGGCAGACGGATCACGCTTTTGTCGCGGGGCGGCACTTTGTGGGTGCCTTTGCCTCGCAATGCCGGGTTGGGGACAAAGTTGAGCGGCTGGATGGCGGCTTGCACCGTGCGGGCTTGGGCCACGGCGGCCGACAAATTGGCTTCGACGCCCGATGTGTCATTCCCGCGAACGCGGGAATCCATGGATGCCGGGTCAAGCCCGGCATGACAGTCGCTATTTGAGATATTAGACGTTTGACCATCGGTATTTGGGGTAACGGCCGCATGACGGTTAGCGTTTTGCGCATCCGCCACTTCCTTGGCCTCTTCCTCGCGGGCGCAAGTGGCGCCCTGCTCCCGCGCCTGGTCCGAAATCATCAAATACGGATTGATATGAGCTTCCACATGGCCGGGTGTGTCCACGCTGGTGGAGTCGATCTCGAACCAGCCTTCGGGGGTTTCGCGGCGCACAAAGGCGGTGCCGCGCACGTCGGTGATTTGCTGCACTGGCTCGCGGGCGGCCAGGCGGTGGGCGATCTCGACAATCGCCCGTTCGGCGTTGCCATACAGCAGCAGGTCACATTTGCTGTCCACCACCACCGAGCGGCGCACTTTGTCCGACCAGTAGTCGTAATGCGCAATGCGGCGCAAGCTGCCTTCGATGCCGCCCAGCACGATGGGCGTGTCCGGGAAAGCCTCTCGGCAGCGCTGGCTGTACACGATGGCCGCGCGGTCGGGCCGTTTGCCGCCCACATCGCCCGGGGTGTAAGCGTCGTCGCTGCGGATTTTGCGGTCCGCCGTGTAGCGGTTGATCATGGAGTCCATGTTGCCGCTGGTCACACCCCAAAACAGGTTGGGTTGGCCCAGGGCCTTGAAGGCCTCGGCGCTGGTCCAGTCGGGCTGAGCGATGATGCCGACCCGAAAACCCTGGTTTTCCAGCATGCGGCCAATGACCGACATGCCAAAGCTGGGGTGGTCCACATAGGCGTCGCCCGTGACGATGATGATGTCGCAGCTGTCCCAGCCCAGTTGGGTCATTTCCTCACGGCTCATCGGCAAAAACGGGGCCGTGCCAAAGCGCTGGGCCCAGTACTTGCGGTAACTGGTCAGCGGTTTGGCGTCGCGCGGAAAAAAGGAGACGTCGACAAAGGCGTTCATGGACAGGGCTTGGGGGATAACCCTCTAGTGTAGGCGCTCGGGGGTGGGCGTGCAGGTGGGATGGGTATTGGCGCCATCTGGGCATCATTGGACGCGCTCAGCAGCACCACCACAAGACAAGGCACTGGCCATGTGCTCGCACGCACACTCGGAATGGGACAATCGGGCGCTTGTCCATCAAAATCAAAAAATGACCACTCACAGGGAATGGCAGCTTCGGCTCGTCCGGAGACTCCACACAGGGCGTATGCCCAAAATCTTGACCGGCTTGCTGGCAGCCTGGCTGCTGCTCCTGGCCTTGGGCTATTGGGTGGTGCCACCGCTGGCCCGCTCGGTGCTGGCGACGCAACTGGGCAAGGCACTGGGGCGCGATGTGGTGATCGAACGCGTCGCGATCAACCCTCTGGCCCTGTCGGTGGATGTGCAAGGGCTTTCTGTCAAAGACCGGGCCGGCGCAGAGCAATTGGGCTTTGAGCAACTGCACATCAACCTGTCGAGCTATTCCCTGGCGCAGGCGGGCATCGTGGTCGATGAGCTCCGTCTGCAGGCCCCGCGTGTAACCCTCACGCGCCTGGCCGATGGTCGCTACGACATCTCGGACTGGCTGGACCGCTGGACAGCCGGTGATCAAAAGCCGTCTGGACCCCTGCCCCGCTTTTCGCTGAACAACATCCAGATCACGGACGGCCAATTCGTGTTCGACGACCGGCCCAAAGGGGTTAGGCACACGGCCGAGTCGCTGAAGTTCAGTTTGCCCTTCATCTCCAGCCTGCCTTACAAGGCGGATGTGTTTGTTCAGCCGGCCTTTTCGGCCGTGGTGGACGGCTCTCAGCTGGCGCTGGAGGGGCGCAGCCAGCCGTTTGCCAAGTCGCACGCCAGCACGTTGAAGATCGACCTCAACCAGCTGGACCTGGCCAAACTTCAACCGTATTTACCCAGCGGCCTGCCCCTGAGCCTGAAATCAGGCCAGCTGGCCGCCCATTTGAGCGTGGACTTTGCGCAATTGGCCGATGGCCCACCGTCCCTTCACCTGAGCGGCAACGCGCATTTGCAGAGACTGGCCCTGAACGATGCCGCAGGTTTGCCATGGCTGGGGCTGGACACGCTGGAGGTGAAGCTGCCCAAAACCGATCCGCTGCAGCAGCGTTGGCGGCTGGAACAACTGGACCTGCAGGGCCTGCAGCTTGGCCAAGGCCAGCCCCATGCACCGCTGCGGGTGAAACAGCTGTCGGCGCGGCAAGTGCAGGCTGACCTGGCCACTCATCGCCTGGAAGCCGAGCAGTTGGAAAGCTCAGGTCTACAGGCCCTGGTGACCCGATCAAGGGATGGTGCTGTGAGCTGGCTGCCCCTGCCTGCACCACGAGCTTTGGCCGCCACCGCAGGCAAAGCGCCTGCCGACACCGCCACCGCTCCCGATTGGTCAGCGCGCATCGGTCGCCTGAACCTCGATGAAGTCGGGCTGCGGTTTGAAGACCGCACGCTGTCGCCGGTGGCCGTGCAAGACATGGCACATGCCAAGCTGTCTGCCGAAAACCTCGATACCAGCGCCGGACACGAAAACACCTTCACACTGGAGACCACCCTCAACCAAACCGGCCAAGTCAAGGCCAGTGGATCGGTGCAACTTCAGCCGCTTGCCGTGCGTCTGGCGCTGGACACCCAGGCTTTACCGGTGACGCCGATGCAAGGTTATGTGGCGCCATACCTGAACATCTCGATCGCACAAGGCCTGTTGTCCAGCAAGGGTTCGCTGGACCTCCGGCAGCAACAAGACAAGCTGTTGCTCAGCTATAAAGGCGGCTTGACGCTGGGCCAGTTTCGGGCCTTGGACCCGGTCAACAGCACCGACTTTCTGAGGTGGAAATCGCTGTACTTTGGCGGCGTGGACTTTCAGCTCGAACCGAGTCACCTGAACATCAGCGAAATCGCTCTGTCCGACTTTTATTCGCGGCTGATCCTGAACCCGCAAGGACGACTCAACCTGGCCGAGATCCTGCGCGCACCGGCCAACACTGACACCAGCGCAGGCAAGCCAACCGCCAAAGCGACCCAGGCTGCACTGCCCATTCAGATCGCCAAAGTCACCCTGCAAAACGGTCGCGTGGATTTTTCCGATCGCTTCGTCAAACCCAACTACTCGGCCACCGTCACCCGTTTGGTCGGAAGCGTCAAGGGGCTGTCATCGGCTGCGGATACCTTGGCCGATCTCGATTTGCGCGGCAGCTACGCCAGCAACGCCCCGGTGCACATTGCGGCCCGCTTCAATCCGCTGGCGCAAAAAAAATTCCTGGACCTCCAAGCCAAAATCTCCGACATCGATCTGGTCGACTTCTCGCCCTATTCCGGCAAATACGCGGGCTATAACATCAACAAAGGCAAGCTGTCCATGGACGCCACTTACAAGCTCCAGGACCGCCAGCTCACCGCAGAAAACCGCTTGTTGATTGACCAGCTGACCTTCGGGGATAAAGTAGACAGCCCGGATGCCACCCAGCTGCCCGTGCAGCTGGCCATCTCCTTGCTCAAAAACAAGCGCGGTGAAATCGACATCCAACTGCCCATTTCCGGCTCACTGGACGATCCTCAATTCTCGATCGGTGGGTTGATCTTCAAAGTCATCGGCAACCTGTTCGTCAAAGCTGTCACCGCCCCCTTTGCCCTGTTGGGCTCGCTGTTTGGCGATGGCCAGGAACTCTCGCAGCTGAGCTTTGCCCCTGGCCGCGCCAGCCTGGACGAAGCCGCAGTGCAGAAGCTGAAAACCCTGTCCAAGGCCATGCACGAACGCGAAGGGCTGACCCTGGAGATCACCGCAGGCAGCGACAGCAAGCTTGACCCGGAGGGCCTCAGACGCGCACTGCTGGAGCGGGCGGTCCTGAACGAAAAACGCAAAGACATGACGCCATCACAGCGCGACAACATGCCACTGACCGACATGCACCTGGACAGCCGCGAATACGCGACCTACTTGACCCGCGCCTACCAGCAGGCCAAGTTCCCCAAGCCCCGCAACTTGCTCGGCTTGACCAAAGCGCTGCCGGTAGAGGACATGGAAAAGCTGATGCTTGCCAACCTGTCTGTCGGCGAAGATGAACTGCGCACCTTGGCCACACGCCGTGCGCAAGTTGTACAAGGCTGGCTGGTAGACCAAGGCCAAGTCCCATTGAGCCGGATTTTTCTGTTGCCCATCCAACTCGGAACCGCCACCAATGGCGGGACGGATATGGGGCACAACCGTGTCAATTTTTCTCTGCGGTGAGCGTTTCACCCATCCTTGTGCAAGCTTGTCTCATCCATGGCCTTCTCTCTCACTCAACCTGCCCACCACGAACTGGTCATCAAGAAAAGCCGCTTCATTGCGTGCATCGAACCCATCGCAGGCCGAGAAGAAGCGCAGGCCCGGGTGGCCCAGCTCAAAGCAGAGCACCCGGACGCGGCCCATGTGTGCTGGGCCTTGCTGGCCGGGGGGCAATCGGCCGCCAACGACGATGGCGAGCCCGGCGGCACAGCCGGTCGCCCCATGCTGGATGTGCTCAGGCACCAGGACCTGCAAGGGGTGATGGCCTCGGTGGTGCGTTACTTTGGTGGTGTCAAGCTCGGGGCTGGCGGACTGGTGCGGGCCTACACCGATGCGGTGGCGCAAGCGCTGTTAACGGCCGACAAAATCCCGCTCATCAAACAGGCGCAGCTCGCTTGCAGCGTGCCTTACGCGCTGGAAGGGCTGGTCCGGCGTGAAGTGGAACTGGCCCAGGCCCAGCTGCAAGAGGTGTCGCACGGCAGTGTGGTGACTTTGCACTTTGCCTTGCCGGAATCTGAAGCAAGCGCTTTGGTTCACCGTTTGAGTGAAAGCGGACGCGGGCAATTGGTCTGGCTTGAAACCTCGCTCGCACAGGGATAATCACGCCCATGTCAGAACATCTGCCCTTGAATCAACCGCGGTCCAAAACCGATCTTTTTCTGTCTTTCACCATCCTGGCCTTGCAAGGCTTTGGCGGTGTGCTGGCGGTGGTTCAGCGTGAGCTGGTCGAGAAAAAACGCTGGATGACCCGCGAGCAGTTTGTAGAGGACTGGGCCGTGGCGCAGATCATGCCCGGCCCCAATGTGGTGAACCTGTCGCTGATGATCGGCGGGCGTTACTTCGGCTTGCCCGGTGCTTTGGCCGGTCTGGCGGGCATGTTGACAGCCCCCCTGGTGGTGGTTTTGCTGTTGGCCATCGCATTTGGCGGCGTGTCGGACGCGGCCTGGGCGCAGGGCGCCTTGCGCGGCATGGGCGCAGTGTCGGCGGGGCTGATCGCTGCGGTCGGCCTCAAACTGATCAGCGCTTTGCGCAGCAACCCGATGGGGATGCCCGTTTGCATTGCCCTGGCTGCGGCCAGCTTTGTGGGGGTTGGTGTGCTGCGCTGGCCACTGGCCTACGTCTTGGTGGGCACAGGTTTGGTGGCGTGCGGCTGGGCATATGTTCAGCTGGCCAAACAAGCCGCACTGGCAGGAGACCGTTCATGAACCCGGTCCTGCATTTGACGAGCGGCGATTGGCTGAGCCTGTTCAACCACTTTGCCTCGCTGTCGCTGTTGGCAGTGGGCGGCGCGATCACCACAGCGCCCGATATGCACCGCTACCTGGTGGATGAAACCCACTGGCTTGGCGAGGCCCAGTTCACCTCCTCGATCGCTTTGGCGCAAGCAGCGCCCGGCCCCAATATTTTGTTCGTCGCCCTGATGGGTTGGAACCTGGGTCTGAATGCCGGCGCTGGACTGGGTGGCGGCTGGATGAGCGTGGGATTGGCCAGTCTGGGTGTGGTGGTCACGATGCTGGGCATCATGCTGCCCTCTTCCATCCTGACTTACACCGCCACGCGCTGGGCGCACCAGCACCGTGACAAGATCGGCATCCGGGCCTTCAAGTCGGGCATGGCGCCAATCGTGATCGCTTTGCTGCTGTCCACCGCATGGCTTTTGACCCTGAGCCACAACCAGCCCACGCGGGACTGGCCACTGTATCTGCTCACGGGTGTGACCACATTGCTGGTCTGGCGCACCAAGCTGCACATGCTGTGGCTCATTGGTGCGGGCGCCCTGCTGGGCGCGCTGGGCTGGGTTTGAGCCCGCTGGCGCTTTAACGCGGGTTCTCGAAAAAGACCGTGTTCGAGTAATCGCTGATCTCAAAATACACCTTCTTCTCGCCCTCATCAGCCTGCATGTTCAGGTTTTCATCAAGAACGCCGTAGCCATAGCGGTAAGCGCGGGGCGTCTTGTCATCGGTGCCCAAGGCGGTGCTGATCTTGTCCACCTTCAAAAAGCGGCGCACCAGTTTGTCGCCCGCGTAGACCTCCAACACACCATTGGTGCCAGTCCAGTTCTGGATGTCGCGGCTGATCTTGTTTTGCTGCTCTTGCGTGCAGGCGGCCAGCAAAGTGGCGCCCACGACTGCAGTGATCAGTGCCATGTGTTTGATTTTTTTGGACATTGAAAACTCCCTTGAAGAAATGTTTGAAGAATGGTCCTGACCTGCAGGCACGTTCAGGTGCGCTGGCGCAGTGCCTCATACAGGCAAACACCGCTGGCCACCGACACGTTCAAGCTCTCAACAGCGCCGTGCATCGGGATGCTGACGAGCTCGTCGCAGGTCTTGCGCGTCAACTGGCGCATGCCAGGGCCTTCGGCCCCGAGCACCAAGGCCGTGGGGCCTTTGAGGTCGGTTTGGTAAATGGTGCGCGGCGCATCGCCGCTGGTGCCCACGATCCAAATGCTGCGTTCCTTGAGTTCGCCCAAGGTGCGCGCCAGATTGGTCACCATGAAATACGGCATGGTTTCGGCCGCACCGCTGGCCACCTTGGCCACGGTGGCATTGATGCCCGCCGCGTGGTCTTTGGGGGCGATCACGGCATGGGCACCCGCGCCATCGGCCACCCGCAGGCAGGCGCCCAGATTGTGCGGATCGGTCACACCGTCCAGCACCAAGAGCAAAGGTGGACCTTCAATGGTGTCGAGCAGGTCGTCCAGCGAATGGTTCTGTGGAATGGGTGCCACCAAGGCCACCACCCCTTGATGACCGTGACCGCCCGCCAGTTTGGCCAGGCGCTCACTGTCGGATTCGATCATGCGCATGCCCGAATCGCGGGCCTTGTCGATGAACTGCCGCATGCGGGCATCGCGACGCGTGACCTCGAAATGGATTTCGACAATGGATTGGGGGGCGATCTTGAGGCGAACGCCTACGGCATGGAAGCCGTACAGCACTTTGTGAGATGACATGCCAGGATTATCGTTCGTCCGCCGGGCAGCGTTGGCAAGCCCGTGCAAACACAAGCAGACTTTTTACGTCTGAGCCGCTGTCGATTCGGTCAAGCGACCGGCCTCGATCACCAGCATGCGCTCGCAACGCGCAGCCAGTTGGCGATCGTGCGTGACCAGAACCAAGGTGGTGCCCTGCTCCCGGTTGAGCGCGAACATCAGGTCCATGACCGCTGCCCCCGTGGCATGGTCCAGGCTGCCGGTGGGTTCGTCGGCCAGCAACAAAGCTGGTTGCACCACAAAGGCACGGGCCAAGGCCACGCGCTGCTGCTCGCCCCCGGAGAGGACTTTGGGCAGGTGTTTCAGGCGTTCGCCCAGGCCCACGCGTTGCAGCATGGCGGTGGCGGCGCTGCGGGCATCAGAGCGGCCCGCCAGCTCCAGCGGCAGCATGACGTTTTCAAGCGCCGTCAAATTGGGCATGAGCTGAAAGCTCTGGAACACAAAGCCCACGTGCTGGGCCCGCACTGCGGCGCGCTCGTCCTCGCTCAAATCGAACATCGACTGACCAGCCAGCAACACTTGGCCAGCGCTGGGTGTATCCAGCCCCGCCATGATGGCCAGCAAGGTGCTTTTGCCCGAGCCTGAAGCACCGACAATAGCGGCTGTTTCCCCCTTGGAGACCGAGAAATCGATATCGCGCAAAATGTCCAGCGACCCGCTGGCGTCTTGCACGCTTTTGCAAACGCCACGAACGGCAATGATGGATTCAGGCATGCACACACCTTTGTTGAGACGACGTCACTTTACCTTGAGCCTGCTGGCCCTTGTCGGCCAGGGCTTTGGTGTGGCGGCGTTCGCGGCCAAAGCCGCGCGCATTTTGGTGGTCGGGGACTCCCTGAGTGCCGAATACGGCTTGGCGCGTGGCACAGGCTGGGTGCAATTGCTGGCGCAAAAACTCCAGCAAGAACGCCCGGGCACCGAGGTGGTCAACGCCAGCATCAGCGGCGACACCACATCGGGAGGCCGCTCGCGCTTGCCTGCGCTGTTGCAAAAGCACCAACCCAGCCATGTGGTGATCGAGCTGGGTGGCAATGATGCCCTGCGCGGCTTGCCACAAGGCATGACGCAGGACAATTTGCAAACCATGATCCGCCAGGCCAAAGCGGCGGGGGCGCAGGTGCTGCTGCTGGGCATGCAGATGCCCCCCAACTACGGCCCCGAAATGACGCGCCAGTTTGCCGCCATGTACACCCAACTGGCCAAAAGCCAGGGCACAGGCCTGGTGCCTTTCTTTTTGCACGGGGTAGGCGACGATGCCGAGCCCCTGAAGTGGTTCCAGCCAGACCGCATCCACCCCAACGAGGCAGCGCAACCGCGCTTGCTGGCCAATGTATGGCCCCAACTGAAGAAACAATTGAAATGAGCGTTCACCTGATATCGGCCGACGAGGCCATGGCCAAACTGGACCAATTCGATGCCATCCTGGATGCGCGCTCCGAAGGCGAACACGCCGAGGACCACCTGCCTGGCGCCCAAAGCTGGCCCTCGCTGAACAACGAAGAGCGCATCCGTGTGGGCACGCTCTACAAACAGGTCAGCCCCTTTGATGCGCAAAAGATCGGCGCAGCCTTGGTGGCCAAAAACATCGCACGCCACATCGAAACGCATGTGATGGACAAGCCCAAAAACTGGCAGCCCCTGATTTACTGCTGGCGCGGCGGCAAGCGCAGCAATTCGCTGGCGCTGATCCTGGGTCAGATCGGCTTCAAGGTGCACCTGCTCGAAGGTGGCTACAAAGCCTTTCGCAAAGCGGTCATGGAAGACACGCCGCGCCAGGCGCAACGTTTGCAATTCCAGGTCTTGTGTGGGCCCACAGGCTCAGGCAAAACACGCCTGCTGCATGCGCTCGCACAACAAGGCGCGCAAGTACTCGACCTGGAGGGCATTGCCTGCCACCGCAGCTCGGTGCTGGGGCTGATCCCCGGGCAGGCCCAACCCACCCAGAAAGCGTTTGACACGCAGGTCTGGAACGCTTTGCGCCGCTTTGACCCGGCCTTGCCGGTTTACGTGGAAGCCGAGAGCAAAAAAGTGGGCAACCTCGCGGTGCCGGCTGAACTGATGAACGCCATGCGGGCCAGCCCCTGCATCCGCGTGGATTTGTCGCTGGAAAACCGCGTGAATCTGCTGCTGGAGGATTACGCGTTTTTCACCCAGGACACAGCCTTTTTCATCGACCGGCTGGAACGACTGGTCGCCTTGCGTGGCAAAGCCGTGGTCGATGCCTGGAAGGAGCAGATTGAGCGAGGAGAAATGCGCGAGGTGGTGGCCGATTTGCTGTCACAGCATTACGACCCGGGGTATGAAACATCCACCGGCAAGAACTTTGTCCAATTCAGCAAGGCCGCAGTGATCGCGCCTGCCAGCCATGCACTGGACGACATGCGCGCTGCAGCCGCCCAGCTGCTCCAGACGCAAGGCTGAGGAAGCCAAGCCTTGAGGCGTTCAGGTGGGTGTGGGCGCGCCGTCGGCTGCGGGGCCTGCGCCTTCTGGCGATTCAGTGTGGGGGTCGAGATCGCTGCCGTCTTCTGACAGCGGGCCGGATTTGCGTTCGGCCTTGGCTTTGAGCTTGTCCTCTTTTTTGCGTTTTTTGGCCAGTTCTTTTTGGCGTTTTTCGAATCCGTAGTTGGGTGTGGCCAAGATGGCTCCTTTATTTGTTGGTGCCCAATGTAACAGCTTCGACAGGTGATTCTTCCCATTCGACACTGCCACGGTAAGCGTGCCAGCTCGCATGCCCCAACCAGGGGCCCACAAAAATGATCCCCAAGCCCCATGGCCACAGGGCGCCCACGACGAGCACGCCCAACAAAGTCCCCCACAGCAAGAGCACGGCGGTGTTGGAAAAAACCACACGCATGCTGGTCAACACCGCCGAAATGGCGTCGGTGTCCCTGTCCAGAATCATGGGAATGGAGACCACTGACAAACCAAACACCAAGGCCGCGAACACGCCACCGACCGCGAGGTAGACCATCACAAACTCGATGTTCTTGGGGTTGAAGATGGCTTCCAGAACGCCTGTGGTGGAGGGCATACCGGTGTCAAAAAACACCGCAAAAACCACCAGCGACGCCCTGCCCCACAGTAACTCCAGCACCATCAGCACCAGGATCAGCATGGCCATGCTGGGGATGTGCTGGTCCCAGCACATCAGCGATGAAGCCATGTCCGCCTGTTCGCCCTGCTCCAGTCGCCGACTCACTTCGTACAGGCCCATGGCCAGGAAAGGGCCGACCAGCAAGCAGCCCGAGATCATCGACAAGGTGTATTCGGGCTTGTGTTTGAACACCAGGGCCAGCACCTGCGCCATCAGAAAAAAACACAGGCCATAAAAGAACGCGATGCCGGGGTGCTTGAACAGGTCTTGGCGGCCCAGCTCCAGCCAGCGAAACGGATGGGTCCAACTCAGTGTGCGCATCCGGGCCTGAGGGCCGACCGCTGCAGGCGGCTCATAGGGCACCGCCATGGTGGGCAATGCCGAGTCGTTTGCATCGGGTCTGGCTGGGGTGCTGTCGTGGGTGGACATGGATGAAAGGTGCTCCGCTGTTGACCCAGCTTAGCGTGGCGGGCCCGTGCTGAACAGTCAGGAAACTACCAAGCCAGCATCTGCGCCACCCCGCTTGGGCCATTCAAACCGCTGGCAAATGCAATGCCGCTGACTGCCCAAGATCAGCGCGCAAATCCTCGGCCGACTCCAGTCCGATCGAAAAACGCACCAACGTGCCCGGTGTCAAATGGGCGGCGTTGTGCTTTCGCATGGACTGCAGCTCGTAGGGCATGACCAGGCTGACCGGCCCACCCCAGCTGTAGCCAATCTTGAACAGCTTCAGGCCATCACAAAACGCGTCCACCTGCGCCTGGCTGTAACGAGCGTGCAAGATCACACTGAACAAACCCGCCGCCAGGTCGGTGTGTTGACCGCACAGTTGCTGCCAATGCGCGTGACCTGGAGCACCTACCAAAGCGGGATGCAAGACCTGCGAACAGGCTTCTTGTGTTTGCCACCAAACGGCCAGGCGACGCGCCGATTGGTCGTGCGCGGCATAACGCAAGGCCACGCTGGGCAAAGAACGCAGCACAGCCTCTACATCGTTGGCCCCCACCCCCAAGCCCAAGCGCATGTGGCACAGCTTGATCTTCAAATGCAAGGCCGCGTCGCGCGTGATGATGCTGCCCATGAGCACATCGCCGCCACCGCTGGGGTATTTGGTCAGGGCATGGGCACTGATGTCCACCCCCAGACTGTCATCGCGCAGCAAATCGAAGGGCTCAAACGCCAGACCCGCACCCCAGGTGTTGTCGAGCGCACACATGACACCATGCGCTTTGCAGCGTCGCACCAATTCGGGCAAATCCGGAAACTCCATGCTGACCGAGCCCGGCGCTTCCAACCAGACCAGACGGGTGCGCGGATTCAACCGCGCCGACAAGTCGTCGGGCTTCATCGGGTCGTAGTACTGGTGGGTGATGCCATACCGGCGCAGCTCGCCCTCAGCCAAGGCTTTGTTGGGGCCGTAGGCGTTGTCGGGGATCAGGACCTCATCGCCGGTCTGGAGCAAAGCCAACGCCACAGTGGCCAGCGCTGCCAGACCACTGGGCAACAGCAGACATTGCTGACCGCCTTCCAGGGTGCACAAACGCTCTTCCAGGGTGTAGGTGGTGGGCGTGCCGTGCAGGCCATAGGTATAGGCCGATTTGTCTTTCCATTCAAACTGCCGCATCGCGGCCACCGATGGAAAGTAAACCGTGGAGGCTTTGAACACGCCAGGCTGCGGTGCTTCAAAACCAGCGGGCGGCACGTAAGGGTGATGGATCAGCCCGGTGACATCGGGGGCAACATGCTTTTCGTTCATGCGCCGATCCTAAAGCAAACAGCCTCCCGAAGGAGGCTGTTTCTATCATCCGAGGAATCGCCTCAGACTTTCCATTTTTCCAGAAGTTTTTCGGGACGCATGCTGTCATACGGCTCGAAAGGCTGGTGGATCCAGGGATTGGTTGGCAGGTCTTCGATCGAGTAATCAGGCTTGAAAGTCGACACGCCTTTAGTCCAGATCACGGCAGAGCGCAGCTCGGTGATCGGCTTGTAGTTGTTTTTCAACTGGTCCACCACAGCGCGCAGGGTGTGACCGGTGTCGGCCAGATCGTCTACCAACAACACTTTGCCTGCAATCTCGCCCTTGGGGGTGGTGATGAAACGGGCGATGTCCAAGTGACCTTGCACGGTGCCGGCGTCTGCGCGGTAAGAGCTGGTGGACATGATGGCCAAAGGCTTGTCGAACACGCGCGACAAGATGTCACCGGGGCGCATGCCGCCACGGGCCAGGCACAAGATGGTGTCGAATTGCCAGCCGGATTGGTGGATCTTGATCGCGAGCTTTTCGATGAGGTTGTGGTACTCGTCGTAGCTCACGTACAGGTGTTTGCCGTCTTCGGTCAACATGGGGTCACTCCAGTCAAAGTTTCTGTGAGGGTTTGAAAATTCAGCCTGCAACGCCTCAGGCGCTGAAGGGGTTGTGCAGCAAGATGGTGTGGTCGCGGTCTGGGCTGGTGGACACCATGTGCACAGGCACGCCGGTCACTTCTGCGATGCGGGCCAGGTATTGGCGGGCATTGGCGGGCAGCTTGTCCAGATCGGTCACGCCCACGGTGCTGTCGCTCCAGCCGGGAATGACTTCGTAGATCGGCTTGCAACGTGCGATCTCGTCCGCGCCCATGGGCAGGATGTCGATGGTTTCGCCGTCCAGCTCGTAGCCCGTGCACAGCAACAACTCTTTGAGACCATCGAGCACATCCAGCTTGGTGATGCACAGGCCAGACAAACCGTTGACCTGCGCACTGCGCTTGAGCAAAGCGGCATCGAACCAGCCGCAGCGGCGTGAACGGCCGGTGGTCACGCCCTTTTCGGCGCCCACGGTGGACATGTGGTAACCGGGCGTGCCTGGGGTTTCCCAGTCCAGCTCGGTCGGGAAAGGACCACCGCCCACGCGGGTGCAATACGCTTTGGTGATGCCCAAGATGTAGTGCAGCATGCCTGGGCCCACGCCCGAACCGGCGGCGGCATTGCCCGCCACGCAGTTGCTGGACGTCACAAAGGGGTAAGTGCCGTGGTCCACGTCGAGCAAGGTGCCTTGCGCGCCTTCGAACAGCAAGTTGGCGCCGGCTTTGTGGGCATCGTTCAGCTCACGCGACACGTCGGCCACCATGGGCAGCAGTGCCTTGGCGTATTCCATGGCTTCGTTGTAGGTGGTGTCGAAGTCCACAGGCGCTGCGCCCAGGAAACTCACCAGTACCTGGTTGTGCAAAGCCAGGTTTTCACGCAGTTTGGTGGCAAAACGCTCAGGGTATTTCAGGTCCTGCACGCGGATGGCGCGACGGGCCACTTTGTCTTCGTACGCAGGGCCAATGCCACGGCCGGTGGTGCCGATCTTGGCGGTACCGGCTTTTTCTTTGGCGGCTTCACGGGCCACATCCAGCGCCACGTGGTAAGGCAAGATCAAAGGACAGGCTTCGCTGATGCGCAGGCGCGAACGCACCTCGACACCGGCCTTTTCCAAGCCCGCAATTTCTTCGAGCAATTTGGGCACGGACAGCACCACACCGTTGCCGATGTAGCACTTGACGCCAGCGCGCATGATGCCGCTGGGAATCAGGTGCAAAGCGGTTTTCACGCCGTTGATCACCAGGGTGTGGCCTGCGTTGTGACCGCCCTGGAAACGCACCACGCCTTGCGCGGTTTCGGTCAGCCAGTCGACCAGTTTGCCTTTGCCTTCGTCACCCCACTGGGTACCCACGACGACCACGTTACGGCCTTGCGTCTTGTTCATGCTTGAAATGTTCTTTCTCAAAGAGCTTGTACCAGCCACTGGCCTGCGGCTTCAACGAGCTCACGGTCGCAATGGAATTCATCAACTTCACTTTCGTGGCCGGGCAAGACGCACACCACGGTCTCGCCACGGCTACGCAAACCAGCGATGGCTTCGCGCAAGGATGGCGAGTTGCCCCAAGGGGCACGAATGGCTGCGCGCAAAGCCAAAGGCGATACGGCGGCCACCAGTTCTTTCAAATCGAGGCTGAAGCCCACCGCCGGGCGGTCGCGCTCGATGCGGTGACCAAACACGGCGCCCACGCCGTCATAGCGGCCACCACGGGCCAAAGCGTCCGAAGCGCCCTTGGCATAAATGGCAAAACGCATGCCGCTGTAGTAGGCATAACCGCGCGAGTCGCCCAGGTCAAAACTGACCGCAGCGCCTTGGATTTGCCCGGCCAGCCAGCGCAATTGCGCCAGGGCTTCGGTGATCTCGGGCGTGGCAGGCAAGCGCTTGGCCGCCTCGTCCAGCACGGTTTTGTCACCATACAGCGTGACCAAAGCCAGCAAGCCATCGCGGCTTTGCGCTGTGAAGTTCGCGGTCAAACGGGCCAATTTGGGCGCATCTTTGGTGGCCAAAGCCGCGTGGATGTCGTGGCGCAGCTCCTCGGACAGGGTCTGCCCCTGGAGCAGGCTGTTCACGATGCGGGCATCGGCCAGATCCACCTGCAAGTCGCTCACACGCGCTGCACGCAGGCAGTCGAGCGCCAGCTGAAGCACTTCCAGATCGGCCTCGGGACCAGCGTGGCCATAGATTTCGGCCCCCAGCTGCAACGGCTCACGCGTGGCGTGCGGGCGTGCTGGACGGGTGTGCAAAACAGGACCGCAATAGCAAAGACGGGTCAGGCCCGAGCGGCCCAGCAAATGGGCGTCGATGCGGGCCACCTGGGGGGTGGTGTCGGCGCGCAAGCCCAGCGTGCGACCCGAGAGCTGGTCCACCAGCTTGAAGGTTTGCAAGTCAAGGGCTTCTCCCGTGCCGGTCAGCAGGGATTCCAAATGCTCCAGCAGCGGCGGCATGACCAGCTCGTAGCCATAGCCACGGGCGGTGTCGAGCAGTTCGCGACGGAGTTCTTCGATGTGACGTGCCTCAGAGGGCAGCACATCGGCAATGTGATCCGGGAGGACCCAAGCAGACATGGGATTGAAGGGGGACTGTTAAAACAGGGATTTTACCGGCTTGGAGGCCGGTTTTCTGACCGAGGCGTCAGGAAACCCACCAAAGCAGCATCAGGCCAGCGATGACCATGAACATTCCGAAAAACCGGATTTGCCCATCTTGCAGCTGCAAGAGCTGCTCAAACAGGCGCCGCCACCGCAGTGGCGAGATCATGGGCATCAAGCCCTCCAGGATGAGCATGAGGCCCAGAGCCAGCAGGAGGGTTTGACTCAAGATTTACTTTCTGGGCGAAGTGCCGGCACCCGCCGAGCTGCGCATGGCCTTGAAAAAGTCCGAGCTGGCCGGGTCCAGAACCATCACGTCGGACTTGCTGGCAAAGGTGCTCTTGTACGACTCCAGGCTGCGGTAGAACTGCGCAAACTGCGGATCGCGACCAAAGGACTCGGCATAAATGCGAGCGGCCTGGGCATCGCCCTGCCCTTTGATCTTTTGGGCTTCGCGGTAAGCGTTGGCCACCGTCACTTCACGTTGGCGATCGGCATCGGCGCGGATTTTTTCGCCTTCAGCACCACCGGTGGAGCGCAACTCATTGGCCACGCGCTTGCGTTCGGCTTCCATGCGGCGGTAGACCGATTCGGTGATGGCGTCCACATAGTCGGCGCGGCTGATGCGCACATCAACCACGTCCACACCCCAGGGCTTGCTGCCCTTAACGACGTCGAGCACGGCACGCTTGACGTCATCCATCAAGGCCTCACGCTTGAGCGACAAGAGTTCCTTGACGGTGTGCTTGTTGATTTCTTCCTGGAAGGCATTGCGCACCACGCGGTTGAGCTGGTTGGCGCCCGACTTTTCGTCCAGGCCCACGTTGCGGATGTAAGCCTGCGGATCGCTGATGCGCCAGCGCACATACCAGTCGATCACCACGCGCTGCTTTTCGGCCGTCAGCATGGGCTCGGTGTCAGGGCTGTCCAGGGTCAACAGGCGCTTATCGATGTAGGTCACGTTTTGCAGCGGCGGCGGCAATTTGAAGTGAAGACCGGGCTCGGTGATCACTTCCTTGATCTGCCCCAGGGCATAGACCACGCCAAACTGGCGCTGGTCAACCACAAACACGGTTGAGCTGATCAGCGCAAAAGCCACGAAGAGGCTGGATATCCAAAATCCAATGCGGTTCATGTCGGGGCGTCCTTATCGTGGGTCGCGTTCGCGCGAGCGCAAGGCATCGCGTGAACGGCTGTCGGTTGAAGCGGCAGGTGCCACCGGCGCGGCTGGCGCGGGGGTCTCTGTGGCAGCGGCGGGTGCTTGCGCGACTTGCTGCATGATTTTGTCCAGCGGCAGGTACAGCATGTTCGAGCCCTGCTTGCTGTCCACCAGCACCTTGGTCACGTTGCTGTAAATCTGCTGCATGGTGTCGGTGTAGAGGCGATCGCGCATGACCTGCGGTGCCTTCTGGTACTCGGGCAGGATGGACTTGAAGCGCTGGGCATCGCCCTCGGCCTGGGCCACGATTTTTTCGCGGTAGGCGTCGGCCTCTTCCTTCAGGCGCGATGCGGCACCCACAGCGCGGGGGATCACATCGTTGGCGTAGGCCTGGGCTTCGTTTTTGGCGCGTTCGCGCTCCTGACCGGCCTTGAGCACATCGTCAAATGCGGCCTGCACTTGCTCGGGCGGACGCACACCGCCTTGCTGCAGGTTGATGCTCACCACTTCGATACCGACCTTGTAGCGATCCAGGATCGACTGCATCTTCTCGCGCACACGTGGGGCGATCTGATCGCGTTCTTCGGCCAGCGCCGAATCCATTTTCATTTTGCCCACGACTTCGCGCACAGCGGTTTCTGCCGACTGCACCACGGCCTCGGTCGGGTTGCGGCTTTCAAATAAATAAGCACGGGCATCGTTCAAGCGGTACTGCACCGCGAATTTGATCTCGACGATGTTTTCGTCCTCGGTCAGCATGGCCGATTCGCGCAGGCCGGTGGCCTTGATCACCGTGTCACGGCCAATGTCCACCGAGCGGATTTGAGACACATAGACCAGCTCATGACGCTGCACCGGATAAGGCATGCGCCAATTAAAGCCCGCCCCCACAGTCGAGTGGTATTTGCCAAACTGGGTGATGACGGCCTGCTGGCCTTCCTGAACAATGAAAAAGCCCGTGCCCAGCCAGACCAGCAAAGCAGCGGCCACGATCACGCCCAAACCCAGGTTTTTCAGGAGGCCCGGCAAACCTGGACCACCGGAGGGCCCACCCGCACCGCCTTGGGGGCCTTGCGGTCCGCCCTTGCCGCCAAACATCTGGCCGAGCTTGCGGTTGAAATCACGCCACAACTCGTCCAGATCCGGCGGGCCGCTTTGCGGGTTGCCACGGCCTGGCGGGTTTTGCGGCCAGCCTTCGGGCTTTTGCCCGGCTGGCGGCGGTGTGTCACTGGCGGGTTTGGTGCCCGAGTCGCCCGATGATTTGTCGTCATCGCGGCCCCAGCGGGGGTCATTCAGATTGAACATGCCGCGGATCTTTGCAGGCAGCAAGGACCATCGCAGGGCTGGCAGTTGAAAATTCATGGTGAAGTGTCTTTGTCAGAATGACGAATCCGCATTGTGCCGAATTCAGAAGGCTTTCAAGCCAGATCACCCGGATATTCCCGGGTCATGTCACGGGGATCGACAGGCTCGGCCACCACCGTTGGCAAAGCTGTGGTCACGATGCCCGACAGGGCCGAGCGCAGCAAATCCAGACCTTTGCCCGACTTGGCGCTCACGAACACGCGCGGCACCGCCTGGCCATCGAGTTCATAGCTGTCTTGCAGCTGCAGTGGGTAGCGCTCGGCATCGAGTGCGTCGAGCTTGTTGAACACCAGCAGCTGCGGTACCTGATCGGCACCGATCTCGGCCAGCACTTTCTGCACTTCGGCCATCTGCTCTGGAAAGTCCGGGTTGGCCGCATCGACCACATGGAGCAGCAAATCGGCTTCGGTGGCCTCTTGCAAGGTGGCCTGGAAAGCTTCCACCAATCCGTGTGGCAGATCACGGATGAACCCCACGGTGTCCGACAGAGACACCGAACGCCCGGCCTCGCCCAGGTAGAGCTGGCGCGTGGTGGTGTCCAGTGTGGCAAACAGCTGGTCGGCCGCATAGGCCCGCGCCTTGACCAAGGCATTGAACAAGGTGGACTTGCCCGCGTTGGTGTATCCGACCAGGGAAATGTTGAAGGTGTCGCGCCGCTCACGTTGACGGCGCTGGGTGTTGCGCTGCTTTTTGACCTTGACCAGGCGCTCTTTGGTGCGCTTGATGGCCTCACCGATCATGCGGCGGTCCAGCTCGATCTGGGTTTCACCCGGGCCACCGCGCAAGCCGATACCGCCGGTTTGGCGCTCCAGGTGCGACCAGCGGCGCACCAGCCGGGTGCTCAGGTATTGCAATTTGGCCAGCTCCACCTGCAACTTGCCCTCGTGGCTGCGGGCGCGCTGCGCGAAGATTTCCAGAATCAACAAGGTGCGGTCATTGACCGGCAAGCCCATATGACGCTCCAGATTGCGCTGCTGGGCGGGGCTCAGGGCCTGGTCAAACAGAACTTCTTTGGCGCCATGCATCAGGGCCAGTTCCTTGATTTCATCGGCTTTGCCACTGCCCACAAACAGCGCGGGGTCCGGGGCTTTGCGTTTGCACGTCAGGCGGGCAACGGGCTTCAAGCCACCCGACTCGGCCAAAAGCCCGAGTTCTTGCAGCTCGGCGTCAAAATGCGGCAGCCCAAAGTCAACGCCGACCAATAAGGTCGGCGCGGGTTGCTTGGAGGATATTTCAGACAATGTCGGCAAGCGCCAGTGGCCAGATCAGGCCAACCGGGCAGATCAAGCAGTGATTTCGCCTTCGCCGGGCGTGTTGAAAGTCACAGAACGGCCGGGAACAATGGTCGAGATGGCGTGTTTGTAGACCATCTGGGTCACGGTGTTGCGCAACAAAACCACATATTGGTCAAACGATTCGATCTGACCTTGCAGTTTGATGCCGTTGACCAGGTAAATCGAGACCGGCACGTGCTCGCGGCGCAGTGCGTTCAAGAAGGGGTCTTGCAGAAGTTGGCCTTTGTTGCTCACGATATTCTCCGTGTTCAGAAGTTATGAAGATGTGACCTTACCACAGGCTCGGTCGGGGCTTTTTGAAAAACCCCAAACCCACAAAAATCAAGCGGCATCTTTGTTGGCGTAGGGGTTGCTGGCCGTTTTCATTTCAATACGCAAGGGGGTTCCCGACAAGTCAAAGGCCTTGCGGAAACGACCTTCCAAGAAGCGCTTGTAGGATTCGGTCACATGCTCCAGCGAGTTGCCGTGGATCACGATCACCGGCGGGTTCATGCCGCCTTGGTGGGCGTAACGCATTTTGGGGCGGAACATGCCACCGCGCTGAGGGCTTTGGAACTGGACCGCTTCCAGCAGCAAACGGGTCAGAATCGGGGTGCTCATCTTGACCATGGCCGACTTGTGGGCCTTGATGATCGATGTCCACACAGGTCCCAGGCCCTGGCGCTTTTTGGCCGAGATGAAATGGATGTTGGCAAAGCTCAGGAAAGGTAAACGCGTTTCAATCGAGCGCTGGACCAGCTGACGCTGGTACTCGTCCACCGCATCCCACTTGTTGACCGCCAACACCATGGCACGGCCGCTTTCGAGGGCAAAGCCTGCGATGTGGGCATCCTGATCGGTCACGCCCTGCTCGGCATCGAGCAAGAGCAAGACCACATTGGCCGACTCGACCGCCTGCAGGGTTTTGACGACCGAGAACTTCTCGATGGCTTCAAACACCTTGCCCTTGCGGCGCAGACCGGCGGTGTCGATCAACTCGAATTTCTGACCATCGCGCTCAAACGGCACGCTGATCGCATCGCGCGTGGTGCCCGGCATGTCGAAAGCCACCAGACGCTCTTCACCCAACCAAGTGTTGATCAGTGTGGATTTGCCCACGTTGGGGCGCCCTGCCACTGCCAGCTTGATGATGGTCTTGTCTTCTTCGGTTTCTTCCGGGTCTTCCGGCAGATTCAGAGGCTCCAGCGCCAGATCGACCAAGCCGCGAATGCCCTGCCCGTGCGCGGCCGAAATGGCCAGCACTTCGCCCAGACCCAGTTCGTAGAACTCGGTGATCTGGATGCCTTCGCGCATGCCCTCGGCCTTGTTGGCCACCAGCAGACAAGGCTTGCCCACGCGGCGCAGGTATTTGGCAATGTCGTGGTCCTGGGCGGACAAGCCCCCACGTGCATCGACCACAAAAATCACCACATCGGCCTCGGCCACCGCTTGCTGCGTTTGTTTGGCCATTTCCTTGTAAATGCCGCTGCCGGCGTCGGGCTCAAAACCGCCCGTGTCGATCACGATGTATTCATGTTTGCCCTGCTTGCCCTGACCGTAGTGGCGGTCGCGGGTCAAGCCAGCAAAATCGGCCACGATGGCATCCCGGCTCTTGGTGAGTCGGTTGAACAGCGTGGATTTGCCCACATTGGGGCGGCCCACCAGGGCCAGTACGGGTTTCACTTAAAAATTTTCCGATCCATCATTCAGGGCGATATCCAAAAACGCCCCCGGTGCGTGTCACCACCACCAAAGTTTGATCCACTGCGACAGGGCGACCTGCGATGGCACTGCCATCGGTCGACACACGCAACAATGGCTTGCCGTCTTGTCGTGACAGGAAATGCAAAAGGCCGCCATCGTCGCCAAAGACCACCGAACGGCCCAAGACCAAAGGCGCCGACAAGCCACGGAAACGTAGACCGTCCTGAGACCAGGCGATCTGTCCGCCCTGGCGCTGCCAAGCGTGGACTTTGCTGTCCGACTCGGTCCCAAAAATCAGCTGGTCATCCCCGGCAAGACCCGTGTGGCCTTGCGCACTGCGGCTCCAAAGGTTGCTGCCGCGACTGGCATCCACACAAGCCACAGAGGACTGAAAAGCGCGTGCGCACACCGTGTTGCCCTGGCGGTCCGCACCGGCCACCAGGTCCACCAGACGCTCCACCTCGTTGGTGCCGCGTGAAGTGGCCAGCAAGGTTTCCCAACGCACGCTGCCGTTGTTGGGGTTGAGCGATGCCAAGCGGCCACCCCAGCCCACCAACAAGGTATCCCCAAAGGGAATCAACAAGCCCGCCTGGTTGAGGACCAGGGGGTCACCTGTGCGTTGCTGAGCCCAGATTTTTTGACCAGATGCGCCATCCAGCGCGGTCACGGTGCGGTCTGCACTGAGCACAAACACCCGACCGCCGGCCACCAGCGGTGGCGTCAAAGAAACGGCTGACAAAGCGTAGCGCCAAACCACTTTGCCGTCCTCGATGGCCACGACTTCATTGCGCTGGTTGACCACCGCAAAGCGCTGACCATCGCCACCCACGCCAGCCACAATGGGCTGAGGCAACTGGAGGCGCCAAACGTCCTTGCCCGTCAAACCATCGAGCAAGGCCAACTGGCCATCCGACGAGGCCACCGCCACGCGACCGGCATGGACCAAAGGCAGCAGTGGCGAGGTCACCGGGCCAATCCGGCTGGACCAGACTTTTTTAACCGCCAGCTCGCCACTGACCGAAGGCAAGGGTGCGGGATCAGGTTTGCTCGGCGCGCTGGAGCAGGCCGACACCACCGCGAGCACGCCACACAGGCTGGCCCAACGAACCCAGTTGGCTGGCTTGGTGAACATCACTTTTTGCGCTCCGGTGCAAGGGCCTGTGGGTCCACACCCAAAGCATTGAGCTTGGCCTGAACCAGGCGGCGGTAATCGGCCACATCGGCCAGTTGTGTCCAGGCTTGCTGGTAGGCCGCAATGACCTCAGGTGTCTGGCCTTTGGCTTGCAGCACATCGCCACGCAAGTCCGAGGCCATGCCTGCCATGGCCGGTGTGAATTCAGCACCCAATTGTTTCAAGGCATCGTCATAGGCCTTGGCATCGAACTGCATGCCCGCCAAGCGCAGACGAGCAATGTCGCGGTATGCGGCATCCGAAGCACTCTCGGCCACCCAGCTCAGAGCCGCGCGCGCGGTATCTGTTTTGCCTTGCGCCTGCAAGCTCTTGGCCGACAGCAAGGCCGCCTGTTGCGCGAACTGGGTCGAACCGAATTTGTCTTTCATGTCGGCCAAGCTGCGCTCGATCCGAGCCACATCGCCAGAACCGACGGCGCGTTCAACCTCGTCGTACAGCGCCGAAGCCTTGACGGCCTGGCTGCGCTGCCAATACTGGTAGCCATTCCAAGCGGCGTAGCTGCCCAGGACCGCGATCAGCACCCAGGAAATCAGGTTGCCCCAGGTTTTCCAGAAGTGCTTGAGCTGGTCAAGTTGTTCTTGTTCTTCGAGATCGAGTGCGTTGGACATGGTGTAAGGCTTGAATGCGCAAATTAATGGGAGGATTGTAGGCTCTGGGCCCAATCGGCCACCTGTGCCAAGGGCTCTGTGCGCTGGGCGCCATGACCATCACGCAAAGACTTGACCGTGACCTGCCCGGTGGCCAATTCGTCTGCACCAAAAATCAAGGCATAGCGGGCACCACTGCCATCGGCTTTCTTGAATTGGGACTTCATGCTGCCCATGCCTTCGCCTGTGCCTGCGTGCATTTGCGCACTGACACCTTGCGTGCGCAGAGATTGCAACACCTGCATGGCCAATGGCACAGCCGATGCATCCGGAATGATCGCGTAGACGTCGGGCACCGGCGCATCGAGGGCCTCGCCCTGCTCCTTGATGAGTTCGAGCACGCGCTCCACACCCAGGGCCCAGCCCACGGCAGGCGACGGCTTGCCGCCAATTTGCTCAATCAGGTAGTCATAACGGCCACCACCACAGATGGTGCCCTGCGAGCCCAGGCTGGTGGTGATGAACTCGAACACCGTGAGGTTGTAGTAGTCCATGCCCCGCACCAAACGCGGGTTGATGCTGTAGGCCACGCCGTTGGCGTCCAGGATGGCCTTGACCGCATTGAAGTGGGTCAAGGAGGCCTCGCCCAGAAAGTCGAGCAAGCGGGGAGCCGCCTCGACCACGTTTTGCATGGCCGGGTTCTTCGTGTCCAAAATGCGCAGCGGGTTGCTGTGCAGGCGACGCTTGGCCTCTTCGTCCAGCACATCGCTGTGCTTTTCCAGGTGAGCGATCAGCGCGGCGCGGTGGGCCTGGCGTTCGGCAGGCTGACCCAGGCTGTTGAGTTCCAGACGCACGTCTTTCAGGCCCAACACTTTCCACAAGTCGTTGGCCAGCAAGATCAGCTCGGCATCGACCTCGGGGCCGCCAAAGCCCAGCACCTCGGCACCGATCTGGTGGAACTGGCGGTAACGGCCGCGCTGCGGGCGCTCGTGGCGGAACATCGGTCCCATGTAATACAGCCGCTTGCCGCCTTCGTAGAGCAGGTTGTGCTCAACCACGGCGCGCACCAATCCTGCCGTGCCCTCGGGGCGCAAGGTCAGCTGCTCGCCATTCAAACGGTCTTCAAAGGAGTACATCTCCTTTTCAACGATGTCGGTGACCTCGCCCAAGCCACGCACGAACAAGGCCGTGGGCTCGACGATGGGCAAGCGCACATTGCGGTAGGCATAGCGCGCCATCAGTTCGCGCACCTGGCCCTCCAGCCATTCCCAACGGGCCGAATCGGGCGGCAGGATGTCGTTCATGCCCTTGACGCCCACCAGCTTCTGGGGCTTGGCGGCTTTTTCAGCTTTTTGCGGTGTGTTTTCTTTCAGCGACTCGCTCATTTTTTCTCAGCAGATCCGGAACCAAAACGGTTCTCAATGTAGTTTTCAACCAGCACCTGAAACTCTTGCGCAATGCCTTCACCGCGCAAAGTCAGGCGCTTTTCGCCGTCGATGAAGACGGGCGCAGCAGGCGCTTCGCCGGTGCCAGGCAGACTGATGCCGATGTCGGCATGCTTGCTTTCGCCGGGGCCGTTGACGATGCAGCCCATGACCGCCACCTTGAGGTTTTCGACCCCGGGGTAGCGCACACGCCAAACGGGCATTTGGGCACGTAGGAAGTCGTCGATCTGTTTGGCCAGTTCCTGGAAGGTGCTGCTGGTCGTGCGGCCGCAACCGGGGCATGCGGTCACGCTGGGCACAAAAATGCGCAAGCCCAACGACTGCAAAATCTCGGAGGCGATCACCACCTCTTGCGTGCGCGCTTCGCCCGGTTGGGGCGTGAGTGAGACACGGATCGTTTCGCCAATGCCTTCTTGCAACAAGATGGACAAGGCGGTGGCCGAAGCCACGGTGCCCTTGGTGCCCATGCCCGCTTCGGTCAGGCCCAAATGCAGCGGGTAATCGCAGCGGCGGCCCAGCTCGCGGTACACCGAGATCAAATCCTGCACACCCGAGACCTTGCACGACAAGGCGATCTGGGCACCGTTCATGCCCATGGCCTCGGCGCGCTGGGCCGATGAAATGGCCGAACTGATCAGGGCTTCGTACATGACCTGACGGGCTTCCCAAGGCTGGGCACGCCGGCTGTTGGTGTCCATCAGCTCGGCCAGCAACTCCTGGTCCAAGCTGCCCCAGTTCACGCCGATGCGGATGGCTTTGTCGTAACGCATGGCCGCTTCGATCATCTGACCGAACTGCACATCGCGCTTGTCGCCCTTGCCCACATTGCCAGGGTTGATGCGGTACTTGGACAGCGCCTGCGCACACGCCGGGTAATCGGTCAGCAGGCGGTGGCCGTTGTAGTGAAAGTCGCCGATCAGGGGCACGTCGATGCCCATCTTGTCGAGCTGGTCGCGGATATGCGGCACGGCCTCGGCGGCTTCGGGCGTGTTCACGGTGATGCGCACCATCTCGGAGCCGGCCAGCGCCAATTCCTTGACCTGGATGGCGGTGCCGATCACGTCCACCGTGTCGGTGTTGGTCATGGACTGCACACGCACCGGTGCACCGCCTCCGACGGTGACCACGCGCGAGCCCCAAACCACGCGGGACTGGCGGCTGAGGCGGCTGGCTGGCGCCGCGATGGCAATGGCAATGGCGTTGGCTGAACTCATTCTTTCACCTCAAAACGGGCCACGGCAACCTTGGTATGCGGCGCAAGATCGAAGGCTTTGCCTTGATAAGTCACGCTCACAGCGTGGGCTCGGCCAATCACCACGCGCATGGGCAAGGGGTATTGAACCTGTGTGCTCTCTCCGGTTCGGAGCAAGCGACTCCACAACACTTGATTTTGACTGTCGCGAATTTCAATCCAGCTGTCCTGGCTCGCCGTAAAACCCAGAACAGCGCCCAAGGACGGACTGGCCACAGTCAATGGCCGGCTGGCCGGGACAGACGCAGGGGCCACGGACACAGGGGCCACAGGAGCCGACACTGCTGGTGCAGGCGTTTGAACCACGGGCACTGATTCAGCCGGCACCATTTGAACCTCCTGAGATGAAGCAGCAGAAGCCTCTGGCAAAGGGGCCGTCAACTCTTCGACAGGCGAAACCGCAGCAGGCGCGGCTTGAAACCACGCCCAGCTTGAGGGCGATGGCATCCACAACAAGGCCGCAATCAACGCCAGCATCACAGCAGCGATGAGCAAGGTTTGAATAGGAAGATGGCGCACAGCAGACATGGCATCAAAAGCCGGATGACGCGCTGACTCCAGAGGAGTCATGCTGTGACGCTGCACGGGCAACTGGCCAGGAGCTTGCGGCAACAAAGCCAGCACGGGCAAAGGATCCATGCGCAATTGGCGACACACGCTGGACGCCAAAGCGCGAACAAACACGGGGCCTTTGACCAAGTCATGCTGATCGGCCTCCAAGGCCTCCAGTTGGCGCACGGGCACCTTGAGATGAAGCGACAAAACAGCCAAGTGCAAGCCCTGCTTTTGACGGGCTGATCGGATCAATTGGCCCGCTGTGGGCGTGTGCAATGGCTCGCCCCCTTCGCTCTCAGTGGTCACAGAGTGGGTGCTGTCGGTCATCGCAATCCATCGTTGGGAACAGAAGCTACAGGCACCAAGGCGATGGTGCGCTGCTGTGCAATGCGGTTTTGCACTTGCGTGCGGTCTTTCACGTCACCAGCCAATTGACCACAAGCGGCATCGATGTCATCGCCCCGCGTCTTGCGTACGGTCGTGACCAAGCCTGCGTCCTGCAGCGACTTGGCAAAGGCCTGAACGCGGGCATGAGGCGATCGCAGCAAACCCGACGCAGGAAAGGGGTTGAAAGGAATCAAATTGAATTTGCAGCGCAAGCCCTGGCGTGCGTGCTTTTGCACCAGGTCAATCAATTGCTCGGCGTGTTCGGGCTGGTCGTTGACGCCGTCCAGCATGCAATATTCAAAGGTGATGAAGTCACGCGGTGCGTGTGCCAGATAAGCGATGCACGCTTGCATCAGCTCATCCAGCGGGTATTTTCGGTTGAGCGGGACCAGGTTGTCGCGCAAGGCGTCATTGGGCGCATGCAGCGACACGGCCAAGGCCACCGGGCAGTCGGCCGACAAGCGCTCGATCATGGGCACTACACCCGAGGTAGACACCGTCACACGACGGCGCGACAGACCATAGCCATGGTCATCAAGCATGGTGCGCAAAGCGGGCACCAGGGCCGAATAATTTTGCAAAGGCTCACCCATGCCCATCATCACCACATTGGAGATGACGCGTTCATCGGTGTTCAGGTGTTTGCGCAAAAAGTGCTCGGCAAACCACAGCTGCGCCAGGATTTCACCGGTCGTCAGGTTGCGGCTAAAGCCTTGGTGGCCTGTGGAGCAAAAACGGCAACCCACAGCGCAACCGGCCTGGGAAGAGACACACAAAGTGCCGCGATCGTCTTCGGGAATGAACACCGATTCGATGGCGTTGCCATCGCCCACGTCAAACAGCCATTTGATGGTGCCGTCGGCAGAGATGTGCTGACTGATCACAGGCAGCGCCGAAACGTGCGCGTGAGATTTGAGCTTCTGGCGCAAAGACTTGGCCAGATCGCTCATCTGATCGAAATCAGAAGCGCCCCGCTGGTGAATCCAGCGGAACAGCTGGGTGGCCCGAAAGCGCTTTTCGCCCAATCCGTCACAAAAAACGGCCAGACCTTCCAGGTCAAATTCGAGAAGGTTGGCCGTCATACAGATGAGGTCGCGCTGGGGCCGCGACGCGATCAGCGTGCGTAAACGTTCATGCCGGGGAAGAAGAAGGCAACTTCCACAGCAGCTGTTTCAGGGGCGTCGGAGCCGTGCACGGCGTTGGCATCGATGCTGTCAGCGAAGTCAGCGCGGATGGTGCCAGGAGCGGCTTTCTTGGGGTCAGTCGCGCCCATCAGGTCGCGGTTCTTGGCGATGGCGTTCTCGCCTTGCAGGGCTTGAATCATCACGGGGCCGGAGACCATGAAGTCCACCAGGTCCTTGAAGAAAGGACGCTCTTTGTGCACAGCGTAGAACTGCTCGGCTTCGCCGCGCGACAGGTGAGCCATCTTGGCAGCGATGACTTTCAGGCCAGCAGCTTCGAAACGAGCGTAGATCTGACCGATGACGTTCTTGGCGACTGCGTCGGGCTTGATGATGGAGAGTGTGCGTTCGATAGCCATGGTAATTTCCTCTAACAGAGTGTTTTTAAAGCATTTTTGCCGTTTGACAAAGCCCACTATTCTAACCCGAGCAGACCCGTGATTACCCTCATCCACCGACAAGAGCACACGGGAAAACCGGTTTTCAGCGGCTGCGGCCGCTGCCGCCGCGCCCACCGCGGCCTGGGCCACCCGGATTGCGCTTGAGGCGGTTGAAACTTTCTGCCCCAATGAAGCCTTGCGAGCTCTTCACGGGCTCAGGCTGAGCCCCTGCACCGCCCACGCCCAATTTGGGGGCTGGCTTGGCCCGTGGCACAGCCGTGCCCGCCTTGCCGCCACCGCCCGTGCGAGGACGGCGGTCGTTGCGGTTGGTGCGGGAGACCGGACGCTCAGTCACAGGACGAGGACGCTCCGAGGTGCCAGCGGCACGCATCAAAGACCGGATATCGGCTTCGTCGAGCTCCAGCCAGGCGCCCCGACGCAGGCCGTGTGGCAGCACCATGGCGCCATAACGGATGCGGATCAGGCGACTGACGGCATGGCCGACAGCCTCCATCATGCGGCGCACTTCGCGGTTGCGGCCTTCGGAAATGGTGACGCGGTACCAGCAGTTAGAGCCTTCACCGCCACCGTCTTCGATGGAGCCGAACTGGGCCGGACCGTCGTCGAGCATCACGCCGTCGAGCAATTTTTGCTTTTCGTCTTTGCTCAGGGCGCCCAGCACGCGAACGGCGTATTCGCGCTCCAAGCCAAAGCGTGGGTGCATCAACTGGTTGGCCAGCTCGCCCGAGCTGGTGAACAGCAACAGGCCTTCGGTGTTCAAGTCCAGACGGCCCACCGACTGCCATTTGCCGTTCATCAGGCGCGGCAACTTGCGAAAGACCGAGGGGCGGTTTTGCGGATCATCGTGGCTGACGATCTCACCAGCGGGCTTGTGGTACGCAATCACGCGCGCAGGCGGTGGATCGATGCGGATGCGCAGCGGTTTGCCATTGACCTTGATCTGGTCGCCGTACTGGACACGCTGCCCGACATGGGCGGGTTCGTTGTTGACGGCCACGCGGCCTTCGGCGATCAGCTTTTCCATCTCCAGGCGCGAGCCCAAACCGGCCTGAGCCAGCACTTTGTGCAGCTTGGGGGAGTCCGCTTCAGGCGCAAGCACACGCTTGCCCAGCTCCACCGCCTCTTGGGGTGGCGCTTCCTCTTCCTCGTCAAACTGACCAGACACCACATCCGACAACTCGATCGGCTTGTAGGCCCGCTCAGGGTCAAACATGGACCGGGGCTTGCGGGACTGGCCGCGCGGGCCTGAGGGTTTGGACGAACGCGCGTCGTCTTGTGTGTGGTCGGTCATGGATTGGAAGGTTCTTCGCCGTGCGAAAGGGGTGAAATTGACGTGTCGGGCACGGCGGAAGGCGCTTGTGCTGGTTCAGCAGAAGCCTCAGGGAAATCGTCTGGCAAAACCTCCAAAGCCAAAGCCTCTTGAGGGTCAGATAACTCGACAGGCAAGGCCTCCATGGCATCCTCCAGGGACAGGGCCGGTTGCACCGGCAGTTCATCGACCAGACTCGTCAAAGCCGACGCCGGAGAGTCAGCCTGCGCCAACAAGGGCAGCTGATCGAGGGAGGCCAAACCCAAATCGTCCAGGAACTGGCGTGTGGTGGCATACAAACCGGGACGGCCCACGGTTTCGCGGTGGCCGATCACTTCGACCCAACCCCGGTCCTCCAATTGCTTGAGGATTTGCGAGTTGATCGTCACGCCCCGGATGTCTTCCATATCGCCCCGGGTGACCGGTTGACGGTAAGCAATGATGGCCAGGGTTTCAAGGGCCGCACGCGTGTACTTGGGCGGTTTTTCCGGGTGCAGTCGGTCCAGGTATTCGCGCATTTCAGGGCGACTCTGGAAGCGCCAGCCGCTGGCCACAGCCACCAGATCCAATCCGCGTTGAGCCCAGTCCAGTTGAAGGTCTTGCAGCAATTGCCGCAGGGTGTCGGCCCCGAGCGCATCGTCAAACAGAACGCGCATGTCGCGCAATGACAAAGGCTGACCTGCCGTGAGCAAGGCCGTTTCCAGGACACGCTTGGCTTGCGCCGTATTCATGGTGTCAATCTTTCGGGAAAAAGACGCCTCACGGCGTCGAAAGTGCAGAGATGGTGGCCAAGTGGGCCACCCCGTTCTGAGAGCTTTGGCAAACCTGCCTGGCTCTGGATTTGCTCAAACCGGCGGTGCCGACTCATGCTCCCTGTGAAGAGCCATTGTAACTGAGGCCCAAATCGGCCACGGCACGGGCCATGTCATCGGGCAAGGCCGTGCGCAAGTCAATGGGATGGCCCGTGATCGGGTGTTCGAACGCCAAGTGCCAAGCGTGCAAAGCCTGCCGCGTCATGCCGCCCAAAGGTGCGCCGCCATAAACGGCATCGGCCAACAAAGGATGACCCAAGTGCGCCATGTGAACCCGGATCTGGTGGGTACGCCCCGTGTGCAAAGTGCACTGCACCAGACAGACCCGGTCCGTTTGATCCAGCACATCGATGGTGGTGGCCGCTGTTTTACCGGCCTGGTACGTCAGGTCCACCACCGCCATGCGCAAACGATTGGCCGGATCACGCCCGATGGGTGCTTCGACGGTGCGCGGCGAAGGCCCCGTCCAGGACTTGTGGGCCAAGGCCAGGTACTGGCGGTGCACTTCCCGTGCCGCAATTTTTTGCACCAAGGCATCCATGGCCTGGCGGGTGCGGGCCACGACCATCAAGCCGCTGGTGTCCTTGTCCAGACGGTGCACGATGCCGGCGCGCGGCACATCGGCGGCCATAGGGTCCAGGGCCAGCAAACCATTGAGCAGCGTGCCCTGCCAATTGCCCGGCGCGGGATGCACGACCAAACCTGCGGGCTTGTGGATCACGCGCAGGTGCGCATCCTCGTAGACCACATCGATCGGCATGGCCTCGGGCACAAAGGCCCGGGACTGGGGTGTGGCGCGCAAGGTGACTTGAACCGCATGGCCCAAGCGCACCTTGGTCGATGGCTTGGTGGTGACACGCCCATCGACCAGCACATCCCCTTGCTCGATCAATTGCTGCAGGTAGTTGCGGGAAAACTCAGGCACCAGTTGGGCCAGCGCACGGTCCAGGCGTTGTCCATGCAAAGCCACAGGCACCTGGCTTTGGCGAACCTCTTCCTCAGCAACGTCGCTGACTTGTAAAACATCGTCTTGCGCCAGGGCTTGAGACGCGTCGATTTCGGGGGGGCTCGATATAATCAATTCGATTGAACAGTTCAAGGACGTCAGAGATGCAAAGCAACAGATTATCGATGGTTCCAGCCAGCTTGGTGTTGGCAATGGGCCTCATTCTGGCTGGCTGCTCCAGCACGCCCAAGGACATCACTGTGGGCTGGGCGCCCGAGAAAATTTACAGCCAGGCCAAAGAAGAGGCCGATAACGGCGCATGGGACAAAGCCATCGGCTTGTTTGAAAAACTCGAGGGCCGCGCTGCTGGCACGGCACTGGCCCAACAAGCGCAAATTGACAAAGCTTTTGCCCAGTACAAAACCGGGGACAAAGTTCAAGCTGTGGCGACACTCGACAGGTTCATTCGCCTGCACCCGACCAGCCCTGCTGTTGACTACGCGCTGTACCTCAAAGGTTTGGTGAATTTCAATGAGAACCTGGGCTTGTTTTCTTCCATCACCAATCAGGACCTGTCGGAGCGCGATCAAAAAGCCGCCAAGGACTCTTACGAGTCTTTTCGCGAATTGACCACACGTTTTCCTGAATCGAAATACAGCCCTGAAGCACGTTTGCGCATGACGTACATCGTCAATTCGCTGGCCGCCTACGAAGTGCATGTGGCGCGCTACTACGCCAGCCGTGGCGCCCATGTGGCCGCGATCAATCGTGCACAACAAGCCATCTCGGATTTTCCAGGTGTACCGGCCAGCGAAGAAGCCTTGGCCATCTTGATCCACTCTTACGATGCCATGGGCATGGGTTCATTGCGCGATGATGCCAAACGGGTGCTCGAGAAGAACTTCCCGAAATCGGCCTATCTGCAAGGCGATGGTATCAAGAAGTCCAAGAGCTGGTGGCGTCTTTGGTGAGGTCTGCCAAGGCATCCATGAACGCCTGATGATCCGTCAGGCGGCGCATCGGGGGCAACCCACGCACAAGCCTGCGTCCGTATGACATGCTGCTCAAGCGGCTGTCACACACCACCAGAATGCCTCTGTCGCTTTCGCTGCGAATCAAGCGGCCAGCACCCTGCTTGAGCGTGACCGCAGCCTCGGGCAATGCATGGTCGGCAAAAGCGCTGCGCCCTTCACGCGTGATGCGCTGGCTGCGGGCCTCAAACAAGGGATCACCCGGCGGGGGGAACGGCAATTTGTCAATCACCACCAACTGTAAGGCCTCGCCCGGCACATCAAAGCCCTCCCAGAAAGACGCCGAGGCAACCAGCACGCAACCAGCACGGCCCAGGCTTGCCCCTTCACGAAAGCGCTCCATCAATCGGCGTTTGGGGCTTTGCCCCTGAACCAACACCTCGATGTTCGAGCTGGCATCCAGCCGCATCTGCAAATGTTCTCCAATGCTGCGCATCGCATTCAAGGTGGTGGTCAGCACCAAGGTTCTACCGCCCAGAACGGTGACCGCATCGGTGACCAACTGCGCCACATGCTGAACGTGCGATGGATCACCGGGCTTGGGAAAGTGCTCGGGCACATACAAGGCGGCTTGTTGTTCGTAGTCAAATGGGCTGCTGACTTGCATCACTTTGGCAGATGTCAGGCCGCACGGCTCTGTGAACCAACGCAAACTGTCCTCGTCGCCCAATGTGGCCGATGTGAAAATCCACGCTTTTTGTCCAACACCAGCACTGGGCGAGGGATGAAGCCCCAGAGCAAGATCAGCTGGCGTACTGGCCGATTCTTCCCATGCTGTAGCTGGGTCAAGGTTTGGCATCGCCTGAACCGGCTGCGTCAACTTCACAAAAGCCTGCGCAATGTCCAAAGGGGACTCGACCATGCGAAGCTGCGCACTGACCTCCAGCCAACGGACGCCTTCAGGGTTCGGCGCTTGGGCAAACAAGGCCGTGCGCTGAACCAGCTCTCGGGTCCGATCGCTCAGGCGTTGAAAATCCGGCGCCAGTTCAGCCACCAAGTCCAAACCGGCTTGCAATGCGGCCAAGGCTTCACTCAAGCCAGCCATTGCCGCCCCCCATTCAGCACCCTCCACGCCTTCTGGCAAGACCTCAGCCCAGCGCAAACGCACAGACCCGCGGTGCATGCCGGCGGCCAAACGCAAATCCCGAGACGCTTTTTCCAGTCGGGCACTCAATTCATGCCAATCAACCAAGCCACGGGCCAGCTGCAAACCAGTCGACAGGACATCGCGCGACAACTCCAGCAACTGCACGGTCGACAGCTGTTGACCCAGAAAATTCACGCCGATTTCGTTGAGTTGGTGCGCTTCATCGAACACGGTGACCCGCACTGTAGGCAAGAGTTCGGCCACGCCAGACTCGCGAACGGCCACATCTGCAAAGAACAGGTGGTGGTTGATGACCACAACATCCGAGGCCATGGCCTCCTTGCGAGCCAGATTCACATGGCAAGCGCGATAACGAGGGCAATTCGAGCCCAAACAGTTGTCGCGGGTTGATGTGACCAGCGGCCACAGGGACGAGCGTTCATCCAGCCCCGTCAACTCGGCCATGTCGCCTGTGCGTGTGGATTGAGCCCATGTCTCAATCTTGGCCAAAGCCCGTTGGGCTCCGGGTTGTGCCGACTCCGGGCTGTGCCGTGCTTGCTCCATGCGGTGCAAGCACAGGTAATTGGAACGCCCCTTGAGCAAAGCCACCCTGATCGGCAAACCCAGGACTTCGACCAAACGAGGAATGTCACGGGAAAACAGCTGGTCTTGCAAGGCATTGGTGGCTGTCGAAATCAAAGCACGCTGCCCACTGAGCAGCACTGGCACCAGATAAGCATAGGTCTTTCCCACACCGGTACCGGCCTCCACCACAAGCTGCCCGCCTTCTTCAACGGTTTGAGTGACCGCCATGGCCATATCGGTTTGCCCTTCACGGGCTTGAAAACCAAGAGTCACCTGAGCCAACGCGCCGTGCCCTGACAAGGTCTCGGCCACCCTTTGCGATAGCAAACTCAAGCAGGCTCCTTGGGATCCAGCAAAACTTGCAATTGGGCGATCTGATCGCGCAAAGCCAAACGGCGTTTTTTCAAACGGCGCAAGCTCAACTCATCCAGCGGCTGGGCCACCAAACTGGCCTGATCAATGAGTGCATCCAGATCGGCATGCTCGATTTGCCATTCGATCAACTGCCGCTGGGGGGAGCGCAGATCTTCGGAACGTACGTCCATCATGGCTTGACCACGCTTTCAGCTTGCTTGTTTTGCAAGCGCTCATTGCGCTGCTGCGTACGCCACTGTCGCTCCTGCTCATTGAGTGCCAATTCGGCCTGACGAATCGGTTCGAGATCAGCGCGTCGAACACGCCTGGCCTTGATGAGGCAATCGTTGACTGCAAAGCGCTGCCAGCACTCTTGGGACCGCAGCTCAAACTCGGCCATGATGGCACTGCGCTTGGTCGACAAAATCGCCCGCTCTTTGGCGATGGCTTCAGGCACGTCATCGGCGGTCTGCGCATTCACCATGGTCAGCACGCCACTCAACA
>Ga0228700_1000275_pt1 | contig 50192 bp, 52 predicted proteins | sample McNCre317_Aug_MG_FD_178019 | JGI IMG/M metagenome (GOLD analysis project Ga0228700, IMG submission 178019) | Freshwater microbial communities from McNutts Creek, Athens, Georgia, United States - 3-17_Aug_MG | ecosystem: Environmental > Aquatic > Freshwater > Creek | place: USA: Georgia...
TTGAATTCTGGGCTCTGTATTCTGTATACAGAGAATACCGGTAGAGTTTGGCCCCATGCATCAGGAGTAACCCTTGCAAAGAAAAACCCCGTAGCTTCTTACGAAACTACGGGGTGAATCTGGTGGTGGAGTATAGCAGATCGGCAAACACACCTACCTGAGGTGTGAGGCTGATTGTCCTGAAATTACCCCCGTATGCGTAAATCAGGGTGCGCCCAAAGACTCTCGCTGACTTCCTCATTGGCCAAAAGAAACTTCCCGATGCACGCGTGTGTTCAGTTAACTGGGTGCTAGCGGACAGCGAAGCAACTCCGGAATGTGGCGCAACGACCGGCACCTATAAAACGAGCCACGTCCAATTTGACCCATGCCACGCTAGGCTGCTTCTCCACCACGATCTGATCGGCCTCTACCGGGTCGCACAGTAGACCAACAACCGCAGCCAGCCATTCATGCAACGCAAGCTACCCAGAACATTGGCTGCGTGACGGCGGACAGCAATTTTGAGAAGAGAAACATCAGTCAGATTTCAGCAACTCGGCCACATTCCACTTGGCTTCCTCCCGTCAGTACGCATGAATGGTCATCCCTGCAACTACTGGAGCAACCCAATGGACACATTTCAATTTAACCAAAAAATCACCCTGAACGAAAACGAGCTTGCAACTCGCTGGGGGATCAGCCCAAAGACCTTACAGCGCTGGCGCTGCGAAGGTCGCGGCCCCAAATACTTCAAACTGTCTAAACGGGTTTCGTACCCCATCGATGAAATCTTGGCGTTCGAGTTTGAGTCCTTACAAGAATCAACCGATGGGGTCACTTGCGATCCGAAACAATTCAATAACCCGAGTTTTCTGACCGCTCGAGAAATTGCTGCAAAGATCGACATCCCGCTTTACTTGCTGACTCACCCTGGTGAGCGCAAAAAGAGCGGGATGCCGCACTATCGCGTCGGAAAAACGGTGCGCTTCAAACTCGATGAAATCTTAAATTGGGCACGTCAACGCACCGTTGAAATGGAAAGCAAAAATCAGGCGGCACCTCGAATCATCCCTCTCAGTACGAACCAACCAGGCCTGACGCGAATGATGTGATTAACTCGCGACCGAATAGACGAATGCCACCCGCAGGTGGCGTTCTTCCTTATGGGGTCGATCGATAGGCTCAGCGCCCGATGTTTGCCTCAGTGAGGCTATTTTGACATTGAGGACATATGGGTTTTATCTCACGAAAAACCTCATCCCATTTTGCAAATCGATCCTGGACAGAAAAACTATCCCCATTTAGCCCCTCAAGGGAGTAGCTTTCGTACTGCCGTGAAAACGGGGCATCGTTCTCTCGCATCACTATCACTCCCTCATGGCCACACGAGCAAACTAGCTTTGTACGCGTCACAGTTGTCATGATTTCAGGCCCTTTCGTCAAGTACGGGCAAATGCAATCAAATCGCCGAACTGCCCCTGATCTGCTGCACGTAAAGCGGCAAGATATTGATCTCGAAGCTCCCCCATCGTGGTGATGGATGCCTCGCCGCCGCCCCACGTTAGTCGCGGACGGCCAAGACGCATTGCCAACAAATCTGCCATCAAACGTGAATGGCGTCCGTTGCCATTAGGAAAGGCATGAATCCACACCAATTGATGATGGAATCTCACTGCCAGCTCATCGGCATCAAAGACATGATTCTCGATTTGATATTTTGTATTGTCCAGCAAGTTGCGTAATTTCACGGCCACCTGCGTCGAGTCCACTCCAATGTTTTTGTTGGTCTTGCGGAATGTTCCCGCCCACTGCCAGGTCTTATCAAACATCTGGCGATGCAGATCTCGAATAAACCCCTCGTCCAGCAGATCCCGCTTTTTCTGGCGCTCAGCCCAGCGATCCCCCTGAACGATGTTGATTTGCTCCCATGCGTTTAGATCGCCTTGGGTAGTGATGTGCGTCGGCACCAAACCTGCGGCTTCGTCCGGATCTAATGGGGTTGCCCCTGGGGCGTAATGAAATTCCATATTCAATATCTCACCACAGTTCGCGACGCGAACCTTCCAGCAACTCCTTGATTGCCAGCTCCAGTTGCAGCTTGGTCAATGGCCCCTGGACAGCCTGATCCTCCAAGGCCATTGAATGGGCAATCGGACGCAAGCGCTCCCGCGCAACTGACTCGGCGCGTTCTTTCACCTGCTGCGACAGGCTGGTACGAGGCACCAATGCATATTGCAATTCGCAATCCAACGCCTCAGCCAACTTACGCAGGCTGGCCAGCGTGATGGCGTCTGAGGCCTCTGCATTTTCCAGTTTGCGGACACCTGCATGGGACATCCCCAAACGACGAGCAAAGGCTGCGGCGGACATGCCCAGGGACTCACGAATCGCGCGCACCCATCCAGACCTGGGGCGTGCGCTCAATTGCGCAGCCTTCCAAGCGGCAAGAAGTGCGTCCATTTGCTGGAGCTGAAGATCGCGGAATTGGTTTTCCATGGAACCTACAGGTAACGTTTTAATGCCACCATCTTAACCTATGGGTTCCAATAATGCAAACACACCGAAACCTACAGGTTCCTGATGATAGGATTAAATGGAACTCATGAGTTTCACAGTTGATCATATCCTGTTGGCCAAAACTGGCCAGCAGGCGCAACCATCGTGACTTCTTAGGGGTAAGAACCGGGTGGCACGAGAGTTTCCATACAACTTTTGTATGGAGACCATTTGATGTTCGAAAAACCTTGCGCCCACTGCGGCCTACCGTTCCAACCACGCCCTCAAGTACCCAATCAGGCTTTCTGCGCTGACCCAGCTTGCCAAAAAGTCAGGCGGCAACGCTGGCACCTCGAAAAGCTGCAGGCCGATCCAGACTACAGAGAGAACAAAGCTCGGTCGCAGAAAGCCTGGCAAGAACGCAACCCGGATTATTGGCGCAGGTATCGCGATGAAAACCCTGACTATGCCGAGCGCAATAGGGCAATGCAGCGGTCGCCAGCTGCACCACCACCCCTGCAAGGCCTTTATCGCATCAGATCAGTGGCTGCAGCTGGGCTTGCAAAGACAGACGCGTGGATCGTAGAGATCACGCCCGTTTGTACAGACTGCCCCTGTAAAGATGACGCTTGCAAAGATAGTACTTGATGGTCATTTGTGTTGCTGGGCATTACCGTTGCTCCCAAATGCGATCTCGACAACCTGCATGGCAACCGTTTCGGGGGCATGTATGAAAGCCAAAAATCACTGGCTGTTCATCAGCCCCTGAAATGAACGGCAGGTCCGAACGCATCAACACTAACAACAAGCGATCGGGTTATATGCAGTCAGAAGAGTCCATCGACGATGCAACGGACCAACCTAGCAACGTCAAAGCAGCCGAGTACGTTCGGATGTCCACTGAACATCAGCAGTACTCAACGGAAAACCAGGCAGACAAAATCCGTGAATATGCGGCCCGACGCAATATTGCGATCGTGCGTACGTATGCCGACGAAGGTAAGAGTGGCCTAAACATCGGTGGGCGACTGGCATTACAACAGCTCATCCATGACGTCGAGACAGGACAGGCCGACTTCAACCTCGTGCTCGTTTATGACGTCAGCCGGTGGGGGCGATTTCAAGACGCGGATGAGAGCGCCTATTACGAATACATCTGCAAGCGCAAAAACATCCATGTGGTGTACGTTGCCGAGCAGTTCGAAAACGACGGCTCGCCGGTGTCCACCATCGTCAAAGGTGTCAAACGTGCCATGGCTGGTGAGTACAGTCGAGAACTGTCGGCGAAAGTTTTCGCAGGCCAGTGCCGACTCATCGAGCTCGGATACCGCCAAGGTGGTCCCGCCGGGTATGGTCTGCGACGCGTCCTGATTGATCAAACTGGATCCGTCAAAGGTGAGCTCTCGCGAGGTGAGCACAAGAGTTTGCAAACCGACCGGGTCATCTTGATGCCGGGGCCGGACCCTGAAATTCAGAACGTCAACATGATCTACCGCTGGTTCATTGACGATGGGTTGCGGGAATATGAAATTGCCCAACGGCTCAACACCATGGGCATCCAAACCGATTTGGAGCGGGACTGGACACGTGCAACCGTTCGTGAGGTTCTGACGAACGAGAAGTACATCGGTAATAACGTCTACAACCGCATCTCCTTCAAGCTCAAGAAGCATCGCGTCTCAAATGAACCAGACATGTGGATCAAGAAAGAGGGGGCATTCGAGGGGATCGTGGCACCGGAGATTTTCTACACCGCACAGGGCATTCTTCGAGCCAGAGCGCATCGCTACAGCAACGAAGAGTTGATCGAAAAGTTGCGCAATCTTTACCAGCACCGAGGCTACTTATCGGGGCTGATCATTGACGAGACCGAAGGCATGCCCTCAGCATCTGCATACATACACCGATTCGGAAGTCTGATCCGAGCCTATCAGGCGGTGGGCTACACGCCAGATCGAGATTACCGATTTCTTGAAATCAATCAGTACCTGCGGCGTTTGCATCCGGACATCATCTCGCACACCGAACGGATGATTGCGGATCTGGGTGGCACAGTGCAACGCGATCCAGCAACGGATATGCTGAATGTGAACCAAGAGTTCACAGCATCACTAGTCTTGTCACGTTGCCAGCTCCATGAAAACGGGCGAAGGCGCTGGAAGGTTCGGTTTGACACCGGCCTAGCTCCCGACATTACCGTGGCCGTCCGATTGGATGAAACCAATCAAGCCCCACTGGACTACTACCTGCTTCCACGATTGGATTTTGGCCAAGCTCGAGTCAGTTTGGCAGATCACAACGGTCTGGAGTATGAAAGCTATCGCTTTGACAACCTAGACTACCTATACGGAATGGCAGAACGCAGTCGAATCCGGAGGGCCGCATGAGCATGGAACATTCGGCTGCAGATCTTCAGATGATTCCTGTCGATCGAATTGAGGTCTTAAACCCCAGAGAGCGAAACAACAAGGTCTTCGACGAGATTGTTGGCAATATCAAATCCATCGGCCTGAAAAAACCAATCACCGTCACCCCCAGAACGGATGAGAATGGTCAAGGGAAATACTTGCTCATTTGTGGCGAGGGACGACTCAAGGCGTTCAAGACCCTTGGCGAAGCATTGATACCGGCCATGGTTGTAAATGTCAGTGATGAAGATGCCTTCATCATGAGCTTGGCTGAAAACATTGCGCGCAGGCAGTGCCGCCCTCTCGAATTACTGATGGGCATTGAGCAACTCAGAGATCAAGGGTATGACAAAAAATCGATCGCCGAGAAAACGGGACTGAGTGTTGACTATGTGAACGGCATCCTGCACTTACTGAAGAATGGCGAAGAGCGATTATTGGTTGCTGTTGAAAGTGGCCGCATTCCATTGAACGCGGCGCTCTCTATTGCGGGGGCAGGCAATGACAAGGAGATACAGGCAGCGATGCAAGAAGCCTATGAATCAGGGAAGCTGCGAGGCAAGCAACTCATTCAGGCACGTCGGGTGATTGAGCGCAGAAGAACCCTTGGCCGGTCCATCGCTCGAGGCACGCCTCGCAAAGCCGCTGAAGAGGTGACCTCATCCAGTCTGATTCGCAATTACCAGAAGGAAGTTGAGCGGCAAAAACTGATGGTGAAGAAAGCGGAGTTTGCTCAGCAGCGACTTCTGTTTGTTGTCGAAGCAGTGCGCCAGCTCCTGGTCAACGAAAACTTCACCAATCTGCTGCGAGCGGAAGGTCTGGACACGCTGCCGAAATACCTGGCCGAACGCGTTTGGCACGGAGGGCATGCAGCATGACACAAATGCCCCTTGGCTTCGTTCCAGATCCGTTGACGATTTCACTGGACTTACTATTGCCCTCGCGGAAAGTTCCAGAAGGTCTGCTCACCTCCAGAAAATTCAAGCAAATTCAGTCATCCATTGATGCCATTGGATTGATTGAGCCATTGACTATAGGCAAGCCAGACAAAACCACTGGTATGCATGTTTTGCTCGATGGTCACATCCGGCTATTCGCCATGAAACAGATCGGGTTCAAAGATGCTCCGTGCCTGGTGGCCACAGACGATGAAACCTACACCTACAACAATCGAATCAATCGATTGTCCACAATCCAAGAGCACTTCATGATTCGTCGAGCTGTGGAGCGCGGTGTCACGCCAGCTCGCCTGGCGCAAGCCCTGAGTGTGGACATCAGCCACATCATCAAGAAGATGAACCTGCTTGATGGCGTCTGTGCTGAGGCAGCAGAGCTTCTCAAGGATCAACAGTTTTCGGCCAACGTTGGGTCGGTCATTCGAAAACTCAAACCGACTAGGCAGGTTGAGTGCGTAGAGTTGATGGTGGCAACCAACAACATCACCGTGTCCTACGCGCAGGCTTTGCTGGCAGCAACACCAAGCCATTTGCTGGTTGATGAGGTCAAACCCAAGAAGATCGGTGGCCTGACACCAGAACAAATGGCCAAGATGGAAAGGGAGATGGGCAATATACAGGGACAGTTCAAACTGGTTGAACAAACCTATGGGCAAGATGTTCTGAATCTTGTCTTGGCAAAGGGCTACCTTGTCAAGCTGCTGGATAACGAAGCCGTCATTCGGTACCTTTCTCACAACCATCCCGATGTGCTCGTTGAATTCGAGCACATTGTGCGAACAGTGGCATTAGACAAATGAGTGGCACCTGTCATGCAGCAAGCTCCCCAAACGGCTGGCCAGACCAACGGTCTTGCGAAGCCCAAAATGGATGACTTAATAGACATCGACGTCCACAGAAATTCACCACAGCCAGATCCAACATGCCTCTATGGATTAGTGGGTGAAATTGGACGGGTTGGCAGCGAAGAAACGGAGACCAATTCCTACGCCATCGCCGCGAACTTCATGACATATTTGTCGTGCGCAATTGGCCGTGGGGTGTACTTGCCAATCGGAAATACCTGGCACCACCCGCGCATGTTTCTTCTTCATATTGGAAGATCTGGGCGCGGGCGCAAAGGTGACGCCCTGTCATTGGTTCTTCGCCTAGATCAAGCACTCAGAGAAATCGAGCCGACACTGGCACCGCAAATTCATAGGGGCGGCCTCTCAAGTCGGGAAGGATTGGTCGCTCTGATGCACGATGGCTATCAACAGGGGAAAAACGAGATCCCACCGATTGAAGACAAGCGCCTATGGGTTGTTGAATCGGAATTCGCCAATGTGCTCCATCAAGGTCGCCGAGAGGGCAACACTCTGTCCGCCGCACTGCGTGACTGTTGGGATGGCGTTTGCCTGAAGCCTGCGACGAAATCAAATCGACTTTATGCGAGTCATCCGCACGTCTGTCTCAGCGGAGCAATTTCCCCCAGTGAACTTACCTCGCTGATGAACTCTCGAGAGTTGACTAACGGGTTTGCCAATCGCTTCATGATGATATGGGCTGAACGGAGCCGGATACTGCCTTTTCCGAAAGCCACATCGCAATCCGTGGTCGACGAGCTTGCACAACGTGTTTGCAAGATTCTGAGATTTGTAGGCGCAGACAACCACGAGCGCAGGGATCGCGTTCGGATGGAGCTCGCACCACAAGCCCATTGGCTGTACTCACACCTATACCGCGCCGAACTTTCAGATGATCCCGGCAGTGAATTGATCAGTGCAATGCTGGAAAGACGTGCCCCGATGCTTTTGCGTATGGCAATGATCTTCGCGCTTTCTGATCTGCAAACCCAGATCAACGTGACTCACATTGAAGCCGCCGCAGCTTGGATCCGATATGCCATGAAGTCGGTTCGATACGTTTTTGTGAGCGCCACTGACGAGGCGAAGATGTCGCATGCGCTGCACCTTGCGCAAAAGCTGCTGAGCTACCTGGAAACGCATGGCAAGGCCTCCAGAAGTGAAATCAGCTCGGATTGTTTCAAAGGTAAATCATCCAAGGCACAGATTGATTCGTGCTTGGATTACCTGCTCTCAACTACACCACCGAAAATCTGCGTCGAATGGCAGCAACGCCCTAATGACGCACCTGGCTCACCCACCAGATTTTACAGCTTGCAAGCTTAGAGAGCCACGACCTGATTTCGCTCATTTCGCCAAGTTTGCACACACCTAAGCTATTGGTGCGAAACACATTTCGCTGAATTCGCTCATTTCGCAGCAAGAGACGCAATCAGCAGTCATTCATTAATCGGCTTGCAATGACAACCACATTAGCTTTTTTTCCAGTCGATCCAGTTCTTGAGTTTCTTTTTCGGCACAGTGCTGAAATCGCATCTCTTGATAGTGCTGGATCAATTGTTTTTGGATATGAATACGCACCCGCAGTATCGGCAAGTCACTCTCTTCATCTGGAAACAAATCAAATGTCATGCGCACCTTCCTCAAACAAGCTCACTCTACTTTTTCCGAAGGTGACGGCATGAATACCGCTGCACACCCCAAGACACGGCATAAGTGTCTGACACTTCGTACCAACTGCCACCAGGATCACCACCTCCGTGATTTTCGCCCATGCATGAACACTCACAATGAAAACCTTGCGCATTCCAACAGGCTGGGGCGCACTTTTGCTGTTCTCGATATAGCTGAATCACGTAAATCTCGTTAAACCTCCTTAAGGCCAACTTGATCACACTATCAAACCATGCAGTTGGGATTTCCCAAGCCTTGTATCTAGAATTCCACTTGGGTTTGGACTTGCGCCCATCTCTGAGCCACTCCAGATTTCCCTGCGCAAATGGAAGTTTGACCAATACGGGCAATGGTTTGTTAGGTTTAAAAATTGTTGGAACCCGCCCCTGCCTCCAGAGCACTCGTAGGTCCTGATCACCCAGATCTTTACTCATGGAGCACTGACCGTTGTGAACATACTGATTACCGTCTAATCAACTCACCAGATGTAAATCTGGCTTGGATCGCGCTGGCTTTACTTCTTGACCCGCCCCTCTTTTCACAGCGTTCAAAACTAAGCCAAAGACCATTTCATCAAGCTCTTCGTCCGAAACATGTAGCTCTGCTGCGATATCAGATTTCGCAACACCTTCTTTTCGCAAGGCCGTAAAGACTTTTCCCAGAATCTGCGATGTTTCACGCGGCAAACTTTCAGGCTCAGACTTACGGTAGCCGCGTCGACTAATTTGCACGAAGAGCTCGCGGTACTGCCACTCAGTCAACAGCCCAAGTTTGTGCATTCGATAGGTGAGCGCCGAAATCGAAACTCCCCATATTTTCTTGAGCTGAAGTAGCACATCAATCGATGTGAATTTAGGCGCATAACCCAAGACACTTCCAGGCGGCATCAAGAAAGCTGCAGCGAAATCATTCGCTGCTCTTTCGATTTCTTGCCCCCCATTCGGCGAACCGTGGCGATGCATCACGAGGTGACCAAGTTCATGCGCAGCATCAAATCGACTACGTTCCGTATTCTTAAGTGTGTTCAGAAAAACAAATGGCTTTTGTTCTCGCCACATTGAAAATGCATCAACCTCAGCCGCATCAATAGCCAAAGAAAAGACACGTACTCCATTTGCCTCCAGCAAATGAATCATGTTCTTAATGGGCAGCTCACCAATTCCCCAATGGCGGCGCAGACTTGCAGCCGCTGCCTCTGGGTCGGAGTCTCTCAAGTCTGGCAATTTTGGGAGCGGAAGCTCGAATCGTTTTTCAATTGCTTGGTTCAGCGTGATTGTTAATGCGCCTGAATACAACGCCATATCCCGCTGCGATGCAGACATTTTTGAGAGCGATCGGAAGCTCGCCGCACCACTATCGATGGTTTGCAGCTCTTCTTCTTGATAGAAAAAATCCAGCGGAAATCGTAATGCCTTTGCAATACGCTGGACAGTATCGTCAGAGGGTTTGAATTCGTGCTTTTCAAAACCAGAGATCGATCGCATTTCAACGCCGACCTCATCAGCCAGTCGTGTCATAGTGAACCCTCGCCGCTTTCTGGCGAAAGTTAAACGGGTTGGATTGAACATAGTCCTATCCGTTAAGCGCGTCGAATCAATGGAATATCGATATCTGGCAGATTTGGAACTATTGGTACGGGGATCACCATGGAAGGATCAAACGGCAAGCCACTCAAAATAATCCGCTCACTCCAGCCGTCAATTTTCCCAGCGTAACTTGACGGACGCGACAACTCAAAACGGACTTCCTTTTTTCGTTGGTCGTAGTGCTGCAACAAGATCCAAGTGACTCGATCGTTGTGAGGAGTCGCAGGCACTTCAAAATCCGGGAACCCTTCAAACAAGGAACTCTGATACTGATTTACTTCAATCGCACTTTGAGTTCGTGGCCCCTTAGGAGACTTAGTCATAGGATTCGAGGTTGCAATGGCAGTGCAATCATCTCCAGTTGCCACTGCAATTGCCAAGTTCCCTACCGGGTTGACCACCAACGGATAGTTGCCTTCGTCTGAACGCGTCCAATGTTTGGGAATCAACTTCTCGCGCAAGGCTCGGACTGTTCGTGACCAGGAATTGAATCCTGGTGTTAGAGGTGGATCATTGGGCGTGCATTCGCTACGCGCCAGCATGCCCTGCATGACCGCATCCCGCAAGTCAGCTTCATCCAACCCAAGCTCAGCCAAGCGTGACTGGACACTAACAACTTCATGGTGAACTACTTGCCGCATATGAACTACCTCCATAGATTACTTCCGATAATTCTACCTCACTTGAGGCGGAAAAACCGGAAGTATTTCGCTCTTTATAGAAAAATCCTTACCAATTTACACAACAGTACGGTAGTATTGGCAAATCTTGGCAATCAACTTACACAATCCGCAAAAGATGGCTGACTCTGATATTGAAATCTTGACCTTAGATGAGGTGGCAGCCTACTTAAAGGCAGGCAAACGCACTGTCTACCGCCTTGCAGCCGAAGGCAAGCTGCCAGCTTTTAAGCTGGGCGGCACGTGGCGCTTCCGTCGTAGCGATCTGGACGAATGGATTGCCGCCAATCTGACAAACAAAGATGCAAGGGCAAGTGACTGATGGAACTACTCGACAACATCAGCCGTTTGCTAGGCGACGATCTCAAGAAAACCCTCCGGCCAGGAGCGCGCCTGAAGGTCGCGGCCTCGTGCTTTTCGATGTACGCCTTCGAGGCCCTGAAAGCCGAGCTAGAAAAGATCGAGGGGCTGGACTTCATCTTCACCTCGCCTACATTTGTTGCCAACGAGGTCACCGACAAGATCCACAAAGAGCGAAAGGAATTCCACATTCCCAAACTCGACCGGGAGCGCAGCCTCTACGGCAGCGAGTTTGAAATCCAACTGCGCAACAAACTGACCCAGCGGGCGGTGGCCAAGGAGTGCGCAGAGTGGATACGAAGCAAGGCCAAATTCAAGAGCAACCGCACTAAAGCACCTATGCAGCAGTTCGCCTGTGTGCAGGCTGGCGGCACCGACACGGCTTACATGCCGCTGCACGGGTTCACCGCTGTCGATCTCGGGTACCAGCAGGGCAATGCGGTTTCCAACCTCGTCAATAAGATGGACGAGGCGCCCTTTGCTGCCACATACCTGAGCCTGTTCGATCAGATCTGGAACGACCCCGAAAAGCTAGAGGACGTGACCGCACAGATTTGCGAGCACATCGCCTCGGTCTACCAAGAGAACTCACCCGAGAGCATCTATTTCGTGATGCTTTACAACATCTTCAACGAGTTCCTCGACGACATCGACGAAGACGTCTTGCCCAACGACCGCACGGGCTACCAGGACACCCTGATCTGGAACAAGCTGTTTAACTACCAGAAGGATGCTGCCACCGGGATCATCAACAAGCTGGAAACCTACAGCGGCTGCATCCTTGCAGACAGCGTTGGCTTGGGCAAGACCTTTACCGCACTGGCCGTCATCAAGTATTACGAGCTGCGCAATCGGTCAGTGCTAGTGCTCTGCCCCAAAAAGCTGGCGGATAACTGGCTGAACTACAACCGCAACCTCAAGACAAACATCTTCGCACGCGACCGGTTCAACTACGACGTCCTCTGCCACACGGATCTGTCCCGCACCAGCGGCGAGTCCTTCGGTACGCCGCTGAACCGGATCAACTGGGGCAACTACGACCTCGTCGTCATCGATGAGTCGCACAACTTCCGCAACAACGACGCCTACAAGGACAAAGAAACCCGCTACCAGAAGCTGATGCGCAAGGTGATCCAGGAAGGGGTCAAGACGAAGGTGCTGATGTTGTCGGCCACGCCTGTCAACAACCGCTTTACCGACCTGCGCAACCAACTGGCCCTGGCCTACGAAGGCGACTCCGAAAACCTCACAAAAAAGCTGCGCACGGACAGGAGCATTGAGGAGATTTTCCGAGGCGCACAAGCAGCCTTCAATGCGTGGTCTAAGCTCCCCCCGGAGGAACGTACCGCGCGTGCGATCCTCGATTCACTGGACTTCGACTTCTTCGAGCTGCTCGACAGCGTCACCATCGCACGCTCGCGCAAGCACATCCAGACCTTCTACGACACCAAGGACATCGGTCAATTTCCGGAGCGCCGCAAACCGCTGTCGTTTCACTGCCCGTTAACCGAGCGGTCGGACGTGTTGGGCTTCAACGAAATTTTCGAGCAACTCTCATTGCTCAAGCTGGCCGTGTATGCGCCCATCAGCTACATCCTGCCCAGCCGTCTAAAGAAGTACGAGGAGATCTACGACACAAAGGTCGGCGGCAAGGGCACGCTGCGCCAAGCCGACCGCGAAAAGAGCCTGCAGGCCCTGATGACGGTCAACCTGCTCAAACGGCTTGAAAGTTCGGTGCAGTCGTTCCGGCTAACGCTGCAATCGCTGCGGGCTAACAACGAAGCCATTCTCGCCAAAATCGCCGCGTTCAATCAATCCGGCGGCGCGGTCACGGTGGGCGACCTCACGGAAGTACTGGAAGGGCTGGATGCAGAGGACGATGAGCTGCCCATGCCCAGCGACGAGGGCGACGAAATCGGCAGCAAGATCAAGATCAGCCTCGCCGACATGGACTTGCCGTCCTGGGAGCACGAACTGAAGGTGGACTTACAGGTCATCGATGCTTTGCTGGCTTCGATGAACAAGATCACTCCGCAGGATGATGCCAAGTTGCAGCACCTCAAGGCACAACTGCTCGGCAAGATTGCAAACCCAATCAACCCCGGCAACAGGAAGGCGCTGATTTTCACAGCCTTTGCCGACACCGCTGATTACCTGTACGCTAACCTTGCGCCGGAGTTGTTGGCCACGCTCGCCATCCACACCGCCAAGGTCACCGGCAAGGGTTCGCCGCAGTCGACCATCAAGAGCAAAACTCAGAAGCGCAGCTATGACTTCCAGGAGCTGCTCACCCTGTTCTCCCCTCGCTCTAAAGAGAAGGCGGTGGTACTGCCGGACGAGCCGCACGAGGTGGATCTGCTGATCGGCACCGATTGCATCTCCGAAGGCCAGAACCTGCAGGACTGCGACTACCTGATCAACTACGACATCCACTGGAACCCAGTACGCATCATCCAGCGCTTTGGCCGGGTAGATCGCATTGGCTCGCCCAACAGCAGCATCCAGCTAGTCAACTACTGGCCCGACATTTCGCTCGACGAGTACATCAACCTCAAGGAGCGCGTCGAGAGCCGAATGATGATCGCCGACGTCACCGCCACAGGTGACGACAACGTGCTGTCTGCGCAGGCCAACGATGTGTCGTACCGCAAGGAGCAACTGCGTCGCCTGCAGGAGGAAGTCATCGAGCTGGAGGATTTGAAGACCGGTGTCTCTATCACCGACCTAGGCCTCAACGACTTCCGCATGGATTTGCTCAACTATGTCAAATCCCACGGCGAATTGAGCAATGCGCCGAACGGGATGCACGCCGTGGTACCCGCCAGACCTGAGATGGGCCTGCGGCCGGGCGCGATCTTCACGCTGCGCAATCGGAACGCCGGGATCAACCTCAACCAGCACAACCGCCTGCACCCGTACTACCTCGTCTACATCAACCGCGAGGGCGAGGTCATTCATGACCACACCGAGGTCAAGCGCTTACTCGATCTGGTGCGAACCTGCTGCAAGGGCCAGGACAAACCCATCGTCGACGTATGCCAGCACTTCAATCAAGAAACGGCAGATGGACGCCGGATGGAGCCTTACTCCGATCTGTTGGGCAAGTCTATTCGTTCGATGATCCAGGTAAAAGAAGAAAAGGATTTGGACAGCCTGTTCAGCGCTGGCAAGACCACGGCACTGACAGACACCATCTCCGGTCTGGACGATTTCGAACTAATTAGCTTCCTCGTGATTCAGGAGGCTGGATGAGTCACGGCGCAACCGTACAAAAACCGGCGCTGATCGCGTACCCCAAGCAAGCTGCTTTCGGGCGCGTTCTGCCCAAGAACAAAATCTATGAGCACAGCGGGGCCAACACCCGGCTGAAGGAACTGTTCGTCGAGCAGGTCGAGCAGATCGTCTGGCAGTACAAGCTCGCCCCAGAAACGATCAACTTGCCTGCGCGGCCCGGTGTGCCGGAAATCCAGATTTTTAGCATCCAGCTCAAGTCCACCGAGCTTCAAGAGGACGTGCTGCGCTGCATTGATAGCGCGGTGCAATTTCCGATCCTGTTTGAACTGAACCAAGGCCAGGGCGATCAGGCAAAAACGCAGGTGGCGGCAGCTTACAAGCGTCCGAGTGAACTCGATGTCAGTCGCTGGGTGATGTCCAGCTACTTCACCAGCGACTGGATGCCTGCGGCAACTGCCCGCACGGCTATGCCGCTAGCCCTCGACATGGCCCACCTGTACTCCGTTCTGCTGCAAGGCTTAATGCCGCTGCCAGCACGTCCACAGGAGGCCTTGCCTGACTGGATTGCGCGTATCGAGCAGGTGGCAAGCAAGCGCCGCGAAGTGGAGAAGGCCCAGGCGAAACTGGCTAAGGAAAAGCAATTTAACCGCAAGGTCGAGATCAACGCGACCTTGCGGCAACTCAAATCTGAACTTGAACAATTGAGCCGCTGAACCCCGATTTCGGAAGCGCAGCGACCAGAGGAACGAACATGGACAAACTAAAAATGCATTCGCCCAATCTCACGCAAGACAACATTGCCCGCATTCGTGATCTGTTTCCGGGCTGTGTCACCGAAGCCAAGGGCGAGGACGGAGCCGTGAAGCTGGCCGTGGATTTTGACCAGTTGCGACAAGAGCTTGCCGAGTCGATTGTCGAAGGGCCGCAGGAGCGTTACCACCTGAACTGGCCGGGTAAGCGCGATGCCTTGCTTGCGGCCAATGCGCCCATTGCCAAAACGCTGCGCCCCTGCCGCGAGGAGAGCGTGGACTTCGATAGCACGAAGAATTTGTTCATCGAAGGCGATAACCTCGACGCGCTGAAGCTGCTGCAGGAGACCTACCTCGGCAAAGTCAAGATGATCTACATCGACCCACCGTACAACACAGGGAAAGACTTCATCTACGAAGATGACTTTGCACAAAGCGCAAAAGAGTACCTCCGAAAGACAAATCAGGTCGATGAAAATGGACACAGACTAGTAGCCAACCGTGACTCCAATGGAAGGTTTCATTCTGACTGGCTGACAATGATGTACAGCCGTCTAAGAATTGCTCGAAATTTACTTCAGCAGGATGGCCTTATTGTTATTTCTATCGACGAAATAGAGCACGCAAATCTGAAGAAGCTTTGCGACGAGGTTTTTGGTGGCCATAATTTCTGTGGCGAGATCGTATGGAAAAACAGCAGCAAAAACGACCAAGACTACATATCAATTCAACACGAATATTTTGTGGTCTATGCCAGGGACAAGCAAGCAAACAAGGGGGAATGGGTAGAGCGAAAGCAGGGCCTTGAGGAAATATACAAGGCATTCGATGGCTTCAAACGCCAGCATGGAACAAACTGGGAGGCAATACACGCTGCAGCCTTGGAGTGGTATCGCACATTTCCAGAATCAAATCCAATTGTCGATAGTCGGCACTACAACTGGATGGATGCGCGTGGCGTGTACTTCGCTTCAGATATTTCTGGCCCCAATTTCGGCCAATATGTTTATGCAGTAGAACATCCAATAACTAAGCAACCTGTCAAGCCGCCCGCATCTGGTTGGAGATATCCTGAATCGGAAATGAAGCAACGCATTGCGGACGAACGCATTCACTTTGGTCTAGATCACACAACCATTCCGAAAAATAAAACCTATTTAAAGGATACCGAGTTCCAGAGCCTCACGAGCATGCGGTTTGTTGATGGTCGGGCGGCATCTAATCGACTGGAGGAACTCTTTGGTGCCAAAGTATTTACAAATCCGAAAGACGAACTACTGCTAGCCGACCTATTTAAGGCTGTGGGGGTAAGCGGCAACGATCTTGTCCTAGACTTCTTTTCTGGCTCCGCGACAACGGCCCACGCCGTCTTCGAACATAACAAAAATACGGGTAGCAACTGTCGCGTGGTCCTGGTACAGATTGCTGAAAGCCTAGAAGAAATGCTGAAGGTGGCGACCGGTAGTTCCAAAAAGGTCGTTCAAGATGCGATGGCGTTTTTGAAGAGCGCAAATTTGCCACAAACCATTTCCGAGCTGAGCAAGGAGCGCATCCGCCGTGCGGGAGAGCTAGTCCGCCAGAGCAGCGCAAAGGTCGACATCGGCTTCCGCGCTTTCAAGATCGATGCATCTAGCATGGCCGACGTCTACTACCTTCCGGATGCGCTTGACAAGGCAAAGTTCGACCTGTTTGTCGACAACATCAAGGCCGACCGCACGCCTGAAGACCTGCTGTTCCAGGTGATGCTGGATTGGGGCGTCGATCTGGCTCTGCCCATTACCAAACAGTCGATTCAAGGCAAGGACGTGTTCTTCGTCGATGGCAATGTGCTGGCCGCCTGCTTCGATGCCAGCGGCAGCATCGACGAGGCCTTTGTGAAGGAACTTGCCAAGCATCAGCCATTGCGAGTGGTGTTCCGCGACGCGGGCTACAAGAACAGCGCGGTCAAGATCAACGTCGAGCAGATTTTCAAGCTCTTATCGCCCGCCACCGAAGTGAAAAGCATCTGAGGGGCGCGTGATGAAACTCAAATTCAAAACTCAGGCTTATCAGACAGCGGCGGTGCAAGCCGTGGTCGACTGCTTTAAAGGGCAGCCGCCCGCCACGACGGAGGCCATCAGCTATCGCATCGATCCGGGTAAGGCCAGGAAAGGCGTCGAGGATCTGTTTGCCGAGAGCGGGTTCAAAAACGCCGACCTGAAGCTGACCGATATTGCGCTGCTGGAGAACATCACCCAGGTTCAGCATCAACAGAATTTGCCGCAGTCGACCGAACTGGTGAAGACCAAGGTCAGCCGGCTCAATCTCGATATCGAGATGGAAACCGGCACGGGCAAGACGTATTGCTACATCAAGACCATCTTCGAGCTGAACAAGCAGTATGGCTGGAGCAAGTTCATCATCGTGGTGCCGAGCATTGCCATCCGCGAGGGCGTGGCCAAGTCGCTGGAGATCACGGCCGAGCACTTTCTGGAGACGTATCACAAGAAGGCGCGCTTCTTCATCTACAACTCCAAGCAGCTCCACCATCTGGAGAGCTTTTCGTCAGACGCGGGCATCAACGTGATGGTGATCAACGTGCAGGCATTTGCTGCCCGTGGCGCTGATAACCGCCGTATCTATGACGTATTGGACGACTTCCAGTCACGCCGACCAATTGATGTGATCAGCGCCAACCGCCCGATCCTGATCCTGGACGAGCCGCAAAAAATGGAGGGGGCAGCAACGCTGAAGTCCTTGGAGGAATTCAAGGCGCTAATGGTGCTGCGCTACTCGGCCACCCACAAGACCACGCACAACAAGATCCACCGGCTGGACGCGCTGGACGCCTACAACCAGAAGCTGGTGAAAAAGATCGCCGTGCGCGGTATCTCGGTGAAGGGACTGGCGGGAACCAATGCCTATCTGTATCTGCAGTCCATCGAGATTTCGAGCAAGGCGCCTGTGGCCCGTGTTGAGTTTGAGCAGAAGCTGAAAAGCGGCGAGATCAAGCGTGTAGTTCGTAAGCTTTCCAAGGGCGACAACCTCTTCTCCGACGGCTTTTCAAACGAGCTGGATCAGTACCGTGGATTTGTGGTCTCGGACATCAACGCCAACACCGACACCTTGAGCTTCACCAACGGCGTTGAGCTTTTTGTTGGCGAAGCCACCGGTGACGTGAACGAAGCGTCGCTGCGTCGCATCCAGATTCGAGAGGCCATCAAGGCGCACTTCGACAAGGAGCAGGCGCTGTTCCAGCAGGGCATCAAGGTCTTGACCTTGTTCTTCATCGATGAAGTGGTCAAGTACCGCGACTACTCGGCGGCGGAAGAGAAAGGCGATTACGCGCGGATCTTCGAAGAGGAATACAGCCAGTACCTGAACGAGGTGCTGGACTTGGATGAAACGCCGTACATCAAATACCTCAAGGGCATTACGGCGGAAAAAACGCACAGCGGGTATTTCTCCATCGACAAGAGGACCAGGCGCGACGTTGACCCGAGCATTGCCAAGACTGGCGAAAACAAAGGCCTGTCCGACGATGTGGATGCCTATGACCTGATTCTGCGAAAGAAGGAGCAACTTCTCAAATTCGAAGAGCCGGTACGTTTCATCTTCTCGCACTCGGCCCTGCGCGAAGGCTGGGACAACCCCAACGTCTTCGTGATCTGCTTTCTGAAGCATCCCGACTACAACAACGAGGTCACGCGCCGACAAGAGGTCGGTCGTGGCCTGCGCTTGTCAGTCAATCAGCTCGGCGACCGGGTGGATCATCCGACCATCGTCCATGAAGTCAACGTGCTGACCGTAGTGGCAAGCGAAAGCTTCAAGGAGTTCGTCACAGCGCTGCAGAAAGATATCAGCGACTCCTTGTCTGCCCGCCCCAAGGTGGCCAACGAAGCCTACTTCACCGGCAAGGTGCTCAAGACGCCTACCGGCAATATCGAAGTCACGCCGCAATTGGCCAAGCAGATCTACAAGTACCTGCTCAAGAACGACTACAGCGACGATACCGACCGTATCACGGGCACGTACCACGAGGCCAAGAAGGAAGGCACCCTGGCAGCGCTGCCCCCGGAACTGCAGGCTCATGCTGAACAGGTGTACCAACTGATCGACAGCGTCTTCAGCGACAGCCAGATGTTTGAGATCAGCGACGACCGTCGCCCGAAGAAGAACCCGCTCAACAGCAACTTCGACAAACAGGAGTTCAAGGAGCTGTGGAACCGGATCAATCGCAAGGCGGCTTACAGCGTTGACTTTGATTCATTGGAGTTGGTGAAGAAGGCTGTTGCCGAACTGGACAAGAGCCTTCGCGTGACGCCGTTGCAGTACACGATTCAATCCGGCGAGCAAGTTGATCAGGTGACGGCTGACGCGCTGAAGAGTGGAGACGGCTTCAAGGTTGCTGAAACGACAGTCGAGTACAACAAGCAGTCAATTCATTCAGCAGTGAAGTACGACCTCATCGGCAAGATCGCTGAAGGCACGCAACTGACACGACGCACGACGGCAGACATTCTGAAGGCAATCAGCGTCGCGGTGTTTGCACAGTTCCGCACCAATCCCGAGAGCTTCATCGCCGAAGCCGTGCGGCTGATCAACGAGCAGAAGGCAACAATGATTATCGAACACTTGGCCTACGACCCTGTCGAGGACAAGTTCGATATCGACATCTTCTCCGCAGGTCAGACCAAGCAGGACTTCAGCAAGGCCGGTGACAAGCTCAAGCGGCATATCTACGACTACGTGATCACGGATTCCGGCATTGAGCGAGACTTCGTGAAAGAGCTGGACACCTGCACTGAGGTGGTTGTGTACGCCAAGTTACCTCGCGGCTTCCTGATACCTACCCCCGTTGGTGATTACAACCCGGACTGGGCCGTGTCGTTCAAGGAAGGCACGGTCAAACACGTGTACTTTGTGGCCGAGACCAAGGGCTCCATGTCGTCGATGGTTCTCAATGAGATCGAGAAAACCAAGATCAAGTGCGCCCGCAAGTTTTTCGACGAGATCAACAGGAAGTACGCACCAGAGAACGTGAAGTACGAGGTGGTGAACAGTTTCGGTAAATTGATGGAATTGGTGAAGTGAAAACAGTAAGGGGCGGCCATGTGGCATGACAACGAGACAACTGTTGACTACGTCAACTTCCGCCTTGTAGCAAAGGCCTGCGCAGAGCTCATTCGAGACACTGGAGGAGAACCAATCTCAATCGGTATCTCGGGAGGTTGGGGTGCAGGGAAATCATCGCTCGTACGGATGGTCGCGTCCGAATTGTCGCCCGAGCAGGCTGCCCGTAAAAAAGTTGAAGGGGCCGAAAATTCAAAGTACGTGGTAGTAACTTTCAATCCGTGGCTTTACCAAGGCTTTGAAGATGCTCGCACGGCGCTGCTACAGACGGTTGGAGATGCAGTACTTGAGGCAGCGGCCCAGAACGCTGGACTTTTGGAAAAGGCAAAATCTCTCGTCAAACGGATAAACTTTCTGCGGCTGGCACAACTTGGAGGCGAGGTTGCCGCCACCCTGATTACGGGGGTTCCGGTCGGTATGATTGGAAAAGTTATAGAGGCCAGTGCAGATGCATTGAAAAGCGAATCGGTGAAAGACGGCATTGCAGTCGCCAAAGATGCATCGGAAGCCACCAAAGGCCTCTTAAACGAAGCCAAGCCCGTTTCGCTCCCAAAAGAAATCCAGTCCTTCCGGGAGGCGTTGGAAGATCTGCTCATTGAGCTGGATATTACTTTGGTGGTCTTTGTTGATGACCTCGATAGATGCCTGCCTAAAACAGCCATCTCAACGCTCGAGGCAATCCGGTTGTTGCTGTTTCTGCGTCGAAGTGCATTCGTCATTGCGGCGGATGATGTTTTCATCCGTGGTGCGGTCCGAGTGCATTTTGCGGGTACCGGCTTGGATGATGATGTCGCAACCAACTACTTCGACAAGTTGATTCAAGTTCCTCTGCGCGTACCTAGGCTTGGCTCCAACGAGACCAAGGCATACACGGCGCTGTTGTTTTTGGAGCGAGCGCATCGCAGCGGCCAGCTGGACGCCATGAATTTCGAGAAGGCTAAAGCTAGTGTGGAAGCTCGGCTGCGGGAAACATGGACCGGTAAAGCAGTCGATCTCGCATTTCTTGAAACCTTGGTACCGAAGGGTGATACCGAATTGCTCGGTCTGATGGGTTTGGCCGAGAGACTTGCACCATTGCTTTTTAGTGCGAGTACCGTTCAAGCTAACCCACGGTTGATCAAGCGATTTCTCAATACTGTGTTTCTGCGCAAGGCATTGGCTAAGCCGCAAAATATTGATGTGGACGTTCAAGTGCTGGCCAAGTGGCATTTGCTCGAGCGGTGTGACGAAAACACAGCAAATGCATTAGCTGAAAAAGTCTCGGCCGAAAGCGAAGGAAGACTCAGCATTCTGCATGACGCGGAGGTTGTATCGAAAGATCCGGAAAGCACACTTCCGTCACCCTTTGGAGATAAATCGTTTGTGCGTGAGTGGCTACAGCTTGAGCCGCTACTTGGCGACATGGACATGCGGCCCATTTTGCATCTCAGTCGAGACAGTACCGTAAGGGATTTTGGTGCTGATGATCTGAACACAGCAGGAAAAGCATTGCGCGATGCGCTGGTTGCGGCTCGGAATTCAAATGAAACGTTAAAACAGCAGATTCGGGATGCTGGCGAATTCCAGTCTGGACTCGCTATGGCTCGTGCATGGGAACTCCGGCGGTCTAGCCGCACTTGGCAGAAGGCTGAAGAAGTATTGATGCTGGTGGAGGTTTCTCGCGTTCATCCAAGTGCTGGGGTTCGTGCAGCGGCGCTTCTGAGCCAGGCCCCCATAACTCAGCTTGCACCAGGATTGGTATCGGCACTAATGGACTTCGATTGGATGAAAGACGTTCTGTCGAAATGGGAGAAGGACGATCAGTTGCCACAGCCGGTCAAACGTGCGATTGAAAATGCGAGGAAGAAATAAATGGGCACTTCGACCTCAAGTGCTGGAGCCGGTTCGGGGGCTTCTTTTGATCCGCCATGGCTAGACGATGCTGAAGGCAGCATTGATTCTGGCCATGCGGATAAACCCATATCACCCAGCACTGCACCGGCTGCTGACCCTGACGAGGCAGCCACGCAGGATCAGGAGGGGAGCCTGCACCCCCCCGCTGAAACCGGGCTGACTGTTGCGCCGCCGGGCCGTTATCAGGAAGCACGAAGAGCTCTGACGGGGTTCGCCCGCTCAGGCAGTAGCTCGGACCTGAAACGGGGCATGTCGAGTTTCGTTAAAAAGGGCATGGGTGGTTCAGCGAAAGCTGCGAACCGCATGCGCACGAGTGCCGTAGCTGCCTCCTCATTAGGGGGCTTTCTGGCGACGGCCCGTGATGGGACAGACCCGGGTATCAATGCGTGGGTTGCTTCGATAAAACAACGCGGCCTATCAGCGCAGGACGCCGCCCTTGAAGTTGTGCAGAAGCTGGTACCAACCGGGGGAAGTATTGACGAGGAGTCAGCCAAGCACGCGATGAGTCAGGCCATTGCTCACCTCTACGAGGTGGACCCTAATGCAGACATCTTTAATCTTGCAGACGACCAAATTGCCAATGTAATGGCGTACACGGTGGCGTTCGATGTTTACAACCGTGTTCAGCTTGAGCTTGGCCGAGTTTTTGAAAAACTGAAGTACGCACCCAGAGTTATCCAAGAGCGTCTGGCACAAGCGCTCGACTACATCATGGTTGTTGTTAATCGATCGATGGAAAAGGTGCGCTCCGGCAGTGTGCAGCGCTCCATGCGAGAGATTGCGTCCTCGGCGCTACAAGACGCGCTTACGGTGTTTTCAGAATCATGAATATCCTTTGCTCAAGCATTAATGCTCTGCCCGATAGATTGCCTGCGGGTACTCGGGCATTCACCTTCTTGGAAGCGTCACCCCGCGCTGATATCGGACGCATCGCCTGTGGTTGGCGACGTGAGTTGGAAAGCGTTGGTTATGCTCCGTCGATCCCGGTATGGGATTTCATGCTTTTTTGTTTTGCTGTTTATGCGGCCGATGTAGTAGTTCTTCGCAAAGGCACTGCTGATGGCTGGACGCGTCAGATTGAGCTCGATATCACGGTCAATGACCCTCGTCCATGGGATGCTAATAGAGCTACTGTCGAGGAAATGCTTCGGGTGCTCTCAGGTGACTTTTGGACGATTCGCTTCCTGCCAGGTGGCCCTACACCACCAAGAGGCAATCGTCGGCTTTGCGACCGAGACTGTGTGTCTTTGCTTTCAGGGGGGCTCGATAGTCTGATAGGCGGAATAGATGCAACAGCGCAGGGCCGCAGACCAATTTTTGTGTCGCAGCTTGCTTTCGAGGACTCCGCTCGACAGATAGCCTATGCCAATGCATTAGGTGGGGGTGATTGGCACCAGCAGTGGAGTCACAAAGTCGTTTTCAGTGGGAAAAAGGAGACGTCGACCAGAGCACGCTCCATGGCGTTTTATGGCCTGGCCGTGCTGGCTACTTCGCTGCTGACGGTCAACCGGCCCGATGTTTTGGTGCCGGAAAACGGATTCATTAGTATTAATTCCCCGTTGCTTCCGGGGCGGATGGCAAGCCTCAGCACAAGAACAACCCATCCGCAGTTCATGGCGCTTCTTCAGAAACTGCTTGATGCAATTGGCGTTGATGCCCAATTGTCTATGCCTTATCGCTTCAAGACGAAGGGAGAGATGTTGGTGCAATGTGCGGATCAATCTCTGCTAACGAGTTATGCCTGCGATACAACGAGCTGCGGCCGATTTCGCACATACAACCGAACGCACTGCGGTCGATGCGTGCCGTGTATGGTGCGTAAGGCAGCTATCCATCGGTGGGGCCTTTCTGACACAACAAGGTACAAATTCTCGGCACTGTCCGGTGCAGGAAAGACAAGCGCGGACGACCCGATGGCAGTGGCTTGCGCTGTACTTGCTGCTGAGCAGCGAGGGATTGATTCCTTCCTGGGGGCCACGCTGGCTTTTGCGTCTGATGCTGACCGTCCACACTACCGTCGCGTTGCCGAGCAGGGCTTGGCTGAGCTGGCTGCATTGCTTCGAAGAGATGGTGTGCTGTGATGGATTTTCACTGCCACCTGGACCTCTATCCAGACGCGAAGCAAGTCTATGTTGAAGCTCTGCAGCGAACCGAGTTTGTGTGGTTGGTGACAACGAGTCCAAGGGCATACGCAGCAACCTCAAGAGTTCTGGCTCCCACGCAGAAGTTTTTCATTTCCCCTGGTCTCCACCCGGAAGTCGCAGATAAAAAGCATGGCGAATTGGAGATGCTGCTGTTGCAAATGGAGGCTTGCACAGGGGTCGGTGAAATTGGCCTAGATGGCTCCGCACGGTATAGCCCGCACTTTGAACTTCAAACGCACATATTTAAATCCGTTGTAGAAAAATGCGCTCGACTTGGTGGGCGAGTTCTCAGCATCCATTCGCGGGCGGCTGCTGAAAAAGTTCTAGATATTCTTGATGCGAACCCCGGCTTCGGCACAGCGGTTCTTCATTGGTTTACCGACTCGCCTTCGTTGCTTCGGCGCGCAGCCGAATCCGGGTGTTGGTTCAGCGTTGGGCCTGCAATGATGGAGTCTACCAATGGACGAAAGCTGGCTGCACTGATGCCGCGTGATCGCGTGATCTCAGAGAGCGATGGGCCGTTTGCGAAGGTGCGTGGTACACATGTGATGCCGTGGGAAGCAAATACCGTAGCAGTTAAGCTCGCCGAGGCATGGCGTGTATCGGAAGATGATGTATCGATTGCGCTGAAATCAAATGGCCTGTGTCTAATCGAGCTTCTGAAGGCGAACGTGCCATTGTGACTGCCATTTTTCAAGATACCAGTAAGAATATTTCTGCTTGCCGCCGAGCAACTAAACCAGGCAGAACCTTCCCGCTGCCATAAACCCACCGCCCCAGTTCCTGCCCAGCTGCTGCCCAGTCCCGCTGGTTTATCCGCCGCCGAAGCGTTGAGGTTTGCAGCCGACCCGCACCGAGGTTGAACGTGAAATCCACAATAGCGGCGAGCCGCCCTTCGGACTCGGTGGCCATCACCGGGCAGTAGCGCAGCGTGGCAGTGAGCGCCGATTGCAGGTCGCGGGCCAGATAGACCTCGGCTTCGGCCTCGGTGATCGGCGGGTGCTTGGGATCACACAGATGGCCGTAACCAATCGTCCAGAAGCCTGCGGGACAGATGTAGGGAACGGCGGTGATCTCGACGCCACGATTGACCTTGCGCTCGAAACCCTCGAAGCGTTTGGCCAGTTCGACAGCGGCCTGCGGCACCGTCATGACCGCACCCGGTCGAACACGCGTCCGAGGAACCAGAAGTTCAGCACTCCGGCCCATAGGGCTTGATCTGCCTCCGTCCAGGCATACAGGATGGCCACCCCCCAGCCTGCGCCACCCGTCACGGCGACTGCGACTGTTGCCGTCTTGGCAGCGCAGTACAGCGCCATGAACCAGTAGGTGATGACCGGGCGCACGCTGGTCGACAAGGCATCGGCCCAGCGCACGCCGGTCTTCTCACCCTGTGTGCGAACGGCTTCGCGCAGGGTTTCGATGGCCCCGACGTTCCATGCTGCATCGGCACCCGCGCCGATTTCCGACATTCGCTGCGCGCCGCGCAGCTTCTCGAACTCCAGCGCCTTGTCCTGCATCGCCAGTTCGTGGCCACGCTCTCCCTTGCGGTCAAGCCATTTGAGGATCTCGGGAGCAAGACGGAAGGCTCCACCGAGGAGGCCACCGAGCAAGGTTTCGATCATTGAGGGCCTCCCATCAGTTTCAACTTGATGGCTGCGCCAACGAGCAGTGCGGCCAGGATGCCGGTGGTGATGACCTTGACGGTAGTCTGCCAGGCGGTGCGCCGGGCGTCACGCCAGGCTTCCAGCAGGTCGCGCAGTTCGCGGATGTCGCGGGCGGCGTGGCCGTTTTCCAGCCCGAGATGGGCGAGACAACGCTCTGCACCACGTTCAGCAGCGCGGGTGAGCAGGTCGTCCAGATCATCAGGGCGCAGAGTGATGGCGATCTCGGGTTCGGTGAGGTGGTTTTCAGACATTTGCAGTCTCCAAAGCAAATGGCCCGCGCAGATTTTCTTGGCGGGCCGTTGTGAATGAATGGTTTGGCGGAGATTTACTGATCGGAGGTATGGACTGCCGGGTGCTCGGCCACGCAAGTCAGCTCAACCTGCTCAGCCCTGGGCTTGACGCTCATGACGCGCGCCAACTGCGACCAGGATTGGCCCACACCAAAAGCAAAGTGCGTTCGCTCTCGGTCAGCACCGACCTGTGGCGTAAAGCCGGGCAGAGTTTTCAGGATGGCGTGGGTGGCTGTTGCGCCCGGCGTGACCTCTATGGCATCGCAGACCGAGCCATCTGGCTTTCGCAGAACAAGATAATGAGCGGCTCCCGACTGCCAACCCAGCGGCTCAGAACACCGCACGGTTCTCGACTTGCTGTCCCAGCTCAAAACCTCACCACTCACACCCCAACGTGGAATGTCATGGCTCAGGGCAATCAGGTCGCCATAGGTCGGGATCAAACCTTCCAGCTCAGTGCGAAAGGTGACGATTCGTCGGCGATACCGATTGGCCGCTGCGATGTATTTCCCCTCACGAATGCCCTGCGCCTTATCGGTGCAGCCAAACAACCTCACTCGAGCAGGCTTGGCAGCTTGGGATCCAGGCAAGGACACTGTGAACTCATCTGGCTTCCAACTCTTGGGATTGACGTATTCGATCGTGACTGCATCCGCCGTGGCATCGCCTGGCATCAGATACTGTATCTTCAAGCTGTTGCGCACAATGTTTCTTGCAGAAAAGAGCGCCACCGGGATGGTCTTGAGTTCATCGCGAACGATGCGAACAATTCCACCCTGCAAGAACGGCACAGCACGCCCCGTCCGAGCAATCTGCCCCAAGGCATCCCACACCGTCTGGTTCTGATCGAACACGGCATTGAAGGTGTCCCCTCGTGCCGACCACACCGCATCCAACCGTGCCAAGGCTGCCAGGTCTAATTGCCGATCCGACAACCCTGCGCCATAGCTTGCCTTGACCGCATTCGCGAAGGCCCACGCAATCGAACGAGTGGGTTGCAGCGCAGACCATCCAGTGCTCGGGTTCCAGATGGAGAGCTTGCGCGTTACTAGACAGTTAACTAGCCGAGAGGAGCGCTGCGACAAGTTATCGGTGGCACGCATCCTGAGAGCCAAGTAGGTCAGATCAGTGGGCAAATTCGATCCAACCAAATAGCCCTTAGCCTGCCCCCAGCGCAGCTCGTGACCAGCTCGATTGCTGGTGTCCCGCGCATCCAGGCGCTGCAGGCGAATCTCATAACGCCCAAGCGACACCGAATACTTGAACGACAAGCGTTGCGCGGTATTCGTGGCAGCTGAGTAGGTTTCGTCAGCCACATGGAGCCAGCCTGAGGTGGCATCGCCATCGTCATTAATGCTTCGCACTTCTACGCGCCATTGCACCGACCTGCTCTCCAATGCACCGCTGTCATTGGCGTAATACAGTCCGCGAAGCATCACCACATCGACACCCACCTGATTGATCAGTGTGCCCACGGGGTTCAGTGCAAAGGGACCAACAATCGAGCCAGCGTCGGTGACTGCGATCAACTCCTGCCCGGACACCTCAGGGGCAGTAACCACATCGGGATTGAACAAGGTGTTCTGTCCGCCAGGCTCAATGACCTGTGCCTGCACCTCGGCAAAAGAGCTGATCGGGCTGTCATCGATGGACAGCTCCTCAAACTGGAAATGGCCCACACCAATGACGTGCAATTGATGGAGATACTCCTCGTTGTTCTCGTACTCGGTATAGGGCATGGTGGCCAGATCTGGATACACCAGATGTCGGCCATAGATCACGGGCACGGGTTGCGCCAGGCGTCCATAGTTCCCACGCGCCTGCAATGAGTACGTCGGGCTGGGAGATGTGGTGTTGGCCGACGCCGAGGGCAAAGACTGATTTGGCAATGGCACCAGTGCATTGACGAGCACCGACCCTGTAACCGCGATCGCAGTGGACGCCACCGCCGTGGCCAGCGTTCCTGAATACCCCATTGAGGCAGCCAGTGCGCCGCCATACGCATTGGCGACGACCAGGACGGCGATCATGAGGACGGTTCTCAGCGGGTTCTTGCCGCCACCTCCACCACCTTGGGGCAGAGTGACTAAAGCCACCACGTCACCTGCATCGATCGGTGTAACAGCCCTGTGCGCCATCAGCACTGGCTGGCCGTTTTTCAGGATCAAGGTTGGCTGGTCGAACTCGATGCCATCACGATTCATCCATTGCGCGATCGTGGGCGAACCAAACACATGGCTTACCTGCCGATCACTAGGCTCGAACGGATTTCGCATCCAAATGACCAGTCCAGGACTGGGTAGGCCTGACATGCAAACGCTTGTCATGGCAATTCCTTCCATCGGTAATACCCCTCCACCTGCCAGCCGTGACTAGCCAGAGAGCTCAATTGCTGAAACACCACCCCAATTTGCTGGGCACAGTGCAAGACACCACCGCCGTCCGCATCGATCCAAACGCCCACATGTACGGGGTATCGTGACTGACGCATCAGCACTGCATCGCCTTGCTTGGGCACTTCAACTGCCGCCCAGCGTTGTCTCTCCGGGTGGTTTTTGAATGTGTGGAGGACCGTGCGCAGATTCAGTGCGTCGACAGGAATCATCGGCAGATCACGACCGAAGTGCGCCTTCTGGATCCATAGAAAAAGGCCCCAGCAGTCGAATGACTCGGGGCCTCTCTCACCTGCAATCCACGGACGACCGATGTACTGGATCGCCCAACTCGGTGAATCTTCAACTGTCATCGGGCCAATCCTGGAAATTCGGTTGCGGTGTACAGGCGTGACGGGAATGTCTTGTTGCCAATGTCCGCCATCCGCGCCTTGGCCGTCACCCTCTGCACGTCGGCCTCCACTTCGGTAATCACCAACGTGATGGGCGGATCCATCTGTGGCCCAGTTAAATCGTTAGATAGGTACGGACGGTAGGTCACTTCAATGGGCGACTCGGAAACCGAAGCCTCGTCCAAATGCTTCACGATCTCTCGGGTGACGTTATCCAGAGTGATCGCGATTTCGGGAACCGGCGCGATATCCACCGGCGGTAGATCCAGCTCAAAGCCCATAGCCACGAACTGGACTTGCTGGCCCGCATTGATTGGCGCTGACACCTCAAGCCTTGCAAGCAAGTCTTGCTGATCACGGACCACACGGATTGCCGTCGTATTACCAGCATCGTCTTTGAAATCCGGATGCCGGATCTCCAGGGTATGCAGGATGATCACATTGCTGGGAGCGCTTGCATAAGCCTCCCGTAGCGCCTCAGAAAGTGCTGCATCAGGCATTTGAGACCTCGATCGGGATGAACTTGCGTCGCGGTGATCTTTGGTCCTGCGACTTCAGCCCAAAAACGTCAGATCGATACTCTGGCAAATCGCCTTCGATGCGATAAACGGCACACCCGGTTAGGTGTTCAATGGCGGCCACAAAGAATGGCACATGGTCCGAGTACGCGTTATCGCAAGCGGCTGTCCACAACGGCCCCTCCAAGAACATACAAGCTCCCTTGCAAGCTTGAAGCACTGGACAATTCAGGCACTCGGCACGATTTGACCAGTGTGTCGAGGTGTTGAGCGCTACTTCTTTGAGATTGGAGAGATGGCCAATGTGATGTGATTGCCCATTGGGTGCAACAGCAACTGCGCTCACGTTCTGACAGGTGAGAACATTGCCCATAAGGTCGACGGCGACTTGGTTCGCGGTATCCATCCCGCACTTTTGCCCCAATACGCTGGCAGGGCGACGCTCCAAGATACTGCGCGCCCATTCCTGCATGCGGGATCGAGCCACGTCCAAATGGACGATACGACCACGACGGATCTCATCAAGCGATTGACGTCGAAATGCAAAAGCCTCCTGATCAGACTGGATCGAATTGGCCAAGCCACCAGCATCGTAAGGATCAACAAAAGCACCCTCGCCGATTGACAGCGATGGGTCTCCTGTCAACTGGAGGAAGAACTTGGCGATTTCTTCCCGGCTGGTATTGGTTCGATGGACCATCGCATTGAACGAAATGCGCCCCTGCGGTGCAAGTCGTTGATACAAGTCCATGATTCCTTCGCGGCTCGCCTCATCATTCAACGGATCTGGACCGCGAGCGGATTGGCCTGGTCCGTCATGACTAACGCCAACCCCAAATCCCATCACATCGAGCCAGGTGTTGACCTCTGGGTTGAGCAAAGAGCCGTTGGTCACGATGCTGAATGAGGCAGCTGGGTATCGCTGTCGCAGAGCTTCGGCCAATGGACGCAAGGTCTTGATGTAGACCAGCGGCTCTCCACCCCAGAACTCAATGCGCTCTGGAGCCCTCTCAAGACTTGATTCGAGCTGATGCAAAAACTGCGGTACATCTGCCTGTGTCGTTTCTTCAGCATGAGGAACGAATCGCTGGCTGCAGTAGTCACACGAATAGTTGCACGAAAGCCCGAGCTGAATTTTCAGAACTTTTGGACTCTCTTTGCGCCCTGGGATCGTCTGACTGATCGCCTCAATGTGGCCAACAGACCAGGTTTTCTCCACATACGGTAGAGGCCAAGGCATCAGATCCCCATCGAGCAGTTCACTGGTCTGGTTGTCGTAGGTCAGCGTAACGGGTGAATTGGCACGATCGCGTGCCAGCAATTTGAACTTGGCCATCACACGCCTCCACTCTGAACCGACGGCTCTTGTGCGAAAGCCTCGGGGCAAGCCTGTCGGCAGACCTCTTCGGCGTCTTGGTGGGCGAACTTGGCCAAGTGATACTCACGACGGGAGCGGATACGCTCGCCTTCGACTACCGTCACAGTGAACAAAACATGCTCGTCATCAACGAGGTCTATGGTTTTCTCAATCATCGTCATCTCCGAATCGGCTCATAGCCGGGTGTACAGCTCGGTGTAGTTATGGGACGCCACACGCAGGGTCACGACCAATAAGGTCCGTTGACCGCTTGGGGCATTGAAGGGGTTGGTCTCATGCCATACCCGCGATGGGTGCAATACGACCAGACCGGGGAATGTTTCGATGTAGCGAACCTTCTCCCAAAAAGGAAACCCCGCCATGGGGCGGGGATCTTGTAGAAGCAATTCACCATCTCCGACCGTCCAATCACGGTCCTCAGGAGGTATTCGGTCGTTGCCACAATCCAAATACAGACACAGCACATGATCGCCCGTGTGGTGGTAATGAGGCTGCGCACGCATGCCCTTTTGGTAGCAAACAGGGATGCATCGAGCGAGCACTTCAAGATCGCTCACATTCCTAACTCCATGGGCCTCATTCAGATAGGCGCGGTAGGTTCTATCCACCCAGCGTTTGAATTCAAACCAGACTGCCGGAGCATGCATCTCATGATCAGGCAAGAACAGATTCAGCTGGGTTCGTAACTTCACGGGCACATCAGGCAATGCATGCCGAGGCGGATGGGCTTTGTGATTGCGAAATCGCTCCGTGGTGAATTGCTTTAACTCCTCAAGCTGGCCCATGGTGAAGGGCGATTGCTCATGAAGAACTGGAGTGCTCCATAGATGCTCAAGCATTGATCACCTCACATCCGAATGAAACTGCAATGCGCAGTTCGCTGCAGTAGCGGGAAATCGGACGAGCCGCATGCGTTTGCGTCCCGTTAAATACCACCAGTCGATTGGGCTTAATCAATGTGCAGGCATCGACCTCTCCATCATCTGAGAGGGTGATGAAATCACCACCCCAATCCCTCTCCCAGTTCATTACTGGATACCAAACGGCTGTTCGGGCAGTCCGTGCGTACTGCACAGGGAAGTCTCTGTGAAATGCCGACTCGTCACCAAATGACTGAAAGTTGGCCCAGATCCGAGTGAAGGCCTCGCCATCAAAGAACTGCTGGCGAACGATCTCGGCAACCCGCGCCAAGGGACTCTCAGAGGCACAAAAGGCCTCGTAACTCAGCTCAGAATTCCAAGCGATATCGTCATAGTGGTGTTGATGCGTTCCAGGTAACACGAAATTGCGATGCCAGAAAACACCGGGTGCGTTTGCATGTGCGCGCCAGCCGAAGATGGGACTCTGCGACAAAAGCCAAGCTCGCGTTGCTTCACAGAGCTCGGGGGAAACTGGGTTGTCGTAAACGTTGATGGGCATGGTTGTCGACCACGTTGAGTTCGAAGTGCAACTCAACCGCTGGCTCCTGTGCGTTGTAGGGGTGGGTGTGGTGAGCCAGGTAGCTCGGGAAAATCAACAACATTCCTGCTGTCGGATAAATCAGCTCCGATCTCAGCCCCTCCCATGGCAGGCGCTTGAATCCAAACGCTCCACTCGGATTGACCAAAACGAAGGCACCGGAGTAATCACTGCGCTCAGGATTTGCCCTGGCTTCAGTACTCAGAACGAACACCGCTGACAGATCGGTGTCCTCACAGTGCAGCGGCAGGCATTGCCCGTTCTTTATCACCACTTCTCGTCCAGTCAGGTGGCTCACACTGCATCCGTACTCAGTCTCGACCACCTGCTCGATCAATTTCCCAACCTGCTGAAATGGTTCGGCGACATGCAAACTCTCTCGTGTGCATCGGGACCATGGCATGCCATGAGGATTAGTGCTCTCGTGTGAAGCCAGTGCCCGTTTGCGCATCTCCAGCATCACCTCATCTGGAAATGGATGGAGGCCGACATACACCCTTGCGCCAAACAGGTCCTTAGTCATGGATCTGGATGGAGGCATCAGAAGCACCACTGAAGTATTTGAAACCGGCTTTGACCCGTGCTGAATCTCCTGCCACAAGGCCCAAGGCCATGAAAGGGACACTTGCCTGGCCATTGACTGTTTTGATGCGGGTCTTTGGAAGGTAGCCATTGACCGCCTCAAGAAAGATTTCTGCATCGTGCTCAATTGGCATGTCATTCGCATCGAGCACTTGCACCTGGACGTTAATCTGGCCACCAGGCGTGCAGCTCGATGGCGCTGATATCTGGACACCAGGCAACAAGATCAACTCCCGTACCTGGGCACTCGCCGAATAGTCGGTACGTTCGATTTCAGAAGCGTCGACACCCAGCACCACACAATCGCCTTTGTTCACATCGGGGTTGATGTTCACGGTCACAGCACAGTCTTCAAAGGTCGAGTCCGAGAACGGAACCACAAAGCCCACTGACAGGTTGTTTTGGTAGGTCGTTCGGGACAACTCTGGGGCCGACATCTTGGTGGCCATGGAATAGGTGTAGAGCGGGATCGGATCAGTGAACGATCGGACATCCCAGCGGAATGTCAGATGCCAGGCTTGACGATCCGCCCATCCCGTACTTCTTTTGAGCAGCTCATAGTCAAACTCGCTGGCAGCGATAACCTTGTAGAACTTGTCACCGCTTTGCACAACGCTCTCATCATCTGGCACTGGCTCGCTGGGGTTGGGTGAAAAAACAATGCACATCTCCACGCCTACGCGTTGCTTTGACGCATCGACCAGGACACGAACCACGTGATCTGGCGAGCTCGCATAGGCCGGGGGACGGGTGATATAGACTTTCATCGCATCTCCTCAGCAGCAGCCGCAACATGCACAGTTGCAATTGCAATTGGTTCGGCAGTTGAACGCCCCACAGTTGCAATTGCGATACCAACGGTGGTACTCAGAACCACCGATCTCGTTGGCGGCTTCGTAATACCCGTCGTAGTTGAATCCCACCGACACCGCGTTGAATACCTGAGTGGTTCCCCCTGCGCCGTCATAGCTACCCCAGTTGGCGCAATTTCCAGTCGGCACGCCACTAACACCCCATGTCCACCAGTTGCCATTCGGGGGGTTCCAGTACCCGTTACTGGCGCAGTTGCCATTAGGCAGATATCCATTGCAGTTGGTGGCCCGGTCGTCGTAGTACTGACTCGAGCGATTCATCTCTCCGATGTCCTGCCCGTCGGCCATCTTGTAGCCCGTATTCCGAGCGTCATCACTTGTGACGCTGCTCTTGAACAAAGCTCCATTGGTCATCGTGATGGAGCCCGTCATGGTTCCACCGGCCTTGTCCAACTTGCCATTGATTTCGTTCTGCAAGGCATCATCCAGCCCCGCTTTGGGGATGCGCGTAATCGCCATGATTTCTCCTAGTTAGATGTAACGCACCACAATCCGCGCGCTCGCGGCTGGTGCCGATGTAAATCGCAAAGTCGCCCCAGAATTAACCAGGACGTAGGCATCGAGTGAGTCCTGCACCACGTAATTGACCGTCACGATCAATTTGTGGACGCTGGACGCTGCAGTGCTCAGACTGAAGTCAGTAGCCGAACCATTGCCGGTAAAGACCTGTGGAGCGACGCTGGAGCCGCCCGCTGCTGCGGCATACCCCTGCGCCTGGCTCATGTAGCTCTGAGCTTGGGTGGCCGATGTTGCTGATGCTGTCGCAGAGTTCGCCGATGCGGTAGCACTGCCAGCCGATGCCGCAGCCGAATTCGCGGCACTGGTTGCTTGCTGACTGGCCGTCGCCGCATTGACAGCAATGGACTGTGCGTAGTACTTGGCCGAATACTCGGTCGAGCCAGAAACAGGTCCCGAAGTCTTATTCGCCCACTCTTCGGCGGCGGCTGCACCAGACTGCGCTTCCTTGTCCAAGTAGCGCACGCTGATCACGACGCCACTGGCAGGAGCCGAACTGAATCTGAGCGTCGTCGTGGCTGGTGTGGTGTAGGCATCCAAGGGTGCTTGAGGCACCCCGGCAACTGTCACCATCAATGCGCCGGGATATCCGACGGGCCGACTGATTGTGAAATCCGTCTTCACGCCATCGCCGGTGAACACATCGGCGGGAATGACCGTATTGGCCGTCACTGCCGCTGCCGATCCTGCCGCTTGCCCCGCCCAGTATTTGGCTGAGTAACCGCTGCCGTCGACCGTTCCAGTGGTCTTTTGTGCCCAATCAGAAGCCAGCGCTGCTTGCGCCTGTGATGCTGTCAACGACTCTGCTGCGCTTGTGGCGCTGCCTACCGCCGCAGTCGCCGAATTGGCCGCTGCAGTAGCACTCGCCGTTGCATCCCCAGCTTTAGTCGTTGCCGTTGTGGCTGACCCAGCTGCCGACGTGGCCGAAGTTGCCGCATTGGTGGCACTCGTGCTGGCGTTGCTGGCCGAGGTAGCTGCCGCCGTGGCACTGTTGGCTGCGTCCGTCGCTTTGCCACTTGCGGTGGTGGCCGAACCTGCCGCTGCAGTAGCTGAGCTCGCCGCATTCGAGGCTGAGGTTGCCGCTGCAGTCGCCTGCGTACTGGCTGTACTGGCAGAAGCCGCTGCATTGATCGCCGACGATGCGGCATCCGAGGCTTTGGTCGATGCTGTACTGGCCGAACCAGACGCAGCCGTCGCACTGGCCGCCGCATCCGTTGCCTTTTGCGTGGCGGTTGCCGCCGAAGTCGAAATCGACTGCGCATAGTACTTGGCCGAATAGTCACTGCCACTGACGGGGGCTGTCGTTTTGGTCGCCCAATCCTGCGCCAAACTGGCACTGCCAGATGCACTACTGGCTGAACTTGCCGCAGCTGTTGCGCTGCTGCTTGCATCGGCGGCCTTAGCTGTTGCGGTTGTCGCAGAAGCAGATGCACCACTGGCACTGTTGGCCGCATTGATCGCCGATGTCGCAGCGTCGCTAGCCTTGGTGCTAGCAGTAGCGGCTGAAGCTGCTGCATTGGTGGCCGATGTTCCTGCATCGGCAGCCTTGGTCGTGGCCGTGGTTGCAGATCCAGCAGCCGATGTCGCACTGCCCGATGCCGCCGTCGCAGACGACGATGCCGACGTAGAACTCGCAGCGGCTGCCTGGGCGTGGTACTTGGCCGAATATTCCGTCGAGCCGGAGACCACACCGCCTGTTTTGGTGGCCCACTCCTGAGCAGACGCTGCGCCAGATTGAGCTTCCTTGTCGAGATACCGAACACTGATGCCCACACCTGTTGCCGGTGCTGACACAAAGCGCAGGGTCGTACTGGCGGGGACCGAGTACGAATCTATCGGGGCTTGAGGAACTCCGGCCACAGTCACCAACACAGCACCCGGATAGGCCACGGGATGGCTGAGGATGAAATCCGTCTTGACGCCATCCCCTACAAACACATCAGCCGGAATCACCGTATTGGTGGTCACCACTGCTGCCGAGTTGGCTGCCTGACCGGCCCAATACTTCGCCGAATACCCCGTGCCGTCAACGGTTGCAGCGGTTTTTTGCGCCCAGTCAGACGCCAACGAAGCCTGCGACTGAGCCGACGCCAAAGCGGTCTGTGCATCTGTTGCCTTACTGCTGGCCGTGGAGGCGGAGGTCGCCGCCGAACTGGCACTGGTGGCCGCATCGCTGGCCTTTTGCGTCGCGGTGGTGGCCGAGGCTGCCGCCGCTGTTGCCGAGCTCGCTGCATTGGTGGCACTGGTGGCCGCATTGGTTGCCGAAGTGGCTGCCGCCGTTTTGCTGCTGCTGGCATCACTGGCATTAGTACTGGCAGTGGTTGCCGAAGTCGCCGCAGCCGTCGCAGAACTTGCCGCACTGGTTGCAGAATCACTGGCCGCACTCGCCTTGGTGCTGGCTGTCGTGGCCGATGTCGATGCACTGCTGGCTGATTGCGCAGCATTGCTCGCTTGTTGGGTGGCCGTGGCCACCTGATTGGTCAGATCTTGGCGGGACGCATCAAGTTGGGTTTGAACCCCATGAATGACGTTGGCCACGCTCTTGACCTGGCCACCTTCCGTGGTTACGGTCGTCTGATCATCTCCGTGGACGATCTCATGGAGCAGTTGGGCATCCCCCTCGATCGTTACCACAGCTTCATCCAGCCGGGTCTTGAGGGTCATGATTGGGTTCCTTTAATTGATCTACCAGTAATCAGCGGCGGGCATGGATTGGTTGAGCCAGGTGTGCAGACGTTGCCCCAGCGCAATGGCATCCGGCCCCAGCACCGCAGCAACTTGGGTCTCATCGGCAGTGAGCCGTGGAAATTCCTGCACTTCCAATTGCGCTTTGACTTGCCATCGGTTGCCGGGCAACAGCTCGGTGTCCCACGGCGCAATGAACCGGGACTGCACCGCCTGAACACCCAAGCCACCCGCCAAGGGCATCGCAAACCAGAGAACGCCTTGGTTGAGGACATGCATCCACCAGGCATCAAAAACGGCAAACGCCTCCTGTGAGAAACGCCACTCCGCGCGCACCCGATAAACTGTGCTCGTGGAGCGCAAGCGCATCCGAGCCGCCCCGGCATCGATGTCAGTTCGCACCGCATTCGATTGCGGGGCCAGCCCATAGCCCTCGATGCGCGGCAGCGGCAAGGTGTCCGGCCAAACAGGGATGCCAGCAGGCAAGGTCACATCACTCATCGCAAAGCTCCTACCGCTGGGTTAAGCCCATAGCGACGCTCAAGCGTGGGGGCAATGCCCACGCCCTGGTTGATGGAACGATTCATGCGCGCCTCGATCTGCTCGACAATCACATCCAACCGAGTGCTCCCGTCGGGTTGCTGAGTGGTTTGAACTCTCGCATCCACGCCCGGGGCATGGTTGGTCACATTCACCAGAACCTTGACCGGCGACGGATTGTTTTTTGCCAAAGCGCCACCGAGTGCACGCAACTGCCCCTGCGTGAAAACCGCCTCACCCGGCTGCGCGATGATGGGCACCTCACCCGCCACCAAGCCACCGGTATGAAACCGCTGAGCGCCATCGAAGTGCTGCAGCCCGACAGAACGTGTAGCCAGCACATCGCTGCCAATCAGGCCACCGGTATGCGCCACCATCGTGCCTCCCGACATCAGGTCCGTAGCTCCAGCTGGGAATGCACCACCCAACCCGCTGCCGCCTGAACCACCAAACAGGTTCAGTCCGCTCATCCACCCGGCCAAAGGCAAGGTGATCATTTTTTGGATCTGGATGCGAACCAGGTCCGCAATGATCGAGTTGGCTAGGCTGTTGAAGTCCACCTTTCCGGTCGTCACAAACTGGACCATCGCGTCTTCCATGCCCTTGAAGGCACCGGTAACGGCACGTTCAGCCTGCTTGGCCGCATTGGTCGCGTCCTCTATGTACGTACGCAGGGAACTGCGAAGGCCATAGTCAAAGCTGCGCTGGTATTCCACGTTTGCGCGTGCGAGCTCTTCCACGATCGGCAACTGCCGCGCCAAGGCATCATTGATCGCAGCGATAGCCTCGGCTTTGAGGCCAGGGTCGTTGATTTGCTCGGCCTGGCGCAATGCCATGACAGCAGCCTTTTCCATTTCGAAGCGGGTCTGCAAAGCAGCGCGCTCAACCTCACCTACATCCAGAAGCTGGCGCTTCAACTGCAACTCTTCCTGCTTTAGGCGGTTGTTGCCGATGTAGTTCTCGGTGATCTGATGGACCTTTTGCAGCTCCTTCTCGTACTCCTCAAACTTCTTGTCGGCCTCCTTCTGCTTTTCCATCCGCTCGATGGCTTCGATGTACTTCTCTGCTTCCTTGACAACACCTGCGTAGCCCTTGCGCTCCAGCTCCAAGGCCCGTGCGCGCAACTCAGCACCTTCACCTTGGGTGACGCGCAGCGCGCGCTGCTCCAACTGCTTCAGGAATTGCAAGCCTTCGTTGTTCTTTTCAAAGCCAGACAGATCTAACCCACTGGGTCGTTTGCGAGGCATCTTGGGCAAGAACTCGTCATAGATCTTCTGAACCTGTGCAGCTTGCTCTGCTGTTTCCAGGACAAATTTCTGTCCCATGACGCGCACCGTGCGACGTTGCTCATCGAAAAACTTTTCGATCTTGTTGACGTAGCCGGGGTTATCCGTCAGATGCGTCAAGCGGTCGTTGGCCGCCTCGACAAACCGATCGCGCGCCGCCTGCAACTTGGCGATTTCGGCATTGATCTGCGTCTCGTCATATCCCATGGACTTCATGGAGCGCAGCATGTCCGTCTTGATCCAGGTCTCCACGTCCTTGGCGACCACCTGCAGACTGTCAAACGGCTGACTGATCACACGCTTGGCAAGCACTGCCGACTCGGCAATGAATCCCAGCCCTGTCGCGACCTCCTCGAGAAAGGACAGAACCTGTTGCCGGTTGTGCGTGATGGCTTGCAACTCGCTTGTGAAACCACCGGCCTCGGTTTTGGCCAGAAACATCTGCTCCGTCAAATCGGCCAGGATCGGCAGCAACGCGGATCCGATTTGGCGCTGCACGCCTTCGTTGACCGCGTGCAGACGCTTCATGTTGTCATTGAACTCCTCAGCAGCACGCGCTGCATCGGCGGACATGACCAGCCCCAGGCGCTTGGCTTCTTCCATCATTTCAGTCAGCCCATCACGCCCCTGGTTGAGCATGGGGATCATGTCCAGACCGTTCTTGCCGAACAACTTGACTGCCAGCGCCGCCTTTTCTGCACTATCGGGCATGGCCGCGAATTTCTCCGCCAGGTCCAGCAGCACCTGCTCAGTTGGACGAATCTGCCCTTGCGCATCCAGCGCCGACACCCCGAACGCCTTGAGCGCAGCACTGCCTTCGCCACCCTTGACCTTGGCGTCGAACATGGCAGTCGAGAGGAATTTGAGCGCCTTGGTCAAACTCTCGGCACTCACGTCCGACAGCTCGGAGGCATACAACAGTGCCGACAAGGCCTCGACCGAAACAGCGGTTTTCTGGGAGAGCTTGTTGAGCTCTTCGCCCACCTCAGCGACCGGAACAACCAGCTGATGCATGCCATAGCCGAGCGCAGCAACGGATGCCCCCACGATCATCCCGGCGGGGCCAAGACGACCGAGCACACTGCCCAACATCCCAAGGCGGGATGTGGCGTCTTCCATGCGCACGAAGGCATCGTTGGCCGCCTTGGACAGCAGGTTCAGACCAGCAGAGGCAGGCTGCGATGCCGACTCGATCTTTTTTAGCGATCGCTCTCCGGCTTCGCCTACGTCTGCCAGTTCGGCTTTGACTTTGCCGCCGTCAATGACAGCCAGTCGAATCGATAGGTTACGTTCAGCCATGTGGGTTGTCCGGAGAGGGTTTGTTCAATGCTTGCGTCAGGCCCGCCTCAATGGCAGGAAAAAAATGGGTCATGGCAGCGGGCTCTGCATCCAGTGCCTGGCTGGCAGACATCCACGCGTTGAAGTCCATACCCAGCACTGCGCCCTGAACTGCGCGCACTTGGGATGAACAGACATCCAGCACAGCGAGAGCCTGCCAGCCCTCTTCGGTCTGCGGTGAGTTCACCTGATACGGACACTCAGGACAGGTCGTCTCGCATGCCCCGCAGTACGTAGCGCCGCCACCGAAGTGCCATTCGGTGCGGGCCTTCAGCCGTTTTTTTCAGCATCCAAGAGATAGAGTGCCGCCAGGTATTCACGCTCGAAGGCATCAGCCACTGGCCACAGTTCCATGAGCGCAGCAATCCCATCAGGCGTGACGGCTGCGGCTTTGCCTTTGTCATCACCCACGCCCTCCCAGGCCAAGATGGCAGCCTTGGCCAACTCGGTAATCAGGGTGGCGGTTCGCTCTCCGGCTGCCGCGTGGTCTTTGCCATCGATCAGGGCTGCCGCATGGCGAGCTGCCATGACCAGTGCGGTGGTCGCAGGCTTGACTTTGATGCGCACGCCTTGGACCAGGTCGAGCCAATACGGCTCACGTTTTAGATTGAGTTTGAGCATGTTTGCCTCTTAGTTTCAGTACGCAACCACGTCATTGACGAGTTGCACAGTCAGCATGTGACCGGCTGCGGTGTTCTTGGCAGCCTGCCAGTCAAAGGTGGCCTGAATGCCACCAGGGCCAGAGATCGAGAGCTTGGGCTTTGGCAGGTAGACCTCATGCGCGATGAAGGTCAGACTCTTGGTGGCGTCAATGACATAGCTGAAGGTCAACTCCAGCGGGGTGTTGTTGGTCGCGGCGTCGATCAATTCCGTGTCCGCAAAGCGCACTTCCAAGTTGCCCGTCAAGCTGGCCACCGTGGGATCAGCCCCTTCGATCTTTCCGTCGGAGCGAATCGTTTCAATACGCGCCAGGTTGTTCGAATAGGTCAACTGCGCTGCGACCACGTTGCCCAGGGCCTGACCGTTCTTCTTGATAGAACCCTGGAACTGATTGAAGCGGGTGATCGGCAAAGTGGTGGGCGTCACGTCGGCGCTGGCGGTGCGCTTGACCTCCCCTTGGGCAATGAGGCCCAAGGTGGCATCCGCTGCGCCAGATCGGGCGAACTTCACTTGCAGCGAGTTGGCCATCACACCCGAGGCCAAGAAGTACGCGGGGATGTCCGGCAGTCCCGTCTCCAGTGACAAGCTCGGCAGACCTGAGTTGCCAGAAACGAAGGTGTGGGTGTGCACAGTGTCTCCAAGGCTCACTGGACTGCCCAGGAGAGCTTTAAGCCACATACCGATGTTGCGCAGATCGATGGGAATGACGATGTCACCCTCGACTTTGATCACGTCACGGATGGGCGCACTCGGGTCTCGTCCCAGGCCAATCAGATCGTTGGCAATCAAGCCCTGTTCTGAGCCCAAGGTGGTGGAGACAAAGGGAATCTTTCCAAAGTCTCCAGTCGGTGTGGTTCCGTAGGTGGGTTCAAACGCAGCCAATAGGCTGGCGTTCGCGCCATATGCACGAGCCATGGTGAATCTCCAGGTAGTTAAGGTTTGTGGGCGATCAGGCCAAGGGATGGCTGCTCGCGTAATGCATCACCACGTCAAGCGTGCAGGCCTTGATGCCCACAGACCCTTCAGGTGTGACGTCTTCAAATTTGGGCGGCATCACTTCGGTGTGATCGATCTGCCCAGACAAGGTCGGATCGGCCAAGATCAGGGTGCCCAGCGCCTGAAGCAATTCATCCATGCGCGCGTCTCTGGCAGATGCCTCGGGGTGTGCAACATAGATTTCGATGCTTGCCGCGTGCTCCCACAAATAGGTCACAGGCGACAAGGTGACGTCGACCTGAGTCATGTCCCCATCTCGCAGGTACACCATGGCGTGCTCGCTGAGACGCTCAGGCAAAGATGAATTTCTGCGTATGGCACTAGGCTGCAGGGGAAGGCCGTCCAACAGCGTGAACAAAGCCCCCAGCGCCGCTTCTCGTTGGCTGGTTTTTATCGTCATTTCATGTGTCCACGCTTTCTTCTGGCCACGACTGCGTGACCAAGACCATCAGCCTGTCTTGCCAGCGCTGGGCTGCACTGGCGATGTCGAATTTCTTCTTGAGTTGGGCTTGCGGTACCAGCAAAAAAATGGGGACTGTGGTCAGCCCCCGTCCTGATTTCTGAGCGGATGCCGATGCCGCCGCGAAGCCTCCGCGCTTACCTGTTTTCGCCCGGAGGTTGTCCGCCACCAACAGCGACGGCTTGCCCGAGCGATACACAAAGCGAAGTCGCTGACCACGCATGCGCTCCCACAGACCCGGAGTCATGCGTTTGCCGCGTGGCCCAGTGCCTGCTGCAGGGAGCGGGATAGCGAGCCAAAACCCATTCTTCGAACGGATCAACGCGCCTTGGTCGTGCGCCGCAACGACAACAGGCGCTCGGCTGTAAACAAGTCCCGCCGAACCCAAACTGGGGCGTCCTTTCGGATACACCTCCCCGCGCCAGGTATTGGCCAGACGCGAGCCCAGACCAGAGCCTTCGATTTGCGAGCGCAATTCACTTTTGAGCCCTTGCGTCGCCTCGCGCACGCCAGTGGTTACCGCCACCCGCGCCGAGTTCAACTCCTGCGCCATCATTTTGGAGAGATCGCCCTGCAGGGCAGCCAGAAGTCGCACGCTCATGCTCCCCTCGCCATCGCTGGATAGTCAGGCAAGGGGTAGGCGCTCACCGTCCAGATCAAGTGATCACGGTCGACCAGCGCATCGCCTTGAATGACATAGATGCCACCGCGCCACGTCAGGCGATCGCCCTCATGAGGACGGGCAACATCGGCTGCTTGCAAGTCAAACCGGTACGAGGTCACCGCCAGGTGTGACTGGCCGAATTCCTGCACCGAATCCGGTGCCTTGCTGATGACTTTGAGTTCGATGGCCTCCCCGGCCACAGTGCTGTACTGCGCCGGGGAGCCCAAACTTGCAAACAGCCGTTTGACACCCAGTGCAAACGGATCGCGCGGCATCAGCTGGCCAGGAGCTTGACCAGGAGCCCCGGACGGTGGCACATCGGCAGCGGATTGCTCTGCGTGTGCAGATCCGTGCCGCGACCAAACTCACGAGGCTCTTGCTTGGCGTACAGGGGCTGGCCCAGCGTATTGACCGTTTCATTGAAGTCAGCTGGCGCGAAATACGTGGCAAAGGTGTCCACTGTGCCCTCGGGGAATGCATGACCTTCGCCAGAGGCAATGAACTTGCGCACATTGCCGTCCACATCGGACGCTTGGCCCAGATACTCCTCGAAAGTAACACCTGCAAAGGTGAAACCCGTGCGTTGGTCTGCACGCAGCGCCAGACTCTCCTGGTACCACTGATATGCCTTGACCACATTGGGATGAGCCGTCAGCAGATCAAAGAACTCTGGAGAGACCAACACGCGGACGCCGGTCATGTACTCGCCCTTGAGGTTGAGCTCAAGATAGCGCTTGAGATCCAGGCACTTCTTCTTGACATCGGTTTTCTCGTTGTTGAGCGCGAAGTTGAACTCCTTGGGCTCAATTCCGAACTCATCGAAGAGGTTGTAGAGAACCGAACCGTCTGCATCCAAGATCACGCCCTTGAGTGCGCCCATGCGCAAATGCTCCAGCGTGATGGCGTGCTTGTTGCGCATCGACTGCAGATGCTCAGCCATCACGTTCGCGATGGTTTCGGTGTCAGTTTCAGAACCAAAGGCACGCAGGCCTTGCACTTCTTCGGGCAACACCACATCGTCATGCGGAATGTGCGGGATGATGAACGAACGCAGGCTACGGCGACCGCGCTTGCCCACCGTACCAGGCGCGCCGACGGGCAGCGTGGGCAGCAGGTTCAGAACGCCATTGCGCTCTTCCACCGCAATTTGGCGAAAGCGCACAGGGCGAGCAGGCATAAGGTTGATCTGATCGAGCTTGCCGAACTGGTTAGGCAGGATGTTGATGGCAGCGGTAAGCGCTGTCATCGAAAACGCAGGGGACTGGAAAGGATTGTTCATTGCTTAGACTCCTTGGCGAACGAGGACGCCGATCGCTTCGAGCTGAGCGATGGCTGCGGTTTTTTCTTCCGTGGTGATAGCAACAGGCCAGACCAGCGCGTGATCGGCCACGATGGCTTGACGCGAAACGATCAGGCCGTTGGTTTTTTCTGCGGCACTGGCATCGATGCTTTGCAACACCACGCCAGCGGCGACCTCTGAACCATCGGTGGCCGAAGGGTCGAGAGCTTTGACCTTTTGGGTCGCACTCACTCGACCAATCACGGTCCCGAGCTTGAGGTTTTGTCCGGAAACCACTGTGACCTGGTTACGGGAGTACAGGTTTTCCTCTTCGTACTTGAGCAGGTCGCCCAAGGTGAGGTCATTGGTAATAGCAGTCATCAGGTTCTCCTATCAACGGTGGGGGACTTGCGTTGCATCACGCTGCTTTTGAGCGCGCTGCTGCGCGGCACGAACGACAGGGCTGTCTTCGGGCTTGGCTTGGGTTTGGGTTCCTGCCTCGGGCAAGATGCGGCTGGAGATTTCAGGAGAACCAGAGGCCTTGGCCGCCAACAGCTCCTTGCGTGCCTGGTCAACTGAGACGCCACGCTCGATCAGGGCCGCCGTCATCTCGGACTTGCCCGCTAGAAGGCACATCTCGGCAATGGCCAGCACCTGAGCACTGGCCGCCTTGATGTCATGGCCTTGGGCCACAGCACTGGTTTGCGCTTGTGCGCCGGGTGGTTCACCCGTGCCTTGCGTGGCATCGCCGCTTTGTGCTGGCTCTGTTCTCATCTGGTCAGCAGGTTGGTGTTGCTCATCTTGAGTTGTCTGCCCATCGGCAGTTTGGGTTGCATCGTTTTGCATGCAAACGCTCCTTTTCATGGACGGTCCGGGCGTGGAGATCCCCATCTCGCGGCCCGAACCTTGAATTCGCGCGATGGATGTCGTTTTCGTTTGGAGCTCTTCACTCAGTGCAATCAGTGCGTCGTCTAGCGTCCCGACCACATCGGCCAGACCGACATCAATCGCGTCTTGCGCGAAATACAGTCCGGCTTCGGTGTCTTGAACGTCTTGGACTGAGAGGTTTCGGTTGGCTGCGACCGTCGATACGAACAGGCCATACAGCCGGTCCACTTCCGCCTGCAGCGCTTGAGCTGCATCAGTGGACAAAGGCGCATGAGGCGACATGTCGTTCTTGCGGTCTCCTGCGTACACCGCTGTGTAGCGAAGTCCATTCATGGCGTCGCGCTGCGATTGATCGACATGCAGCGCAATCACTCCTACGGATCCCACGCCACCGGTTCGCGTGACATAGACCCGTGCAGCCGCACTGGCAATGGCATACGCTGCCGAGAACGCGTCGTCGTTGGCAACGGCCCAGATGGGTTTGACCTGCCGAGCTGCCACGATCTGGTCTGCCAGATCAAACGCTCCACCGGCTTCGCCGCCTGGTGAGTCAATGTCCAGCAAGATCGCGTTGACTGCAGGATCCCGAACCGCCTGCGCAAGCTGCGCACTGATAGCCGAGTAACTGGTCAGGCCTGAGGCGGCATCGACCGCTGCCGCTCGCCGCACCAAGGTGCCGGACACGCTGATGACTGCGATGTTCGATGTCAACGAGGTTGGATTGGCAGGTGGGGCCTGCGCAGCCAAGTGCTTGATGAGTTGTTGCGAATCGTCTGACATGGCTACTCCCAAACGGGGGCCAAGCACCGAGAGAATCACATCCAGTTTTCTGGGGTGAATCAGTAGGGGCGTGCCAAAGATTCGCGATGCCAAATGCGGCATCGACGAGATGTGGTTCATAGGTCCTCTGGTTTTAGGTTTGCTGATCTACCAAGGGCGCGCTTGGTGAGTCAGGAGGGAGCGAGGGAGCAGCCGAGTTGGTTGCACCATTGCGGGCCACTTGCCTGGGGTCCGTATCAAGAACGAGCCCCAACGCATCTGCCCTGGCGTTGTCTGCCGCAATCTCTTTGTCGATCGTTTCCGCGTCGTAGCCAAAGGATGAGATGGCCTCAGAGCGGCTCATCAAACCGGAGCGAATGGCCAGTTGGAGGGCTTTGAATTCCTTCTCGGGATCCACCCACTGCCAGCCTTGTGGGATCCACTTCACCGCCTGCCACGCTCTGGCGGACTGACGGCTCTTGGCATAACCTGTCGCTGTCAGTGCGCCACTGAGCACTGCGGCATCGATCCATGCACGCCAGATCGGGCGGCACATCTGATGCACGATCACGCCATGCTGGATGGCTTCACATCGGCGACGGAACTCCAGGAGACCGGCACGGATCGACGAGTAATTCACGCTCGACAGATCACCGGTCAACTGTTCGTAGGTGATGCCCATGGCCACAGCGACTGCGCGAAACTGCACCCGCAGAAATTCCGCATACGAGCCACCGACATCCGCTGGATCAGAAAACTTCACGTCCTCACCAGGCTCCAGGACTTGCATGGTTCCCGGCTCCAAACCCGTCATGGCCACGCCCATTTCATCCGCTTCACCTTCACCCAGCAGTTGGTCTTCGGGTGATTGACGCGTGATGAATCCCGCGAACATGGCCGCCGTCTTTTTACGAACCAACTCTGCGTCGTCGTACTGATCGAGCTCATTGAGCTTGACCAAGGCCCGCGACAGCCAGGGCTCGCCGCGAATCTGTCCAGGTCGCAGGGGGCGAAACAGGTGGACGATCTCCTCAGCTGGGACCGGCACCAGATCGTTGCCATTGACCGTCAAGCTCGGGTCACCCGGATGCTCGCGGTACAGGTGGTAGGCAACCCGACGCCCAAGAGCATCAAACTCGATGCCGCTACGGATCGGGTTGCCCGATGCACTGATCGTGTTCAGGCTCAAAGGCAGGTGCTCGGGCTCCAGAATCTGCAACTGGATCGGCACACTCAGGCCATCTTCCTGCCGTCGATTGCGGATGCGGATCAGGCATTCGCCACCCTCAACCATCGCCCGACATGCAAGTGACTGCAGGCCGTAGAAATCGGTGAGGTTGTTGCTGTCTGCTTCCTCCACCCACTGCCACCACAGCGCATGAACCTTCTCCCGGAACTTGGGGTCATCCACCAAGGATTGCGGCTTGATCCCCGTGCCGATGGCATTGGAAACAAAGCTGTCGACCGCGTTGGCCGCCCAGGCGTTTCTGCGCACCAAATCCCGAGACTTGACCCGCAGTTGGTTGCCCGTGGCCAGCATCGCCGAGACAGCTCCCGGATCACCAGGATTCCAAACACGAGACCTGCGACCTGAGCCAGCAGCCTCGTGAACGGAATTCCAGCCCACATAGGCCGTGAGTTTTTTCCAAAAGGCCATGTCAGAACCCTTTGGATGTGGTGACCCGGATTTGACGCGTCTTGGTTTTACCGCTGTCGGATGCCAGCGCGGCTTCTACCTCTGCCAAGGCCAGTTTGAGATCGGAAACAGTTCGGTACTCGATCGTTTTACCGTCGTACGTCACCCGATGCTCACCACTGGCAATGGCTTCTCGCAGCGCTTGTGCATGCTCTTGGGTATAGGTCGTCATCAGTTCATCCACCGGCTGCGAATCAAGCGCCTGCCGCGTTGTGGTCCTTTAGAAACAACAAAGCCACCGCTGGGGGTGGCTTCTTGCGTGGTTGATTGGGCGTCTTCAGGTGGCCCTGTAACACCTAGCGGTTTTTCCAATTCGCGCCAATGACGTTCCTCGTATCGGTCAAGACCAGCGAGGCTCGCTGCTGCCCGTGCATAAACGTAGCAATCAAGTGCCTCGTTGCGTTCGCGGATCTTTTGCCACTCACGCACCGGATAACCATTGCGATCCCGGCGCGTAACCAGCTGCTCTGAGCACAACTGCTGCACAAATTCGACATCGACCTTGGGTAAGTGGACATACCCAGCGGGATATAGGATCTCACCGTCCTCGGTCACTTCCATGGTTTTGCGCAGATGGTTGTAGAACTCCAGCTTGGCAATGCCACCCACAACTGAATAAACACGAACGCCCCGGCGCAGCTTCTTGCCGCCCACAGTCATGTCCACAGCGGTCGGCAACCCGACAAGTGCAGCACCACGGGCCACACCCTTCATGGGTAGCAGCCGAGAGTCACGCATCTTGCGCACGAAGGCATAGGCCTCTTGGGTGGCATATCCTGTATCCAGGCCGATGCGACTCAAACGTAACTGCACCCCAGACGCATGCGTCCAGGACTCATCGAGCATTTCACGAAGCCGCTGCCAGACCGTATCGCGGGAGGTGTCACCGGCCAGCACACGGTGCTCAACCAGCCACGCCTCTTTGCCCCGACCGAATGCCCAGACCGAAACCTCGATGCGGTCCTTTTGAACGTCCACCCCGGCGCACAGCAAAGCCGCCCCCAGTGGGACGGTGCCGATTCGGTAGTCCTCACGGCGCTCCAGCAAACGCTCCCATTCGGGGGTTTCGCCTTGCTCGACCCAGGTCTCGCCCAGCTCTGTGTTTTTGAATGCTTTCAAGGCAGTTGCAGATCCTTGTGCCGCTTCCCAGGCTGCAGCGATGTCAGCCCAACTGCGCCAACCCACCGGGCTGTACAGGCTGGACAAGTGAAACCCCACTGTTTTGCCAAAGTAATCCGGAATCGATGACTGCCACCGACCCCGCTCCAGCATTTCGGTCTTTTGGTATTCGTAAATGGGCTGCTCGCACGATTCGCACTTGTAGTGCGCCGTCTCGGGCAGTCCTTTTTCCCAGATCAATTGTTCGAAAGCCAAGACTTGTTCGTGGGCGCAGTGCGGGCACGGGACCATGAACTGTCGCTGGTCTGTTTGCTCATACTCGCGCTCGATTCGCGACGATCCAGAAATTGTTGGCGTCGAGACGATGAAAATCTTTCTGCGTGCAAAGGTTCGGGTTCGAGCCTCAGCCAGTGCAATCGCATCACCTTCTCCTTCAACGTCACCCGGGTAGCCATCAACTTCATCCAGAAACAAATAGCGCACCGGCATTGAGCGCAGACCCACGGCGCTGTTTGCGCCCGTCATCACCAGCACGCCGCCACGGAACTCTTTGCCCAGGATCGTGTTTCCCGAATCGCGCGCCCGTGCGGGTGCGATCAAACTAGAGAGGGTCGGGCTTTCTTCGATGAGTGGATCAATCCGCTGTTTGGAGTTGCGCTTGGCCATCTCGACCGTCGGCGCAACAGCCATCATGGGACCAGGGGCCAAATGGATGACATAGCCAATCCAGTTATTGCCGCACTCCGTGCCGCCGACCTGCGCGCCTTTCATGAACACCACCCGCTCGACAGGTGACGTCGGCGAGAGACAGTCCATGATCTCCTTGAGATACGGCGTGCGATTGGTTCGCCACTTGCCCGGCTCCGAGGCCGACTTTCCCGAGAGCACTCGGTACTGATCTGCCCATTCAGACACTGTCAACAGTGGGTCGGGGGTGAGCCCCTCGCGCCACGCTTCAGCGATGGCATCAAATCCGTCATAGTGTTCCAACACATTCCTGCATTCCGTAAAGCCTCAAGCCTCAATCGGGGCTCAGTCCAATCGAACAGCCAAATCGCCCAGTTCGATCAAGTGATTGCGCACGGCTTTTTCCAGCAGCACATGCAAGGTATGCCCATCGGCATTGAGGTCAGCGGCCATCTGCGCAGCTACTCGCGCAGGCCAGTTCAACCAAGCATCGCGCTCGGCGCGTGCCATCTTAAAAACGTGTGCAACGGCCTGGTCACGATTGACCAACTCGCCTTTGAGTCGGGCCAGTCGCACCCTGTTGGTCTGCGCCTTGAGCACCTCATTGGCGGTCTTGGCCTGCAGCAAAGTGGTGCCACCGCCTTTGGATTCAAACGCGCCCGCTGATTCACCCAGCGTTTCCCGTATTCCCGCAATCGCCTCATTGGAGACGGGCTTGTGTTTGCCCCGCTGCTGCGTGGCATCTGTGTTTTTGCTCCATTGAGCGTCGGCTTGCGCCGCATTGATCGTGCCGTCTGCGTTGGGGGTGATCCGCCCGGCCTCGATGGCCTTGCGCACCGCCGTATCGGACACCCCTCGGTGGCGCGCATAGGCCCGAATTGAGAGTCGATCGGTCATACCCAAGTGAAAGAGTCTGGCTAAGAAATTGACTTGATGTTGTTCGGAAATGA